>PPYF01028087.1_pt1 | contig 15047 bp, 9 predicted proteins | sample 1559871 | NCBI WGS metagenome assembly PPYF01 (sample SAMN08240021, study PRJNA423297) | Human gut metagenome, whole genome shotgun sequencing project. | reverse complement strand
CCTTCGATGTTACGGGCAGCACCGAAGAAGCGCTTGGGTTTCTGAAGGGCATTGGCATCCACACCGCCTGAAAGAATCTTTCCGGAAGCCGGTGCTACTGTATTGTAAGCACGGGCGAGACGTGTGATAGAGTCAAGAAGCACCACTACGTCGTGGCCGCATTCTACCATACGTTTGGCCTTTTCAAGCACTATACCGGCAATCTTAACGTGGCGGTCGGCCGGTTCGTCAAACGTAGATGCGATAACTTCCGCATTGACACTGCGCATCATGTCGGTCACCTCCTCAGGACGCTCGTCAATGAGAAGAATCATAATGTAGGTTTCGGGGTGATTCTCGGCTATTGCGTTAGCTATGTCTTTAAGAAGAAGTGTCTTACCGGTCTTAGGAGGTGCGACAATCAACGCACGCTGACCCTTGCCGATAGGTGCGAACATATCTACCACTCGAGTAGAGATATTGCATGTTGTAGCCCCCCCCGTAAGATTGAATTTTTCATCTGGGAAGAGAGGTGTGAGGTGTTCGAAAGCCTTACGGTCGCGAATAAAATCAAGCGAACGCCCGTTCACACGGAGTACTCTCGAAAGGGGAAAATACTTTTCATTCTCACGAGGAGGACGGATAGTGCATTCAACAACATCACCTGCCTTGAGAGCATTTGCCTTAATCTGCTGCTGCGTCACCAGCACATCATCAGGGGATGGAAGGTAATTATAGTCGCTCGAACGAAGGAATCCGTGTCCCTGAGGTTCAATTTCAAGGACCCCTTGCATCTGAAGAAAATCCTCAAAATCGTAACGCTGCTGCGGCTGAAGCCTTTGGTCGGCAATCATTTGCTGTTGAGGTTGCTGAAGATTCATCTTGTTCTTCTTCTTTTTACCCTGATTCTGCTGAACAGGCACAGGTTGTCCGGGCTCTACAAGAGTAATGGGAGCGTTAGCAGCTTCCTCGGCTTGGCGGCGAGCCTGCTCACGTGCCATTTCGCGTTCTTTCGGCGAACGGGGGACAAACTTACGGCCTTCGCCTCTCGTAGGGAAGAAAGAACTGAAATCGCCCTGCGGACGGAAATCAAACTTGCGAGGTTCTTCAACCTGCTCGGATTCCTGATTGTCAACGGTTTCGGCAGCCTGGTCTGATACAGGTTGCTGCTCTATGACAGTCTCCTCTTGCTGAGGACTCTCAGCCTGCACAGAAGGCTCCTGAGGCATTACCTCTTGTTGTGGCTGTTCGTTCTTTTCGGTTTCTGTGTCAGCATTCATTTTAGCCTCGCGTTCAGCAATTTCTTTCTTAGAAGGGCGTCCTCTACGACGCTTAGGGGCCTCGGCAGCAGGGGCTTTCTCATCGGAAGCCTCAGCCTGCGCATCTTGAGCCGGCTCTTCAGTCGGCTGCTGGGCTGTCTCTTTTTTCTTGCGTGCCTTCTTTTTGCCATCGTCGCCGGCAGCATCATCGGAGCGGCGCTTTGCGACACGAGTTGATGCTCCGACAACAGCTTGCTCATCAAGTATTTCATATATCAGAGCTTCTTTGTTGGAGACATCAATTTTTTTTAATCCGAAATCTTCGGCCACCTTACGGAGGTCGTCATCGTTCATTTGTTGCAAATCGGAAATATTATACATAGGATAGTATGCTATTCTATATGTAGTGTGTGTACTCTATTTATAAAACATCTGAACACACTATTATTTAGTTAGGATGGGAGTTTTTAACAATAATGTAGAATGGAAGGAGAGAAACATCAGCAAATTACAAATTATACAGCGCATTACTGAAAAGTGAAAACACGAAAATACATCAGTAAAGGAGAGCGTGGATGAGCAAGAATTACATAAATACCGCTCAATAAAAAAATGCGCCAATTGTGTTTTTTGTTTGCTTTTGCAGTGCAAAGTTACAACAATCTTTTTTTAAATACAACCTTCGAAAGATTATTTTTTAATTAAAACATGTAAAGTATCGTTTTCCGGCAATATTTTTTGTCTTTCGGGCGTTATAATATAACAAACATTAACACTAAATTTATGAAAGGAAGAACTCTCATCATTACATCATCTCTTGTCCTTGCCGTAGGCATCGCGCTGCTGTTGACATATCAGTCAGTCCATGCGCAAGATGTCGTAACAGTAGGTGCAATTCTTTTTATACTTGCAGGTATATTTAATGTAGTATCGTTCGACGGAGCAAAACGTAAATCGCGCGAGGGACGCGGTGCCGTTACGACCACATTCAATTGGCTGACGAGTGCCGGCGCTGTAATTCTTGGACTGTGCATGCTTATTTTCCGTAGCACATTCGTGAATCTTGTCCCTGTAATGTTCGGCATACTGATTGCATTTATGGCATTTTATCAGCTGTATGTGCTGGCAATAGGTATCCGGCCTGTAATACTTCCGGCTTGGCTATATATAGCGCCACTCGGACTTGCTGCACTCGCCGTGTATCTATTTATGCAGCATCCCATAGAATCAGACTCTTCAATAATGATTATAACCGGCATTGCACTGACATTCTTTGGTGCGATAGGTATAGTAGAGGGGGCATTACTTGGAAATGCAAACCGCAGAATCAAAGCCGGTGAGGATAAAAAGGCAATTGAAACCACACCTCTTGACCCAAACACTCACGAAGATATAAAAGATACGAAAACCGACAAAAAAGACGAAGTACAAAAAGTGCAAGATGCTACGCCCTCCACTCCGGAACTGTAACATTTCGCAACACATCAGAATACATTTTTTTTAGCGGGCACGAAAATAGGTTTTGTAATCTATTTTTCGCGCCCGTTAAAAGTATCTTATAATCACATGATAATATACATTAAGAAAAGTCAATTTAACGATTTATATTAAAAATGACTGTTTTTATTGGATTTTTTCTTAAAATACACCGGAATAGTTTATAATTTAAAATTTTTGTCGTATATTTGGCGAAAATTAAAGAACTATTTAACCAAACCCAATCATCCTTTCTATTTTGCCTGAAGTTTCATAACCTCTGACAATTAAATAATAACGATTAAGAATGAAGATTTTTACCTATTCTTCTCTTGCTGCCATCCTGGCAGCAAGTGCTCTATCGTTAGAGGCTTCGGCCGTAAAGCCTAACGATAAGCTCACATTCAATCTTGACAACTACCGCTATCGTGTAGAATCGAAATCGGTGTTCCACAACAAACACGCATTGGCTCTGGCCAAAGCAGCCGGGCAAGCTGAAGACGGCACATTCCAAAACCCAGTGCCGGCCACCTCTATCACCGGGATGAGCAATATGGGCAGTATCGATGCCCCAAACGGCGAAATATGGTACTATACCGCCGACCTGAAGTATGAAATAATTCCTCCGCATGATAATGTAATGTATGAGGACAGAATCCTCCAGGAATACACATATAATATATACGACAGCCAATTCAAGCCAATAGGCACCATCAAAGACCAGATGGAATACCGCGAATCCGAGCATCGTGTTGTTATGTGCGAAATAACACCGGTTGCCACCCGCAACTTCTTCAACACCACAAACGACGTTGAAATAATCGTAGGTCTAAGCATCAACGCAGAAAAGGGCTACAACCACTACCGTTCATTGGTTTATACCCTTAACGGCGAAAAGAACACTGATGGTTTCGACAAGCCCATAATGGAGTTTGACAATCTTGTAAGCGACGTGGTTGAAGGTCCGCTAAGCAACGACGGAACCGACAACTTCTACATCACTTTCATGACCGAAAATTCACTGGATGACATCAGCGATGACAGCTCATTCTGGGAAATGCTTATGTCACGTAAAGTTGACATTAACATCTATGGCCGCGCAACCGCGACCAGCAACGGCCCCCGCAAGATATTCACCACAGATATGCGCCTTCTTCAGGCACCGGGTGACCAGGAAAACATACCATGTCTCATATCACTGAACCACAACGGACAGGTGTACTACTGCCACTCTTACTATAAAGAGCCCTTCTACAACCAGTATGACGACCCCATCACTGCCGAACTCACACAGCGCGAAAACAACTCGCTCGTCATAGATCTATACACAGCAAACGAGAACGGACTGACGCTCTACTCAACCACAGAGATTCCCGCTCCGCTTGACCCTATGGATGTTGACGGAGAGCCTACCGCCCTGTTCTCTTACTACAGCGTAGGCAGCCTGCGCTATCGTGACGACATTCTCTTCGATGCACCAGGGCTGGTGTCCGGTAAACCGGATTACATCATAACTCGTGGTAACTACCGAATCAGCACTGACAGCACCATTGACTCGTATTTCACATATAATAATAACGGCCAACTTAAAAACACCCTCGCCCTCTATGCACAAAGCACAATCGCAATGGAGGACATAAATGGTTTCGAGCCTCAGCAGATGTTTGTAACTGAAGATGCTTTTGGAGCGTTGTTCAAATTCGTTGACCTCTATTCTGGAGCAACAACCACCGGGATAGAACAGAACTATTACTGGGACGATTATTCTGAACCGGAGCCACTTATGGTAAACATGGCACGTACACCTGTCGGCGACTCTTATCAATATGTAGTAGAACTGCGTTTTCCCACTGTAGACGACCAGGAAAACGACATAATGCGCTTTGCATGGATTAAGAGAGACGGCCAACTTGACCACTTTGACCGCGTTAACATGGGCAAAAATGTAATGTACGCCCAAAGCTACCTGTCGAAAGACGCTCTTCAGCCTCATGCCTACAGCACTTCTGACGAAACCTGCTACATGATGCTCATAAAGCGCGGTGTTGCAGGTGAAGCAAACGTTGAAGAACTTCTCATTGCCGAAAAGGTTACTGACAAAAATCCTTTTGGCAAGGACCTCCTGCTCATCGGTCCTGATGAAAACGGCATTCTGTCGGGTATCTATCCTGAATTTGGCGAAAACGCCTGCCTCCAGGTATATCGTTACGACACACAGAAATCTTTAGGCTCGCTCAGCATCTATAAGCTGCCCCTGGACTCTCAAGCAGGAGTAAACGACATCACCAATGACGCCGACAACGCCATCACCGTAAACGGCACAACCATCACGGCCAACGGAACGATTCAGGTTTACACTACAGCAGGCGTACTCGCCGCAACTGCTGACGGCACTATTGATATCGCCCGTCTCGGCGCAGGTCTTTATGTAGTTGTTGCCAATGGCAAAGCCCACAAAATACTTGTGAAATAATTTCATTTCCTCATTTATTCATTCATAAATCAATCCAACATGAAAAAAATCTATTCATTGGGACTGTTCCTTATGATGTTGGTACTCACGAGCCTTACAGCATCGGCCGTGACGGCAACATTCGAATGGGATGTTCCCGGAACCGTCAAGCTCAAGACCGGAAGTCTTTCAGGAGACTTTGTTGACCTTGGCGACCAGACCAGCTACACGTATAGCACCGACACCTCTTTCGGATATGTGTATTTGTATGCAGCTGAAGGTTATCACATAACAAGTGTTGTATCAACAGATGGAGAAAAAAAGTTTGACTACAGCGCTTACAGCGGTTGCTATAGTTGTACCATCAATTCATCAGCCACAGACAAGACCTATAAGGTCACTGTAGAAAAGCTCGAGCGTAACGATTCGTTCACAATCGACATTGAGAATGGGGCGGAATACCTTACAGCCCAATTCCCTACTTCTGGTTACCAGCTCGAACTAAAAGAAGGCTCCCACGCTTATTCTTTCAATCCTGCAATCGACGGGAAACTAACTGTTAATGTTTCCAGCAATAATATCAATGTTTACAGTATTACTCTCAATGGAGAACCCGTACAAAAGAATGCCTATCAAAACTATTATGAAAATATAGATATAAAGAATGGCGACGAGCTCAAGATACGTGTCTTTGAAAACGACCCGACATTCAGCACTCTCTCATTTGAATATGGAGAAGGCATGGAAGGCTGTATACACAATGTCCGCAACCAGACATTAGGAGCATTCGTGCAGGTTGAAAATAACACAGCTTCTATTATGACCGGCTCGCTTGTCTGGGTAAATCTTGAAGATGAAGAGTACACCTATACAAGCGCGAAACTAAATGGTAATCCTGTAGAAATAAACGGCGAACGTATAGCTTTCACCATCACCGAATCCACCAATGTACTCCGCATAGAAGGCGCTGCAAAGCAATATGAGACCGTTGAATTCACAGGCTATATCGTAAATGCCGAAGGTCTTGAAATTCCCGAAACATACGATGGAGAAGCTTTCATGCTTCCGGAAGGCACAGACATCACTTCTGACATCAAGGTTGGCTCAATCACCCTCTCAACTGCCGATACAAAAAAGTATGTAATCCCGGTTAAAGAGACAACTTACGGTACTCGCTTCTTCTTCCGTCCAAAAGAAGGCTGGTACATCTCTAACGTATATATAGGCGAAAATCCTGCTACAGCAGAGCAACACAGCGGTAGTGCCTCGATGAATGCCGAATATGACGGGACCACTTTTTATATGGTTCTCAACAAGATGGCCCCCGAATATACTGCCACACTCAATATAAATGCCTCATCCTCTGCCCGAGTAATGATAAAGGGCTCTGCCGCCCTCTCACAAAGTTGGAACAACCCCGGTTCGCCAAACTATAATAGTGTTCCCGGTGAACAAACTATCAATTTCCTTCCAGGCTACAATACACCTCTTGTGGTATCAATGTCGGAAGAACTCACCAAAAAGGGTGTTTTCCTTGACGGGGCAGCCGTAGCAGCAACAGCCAACAGCGACGCAGGCACCACTGACTATCACGTAACTCCCTACTCTCCAGAGAGTGAAGACGCACTGCAGGCACACTCTACTATAGAAGTATATGCTGATTCAGATATACCGGCGACCACAGGCGCAAGCCTTCAGCTTCTGAACGGTGCCAAGGCTGAATTCTTCTATAGCCCGGTCCGTCATAAAATCACAGCAGGCTCGCAAGTGGTACTCCCAGGCACTGTAATGATTGTTAAACCCGCTGACCCCTCTAAAGCAGCAGTTACATACAAGGGCGAGCCTGTTGCGCTCAATGAAAAAGGCGAATACGAGTTCACCCCAACTGGCAATGCACGCCAAAACATAGTAACCGTTGCTCCTCTCACCTCATTCAATCTCACAGTTGAACCAGCCAACGGTGCAACCGTAAAGATTCTCAGCAGTATTGACATTACAGTACCGGCAATGAATCTCGGCGAGAACATGCTCAATCCTATCTCTGAAAAACTTGCAGAAATTACAGTATCTAAAGGTGATGTAGTAGTTGCGACAGGTGTTGAACAGGGTGAACCTCACGAAGATATGGAAGGTAATTTCATAATACCTCTCACCCTTTCCGCTCCCGTCGATGAAGCCGGTGAATACACCATCAATATTCCTGCCGGAACATTGGTCGAATGTGCTTGGAGCGATGAAGCAGAAAGCTTCGTACCGGTTGAAGGTGGACTCACAAGCGGGGCATACACAGGCACTGTAACAGTTGACCCGACAATGAAGACAGCTGTAGATGTCTATACATTTACACCCGCAGCAGGTTCAACAGTAAATTCTATTGACCAAATTGTTATTGAATTCCCCGAAATATCAGCACAAGAGTACTTTGACGGATGGGAGTTCCCGAATGCGACCATAACCAACGGTACAGTATCTTATACCTGCTATGTAAGTTTGGACTGGGGTTCAGAAAGCGAATTCCGCACCATGACCATCACACCCGTTGATGAAGAGGAAGAACCTGTAACCATTACAGAAATCGGAACCTGAACCCTCACCATCGAAGCCGGGACTTTCATTTACAAGGGTATCGGCAATGCAGAAATAACAGCCGAATTCATCGTTTCAGACAAGGCTTACGCTCTTTCTCCCGCCGACGGCACAGCCACCGACAATCTGTCGATTTTCGAACTCAACTTCCTCTCAGGAACAGAAATTGAATACACTGAGCTGCCCATAACCCTGGTAGGTCCGGAATACAACAACTCAACCACACAGGTAGCCGGCACAGGTCACGACTTTGTCATCAGCTTCAGAAATCCCGTTGAAAACGGCGAATACACGCTTACTATCCCCGCCGGAGCATTTACCATTGATGGAAATGCTTCAGCTGAAATCGTTGCAAAGTACACATTCAAGCGTGGCTGGGAACTTACCCCCGCACCCGGCAGCACAGTTGCATCGCTCAACCAATTCGTTCTTAGCTTCCCGGACGCAAGCACAGCCGAATTTGTAGGCGAAAGCTACTCTATAATGCTCTCTAACGGAGGCAGCTACGCGGCTCCCGGCTTTGTATGTACCAAGGATGAAACCGCTTCTGTTCCGACATTTATCATCTCATTGCCGGCTGAAGCAAGCCAACCACCGGTAGGCAATTATACATTCTATATCGAAGAAGGTGCTTTCGTAGTAGACGGCAAACCACTTTGTGAAATCAACGCTTCTTACGTTCTTGAGAAAGAAGCATCAGCCGAATATACCGTAAGTCCCAATAACGGTATCATCATTGCCAATCCATATTATTCCTGGACTGTTATCTTCGACGAGTCTACACGCATAAGCCGTAACGACGTAAGCAAAGTACACGTCTATTTCGATGACACCGAATTAGCAAACAATTCCGACTATGGTTACTCTATCGAAGGCAATATGCTTATATTCTGGATGGAATCAGAGGATTATTGCAAAGAGGGCGAACTACATCTTGTAATTGAAGCAGGCGCATTCAATCTCGGCAGCACTCCTTCTCCAGCCATTGACGAAACATGGAATGTCGTAGCCCCAAAGACATACACCTACACCATCGCCCCTGCAGATGGCTCAACCGTTAATTCATTATCTACATTCACTATCACCTTCCCCGAAGCGGCTACCGGCGCTACATGGGAATACACCACCAACAACATAGAACTCAAACAAGGATATACATATATCCCCGCTCAGTACACAGTTGAGGTTATTGAAAGTGCAGAATGTGCAACATTCGTAATCACAGTTGAGAATGGTCCTACAGAAGACGGTGAATATACTTTTAATGTACACGAAGGTGCATTTGTACTTGACGGCGGTCAAAACTCGCCTGCTATCACAGCCACCTACACTCTCGACACCACCTCACAGGGTATTGGCAGCATAGGGGTTGACACGAGCAACGGTGTCACAGTAGTAACTCTCGACGGTAAGATTCTCCTTAACAATGCTCCTGCCGAAAGTCTCAATGAACTCGGCACCGGTCTCTATATTGTAAACGGTGTCAAGGTACTCATTCAGAAATGATAATCTATAAGATTTACTGAATTCTTTAAGCGAAGAGCCGGATGCCGCAAGGTGTCCGGCTGTTCGCACTCTTAAATCACATTATATGAAAAAACTACTTATTAGCAGCATAGCTCTCCTGTCGACATTTGCAAGGCTATGGGCAGCCCCCATCACTCCTGAACAGGCACTTGCGCGGCTCAACGGCAATGTACAACAGGCACGTACCATAGGCAAGACTGCTCCCGCACTCGTACACACAACACTGACTCCAACCGGTGCACCGGCTGTGTATGCATTCAACAGAACAGACAACAAAGGCTTCATTCTGCTCAGTGCCGACGACGCGGCATACCCCATGCTTGGCTATGCCGACAGCGGGTCATTCGACCCCGACAACATCCCTCCACAGCTGAAATGGTGGCTTGAGGAGTATTCCAATCAGATAGCCTACGCTGCCGAAAAAACGTCGTTGGACACTCAGGCTGCCGAAGCTAAGCTAAAGTCATCGCGTGAAGGCCGCTTGTCTATCGCCCCTATGATACAAACAAAATGGGACCAGGTAGCGCCATATAACAACCAATGTCCCCTGCAGGGGGCCTACCGCACCTACACCGGTTGCGTAGCCACAGCTATGGCTCAGGTGATGAAATATTGGGACTATCCCGAAAAAGGCTCCGGTTCCATAACCTATAATGCCGAAACCATCCAAAAACAACTGTCGCTTGATTTCTCATCAATCACTTTTGACTGGGACCAGATGCTCGATGTTTACGGCTATAACAACTATACAAATGAGCAAGCTGCCGCCGTGGCAGAGCTTATGAAAGCCTGCGGCTATGCCGTAAGGATGGACTATAGCACCGATGTATCGGGCGCCCTGGCCATGAACATTCGCCGTGGCATCGTTGAATACTTCAATTATGACCAAAACGCTACCTACGAATTGCGTATAATGTACTCCGCCTCACAATGGGAAGAACTTATCTACAATAACCTTAAGAACGTAGGCCCGATACTCTATGGCGGAGCTTCATTGCTCGGAGGAGGTCACTCATTTGTGTGCGACGGTTACGACGGAAACGGTTTCTTCCATTTCAACTGGGGATGGAGCGGCATGTCAGACGGCTATTTCGCACTCAGCGCACTAAATCCGGACGCGCTTGGCTCAGGTGGCGGCTCAGGCGGCGGCTACAACTTCACCCAAGATGCAGTGCTCGGCATACAGCCTCCCACAGGCGAACCTGTAGTTCCGCAGATAAACACCCTTGTACAAGCAGGCTCACTCACGGGCTCGATTGACGGCACAACCCTCTCACTGACACTTGAAGACTCATCCAATATGTGGGTAAATTATTGCGCAATAACCATGAGGGTCGATTTAGCCGCCCGCATAGAACCTGCAGCCGGTGGAGAGGCCATATATGTCAAGACCACATCACGCGCTATTCCGGTAAAGGCAGGCGAGGGTCTGAACGCGTCAGCACTCAATACCAAAGTAAATCTGGCCGACCTCAATCTGGCTGACGGAACATACAAGGTAGCGGTCGACATGCGCAACAACAGCGAGCAGGATACCGAATGGCGTGCCTGCAAAGTTCCCTATTCATATTACTCATACGTAACGCTGACAAAGACAGGCGATACATACACCGTTACCAACGGCGAAGTACCAAAGCTTAAGATTGTAAGCGCCGACTTTATCAGCACAGTTTATTATGGTTGCGCAACCCATGTGACGATTGAAGTAGAAAACACAAGCGACATGGAGCTTACAAGCGGATTTGCTCCGGTGATTTCAAACGGCCAGACACTCGTATTCCTGGGCAGCAGCGTAATGCTCAATGTGCCAGCTCACTCAAAAGTGACTCACGAATGGGATACAGACCTTACAGCCCTTGTAGAGAATATCCAGGTGACACAGCCTACCACGTTCTATTATTCTTTCATGGATGAAGAGACATACAATATTTACAACGACTTCATCCAGCCGGTTGTGATACGCCCGAATCCGGGTGCGCCGTCAATTGTACTCACCGAAACCATTAAGGTGGAAAACGCACCGGTGACTGAACAGACCATAGGCAATGCCAAGGTTGTTCTCTATGAAGTTAGTGACCCCATGATGATTGATGTCAAGGCCAAGCTCCAGCTTAATCGCGGCTACTTTGCTTATCCCGTTCTTGCCGTTCTGGGTCAGCAGGCTGACATTGACCCCGAACAGATTGAAATAGTGTCAGAAGCCGGGCAGACCATGTTCCTGACAGAAGCGGGAGCTAAAGCTGACTTCTCAACGACTCTTGCATACAGCAATATGGAACCGGGCAAGGTCTACAATCTGCTTATGACATACGTGGCCGGCACAGGAATCTACCCCATCGCGGGTGGAGACCTCGCCTTCGTATATCTCAGCACTTCCGGAGTGGAAGGCGTGACAGTTGAAGGTGGCAATCTCAACATAGTCTGCAGAGACTGCGTTGTAAGTACAGGCTCCACATCCGACATTGTAAGCCTCGAAGCATACAATCTCAACGGTGTAGCAGCAGGCACTCCCGTACTCGTCGGCAACACAGCCACTCTCTCGCTCAAAGAACTCCCTGCAGGCATCTACATTGTAAATGCCACCGATGCTCAGGGCAACACCCGTTCAATCAAAGTTATAAGATAACCATATTGAAACATAGTCATGGAGAGCGTATCTCGTTGAGAGGCGCTCTTCATTTTTACAGCTGTACATAACAGATGGTATAGACACAATAACGCTATGGTTCAATGAGTTGACTTTAGATACAAAAGCCGGCCTATTTTCATCCATTTTATCTTTTTTTCGTAAAAATCGCATTATTTCAGGCTTTTATTATTGCTAATTGAAAAAAAATCACGATATTTGCACCTGCAAAACGGCAATGTGTCCATTGTCGCCATGCTGGACAGAATTATATATGAGTTTATTTTCAATCAAACAATACTATTCGATAAATATAAGACAATGACAAAAGCAGACATCGTAAACGAGATTGCCAAGTCGACCGGAATCGACAAGCCCGCCGTTCTCGAAACTATCGAAAAATTCATGCAGGTTGTGAAAGAATCACTTGCTGAAGGTGAAAATGTATATCTTCGTGGTTTCGGTAGCTTTATCATCAAGGTACGCTCTGAAAAAACAGCCCGCAACATCTCAAAGAACACGACTATCGTTATCCCCGAGCACCGTATCCCCGCTTTCAAGCCCGCCAAAGTGTTCATGGAAGACGTTAAGTAATCTTTACCTTATCTGAAATCAATCATTCTCTCCCCTCCTGATTAAAGAAGAACACGTATTTATTAACTAATTAAAATATCGCTAAAATGCCCAGCGGAAAAAAACGTAAAGGCCACAAGATGGCTACTCACAAGCGCAAAAAACGTCTTCGTAAGAATCGTCATAAGAAGAAGTAAGGCTTGCCTTCAACCCCTTCTGATTCATTAAACGAAAACAAAAAGGACTCAAAGGACATTGATGATGCTGCCTTACATGACTTTCATCAAATGTCCTTTGTCTCTTTTAAGTAGTTGATATGATTGTTTGATTTTAACAGCTACTTACGAGTTAAAGCATCCATTTTCCAATAACCCTCAACATGAAAAGCGAATTAATCGTCGACGTACAATCGTCAGAAGTGTCAATCGCGCTGCTGGAAGACTCCCGCCTGGTGTCGCTCCAGAAGGAAGCACGCGACATTTCCTATGCCGTTGGCGACATATACCTGGCTAAGGTAAAGAAGCTTATGCCCGGGCTTAATGCCGCCTTCGTAAATGTAGGTTTTGAAAAGGATGCATTCCTCCACTATCTTGATCTTGGTCCTCACTTCGCTTCATACGAAGCATATCTCAAACAACTCCTTGGCGATGACCGTCGGCGCGTCCCCGCCATAGAGAAACTCAAACTCTTGCCCGACATAGAAAAGGACGGCTCTATATCAAACACCATCAAACAAGGCCAGGAGCTATTGGTGCAGATAGTCAAAGAGCCCATTTCAAGCAAAGGACCGCGCCTTACCACCGAAATCACGTTCACTGGGCGATTCATGGTATTGATTCCATTCAGCGAGAAAATATCAATCTCGCAGAAAATCAAGTCAACCGAAGAAAAGATGCGCCTGCGGCAGCTTATAGAAAGCATCAAACCCAAGAATTTCGGTGTTATTGTCCGTACATCTGCCGAAGGGAAACGTGTGGCGGAACTTATTCATGAACTTAAAACGCTTGTAGGCTGTTGGGAGTCGATGGTAGCCAAAGCACAGAAAGCTACCGCTCCAGAGCTTATCTATCAGGAGGAAAGTCGCATAGTCGGTATGCTTCGCGACGTGTTCAGCCCTTCGTTTGAAGCCATACACGTGAACGACGCCGACACATTCTCCCAGATAGACAAATATGTGAAGCTTATCGCACCAGAAACCAAGGACATCGTAAAGCTTTATGAAAAGGAAGAACCTATTTTCGACCATTTCGGCATTACAAGGCAGATAAAATCTTCTTTCGGAAAGACAGTATCATTCCGTTCGGGAGCCTACATCATCATTGAAAGCACGGAAGCTCTACACGTGGTTGACGTTAACTCAGGCAACCGTACAAAGGCGGCCAACGACCAGGAAACAAACGCGCTTGAAGTGAACCTCCGTGCAGCCGACGAAATAGCCCGACAGTTACGTCTGCGCGATATGGGAGGCATTATCGTGGTAGACTTCATTGATATGGCAAAAGGCGAACACCGCCAACAGCTCTATGAACACATGCGTGAGATTATGGCTAACGACCGTGCGCGACACAATATTTTGCCGCTCAGCAAATTCGGCCTTATGCAGATAACACGTCAACGTGTTCGTCCGGCTCTAACCATCAATACAGTAGAACGATGCCCCTCATGCTTCGGCAAAGGCGAGGTGCAGCCGTCGCTGCTCTTTACCGACACACTCTTTGAGAAACTTGACTATGTGGTGAACACATTGGGACTCAAAGATTTCATCATGTATATCCATCCATTTGTGGATGCCTACATCAAGCGCGGCTTTTTCTCTTCTATCTACAGAACCTGGCGCCGTAAACTCGGACGAGTGTTCAAAGTTCTTCCCGACCAGTCGCTTGCCTTCCTTGAATACAAAGTGTTGGATTCCGACCGGAACGAAATAGATCTCAAGGAAGAAAAAGACATGAATGCCTCATCCGCCGAGAAGGTGACAAACAAGGCCAAAAAGCGTGGCTCGGAACCTTCTACCGAAGGACTTTCAGACCTCGAAGTGGCAGAAGGCGTAAGAGTGACACCAGAAGACCGTGGCGAAGAGACAAAAAACAAGAACAAACGCCGCCGCAAAAAGAAGACAGCAGAAGCGCCTGCGGCTGAAACGACTGCAGAGACTCCAACTACCGACACTGAACCAGAGGCTACAAGTGCTCCAACTCCCCAAGACCCTACCGACACTGCCGCGGAGAACGCAGAAGCTGCCGATGACTCAAAGCCCGACACAACAACACCCAAGCCCAAGAAGACACGTAAAAAATCAAAGCCAAAACCCCGAAACGATGAAAATACGGACAAAAGCGTGGTTGAATCCGCCGAGTGTCCAGCAGCACCATCGTCACCGGAATCGGCAGAAAGCAAAGAGACTAAGGAAGTACATAATCTTCCATCACTTCCTCTCCCCACATTAACAAGATCAATAAGCGAGGAATAGCATTCCTGAAATCCCTGTGCCGCAGCGGCACAGGGATTTTTATATTAGCTTGTTTAATAATATTTTCAATTCAGAAACTTTAAAGATACTTAATAATGC
>PPYF01157980.1_pt1 | contig 15054 bp, 11 predicted proteins | sample 1559871 | NCBI WGS metagenome assembly PPYF01 (sample SAMN08240021, study PRJNA423297) | Human gut metagenome, whole genome shotgun sequencing project. | reverse complement strand
GAAATGCCATGACCGCAGAACCGGATCGAGAGGCACGAACGACCGGTCAGACTACGACGCGGCGTTCCGTGATTTTGTTCCTAAAGACTTTTTTAAGTCTTCCGGCCTCGCGCAGCATCACGGCACATACACTGATCAAGCTCTTTCTCACCTCCATGAAGCTGATGCCGGTGGCTTTGGCCGCACAGTGCTTCGGCATGGCTGCCATTGATGCGGTCATGAGAACCAAGCCCGAGATGTTTGAGCTGCTGCTCGTTTGGTCGTTTTTTGGCTTTGCACAGCTGATTGCTTCGCTCGCTTTTGTTCGGAGCCTGTGGCGTGATGCACGGCGTGTGGAGCGTGTCCGTCTGTGGATTCGACGCTGGACGATCCTGGCTTCATGTGCCGGTTTGCTCTGGGGAGCGGCTGGTGCAGTCATCATGGTGCCGCTCGCGGGCGTGCAGCAGTTGGTGGCCGTAGCCGTAATCGTCGCCGTGACCTTTGCCAGCTGGCCGGTTTATTCCTGCTGGATGCCGTCGCTCACGGCTTTTACGCTTTTGTCGCTCACCCCCATGACGATTTCCGTGGCGGCGCAGTACGGCGTTAGTCAGGCGATCATGGCGCTGGTGCTGATCACCGTGACCGGCTTTATTCTCTATTCAGGCCGACGCCTCAACGAAATGCTTTTGTCGTCCATCTTGAACGACGACGAAAATCAGCGCCTCGTGCAGCGTCTGAAGGTTGAGGTGAATCGTACGGAAGCAGCGCGTTTGAAGACTCAGCACGAGAGTGAGCGACGTGCACAGTTCTTTGCGGCTGCCAATCACGACTTGCGCCAGCCTCTGCAGGCAATGGGCATCTTCCTCGAGATGCTTAAGCGCCGGTCAACCCCGCAGACGCTTCCTATCGTCGAGCAGCTCGGACGCACCTCAAGCACCATCTCTACCTTGGTCGAACAGGTGCTTGAAGTTACCCGCATGGAGTTTGGCCGTCTTGAACTGCATCCGGAAGTGATCTGGCTGCCGGAATTGATGGAAGAGCTCTCACATGACTTCACGGCAATTGCTGCCGAAAAAGGACTGCGTTTTCGCGTGAAGTCCGTGCCGGCGGCGGTGTGTACGGATCCGCTCTTACTCAAGCGCGCGCTTAAAAATCTGATTACCAATGCCATCCGTTATACCGACAAACCGGGAGCGGAAGTCGTCGTCGGTGCTCGCCGGCTAGGCAGTTCACGTGTTTCGATCGGAGTTTATGACGCGGGCCCCGGGCTCACGACGGAAGACAAGGCGCGGATCTTTGAAACTTTCTATCGCGGCAGCGCCGGCAAAAAAAGCACGAGTGAAGGCTTTGGCTTAGGGCTCTCCATTGTGAAGCGCATCTGCCGGCAGCTCGGCATTGAATTCTCTATGGGCTCAAAGCTGGGCCGCGGAAGTGTTTTTCGGCTGGTGCTGAATTTGACGGAGGGCGAGCAGGTTGAAATGCTCGAACGTTCGGGAGCCCCGGCTGTTATCAACAGCCGGCTTGGAGGGACAACAGCGCTTTTGGAAGACAATCCTTTTGTCAACGAGGCGCTGAGCGCAAAGCTCTCGCTTTGGGGGACAGATGTTGTCGCCGCGCCGGCATTCTCTGAAGACTTTGTCAAACGTGTGCAAGCCTCTGCCGGCAAAACCGGCCGGTTGGTATTGCTCACCGACTACAACCTCGGTGCCGGTGAATTGACGGGATTGGAGGCTTCAACGGAACTTTCTTCGCGCTTAGGGATGAACGTTCCGACCGTGCTCTTGACCGCCGTTGCCGGTGATTTGATTGAGGCAGATTGGACTCAGGCGCGAAAGAAGGGGAAGGCAGGCCGCATGCCGGAAGTGCTGCCTCAGATTCTGCAAAAGCCCGCCGACGATGTGGCGCTCAATTCAGCGTTGGTCCGAGCGGGCCGCAACGCAGCGTATTGGCGCTCTGAAGAGCCCGTTGAGAGCGATTTGGAGGCGGCCGAAGATCCTGGCGGCGACGAAGGAAAAACCGATGGCGGCGCAGCCTCTGAGGGAGCAGCATCGTCATCCTCGGGCACGCCGGAGCCTAATGAGATCGTCCGCGGCATTTGAACGCTGCGGCAAATGAACGGCAAAGGGGCGTCAGAAGCCCTGGATTCAGATGCCGCCCTCGTTAACGAGCTTCAGCAGACCGGCGTCGTCAGAGGTGCGGCTCTGATCTTTATTGGGAAGGACTCCGGCAGGGATGATCGGGACAACTTTGCCCGTTGAGCTGGGGGCAAAGAGATGCGCCAGAACACTGTGCTGCGCTACGTCTTCAAGGGTATAGGCGTTGAGCGCCTCATAAAAAACGTTCTGAGCATCGTTAAGCACCTTGATCAGTGGACAGCCGCGGCCGAAATTGCAGGGCGGATCCTTGCAGTTGATCAGACAGTCGTCACCCTCGAGCGTTCGAATCACGTTGCCCAGACGGAGCTTTCTGGCTTGGGGGTCGAGCCCCAGACCGCCGGTACGGCCGCGCTGAGTAGCGAGCCATCCTTCCTGACTCAAACGATGGACGACCTTAACGACATGATTGCGGGTCCAGCCGATGCGCTCAGCAATTTCCGTCACCGTCGTACGGTCCTGCGACGGGCGTGCGCAGAGGTACATCAGCACGCGAAGCGACAAGTCGGTGAAACGGGTAATGTGCATGGGAGGAAATGAGCTTGCAGAAAATAAAACAACGCCGTTCGGACGCAATGCCCGGAACGGCGTCGAACGCTGGGGGCGTCAGCAGACGCACCCCTGAGCGCTGAGTGTACTCGGAAAATTAATCGGCCGAGCCGGTACCGAACACTTCCGTGTGGATGCGAGCAGGGATAACACCGATGTCCTTGAGGGCCTTGGAGACATCCTGCATGAAGCCGATCGGGCCGCAGATGAAGAAGTCGGCATCCGGATCCTGGCAGAAGTTGCGGATGTTGGCGGGCGTAATACGGCCGGCAGCATTGTAGTCAACACCGAGATGGTCGGCCTGGCCCGGCTGGGTGAAGAAAATTCCCTTGGCAGCGTTGGGCATGCCCTTAATCGCGGCATCCACTTCCTTCTTGAGCGGGTAGTGCGCCAGATTCTGCGTGGTGTAGAGGAAGTGCACCTTGCGCAGCGGATTTTCAACAGCGAGCGTCTCGAGCATCGGGACCATCGGGGTGATGCCAATACCGGCGGCGATGAGAACGAGCGGGTGTTCAGACTTAGCGTCTTCAAGCGCAAAACCGCCGGTCGGAGCCGAGAGTTCGACCACATCGCCCACCTTCACGCGGTTGTGAAGGATGGAGGAGACGAGACCGTCAGGAGCACCCTGCGTGCCGAGGACAAGCTTCACGGAGATGCGCAGCATGCCGCTGCCGGCAGCCTGCGACAGCGTGTACTGACGCGGCTGGGCGATCTGCATGGCCTTCGAGAAGACGCGCACGGTCGTGTACTGACCCGGGAGATAGCTCGGAACCGGGCCGCCGTCGGTCGGACGGAAGTAGAAGGAGACGACGTCTTCGGATTCCTGAACGCGGTTGACGCATTCAAAGGGACGCCAGCCGGACCAGCCGCCCTGAGCAGCGGTCTGCTGGTTGTAGATGTCCTGTTCGGCCTTGATGAGGATGTCGGCGAGCATGCCGTAGGCAGCGGTCCAGGCATCAATCAGTTCCGGCGTAGCGGCGGCACCGAGCACTTCCTTAATGGATTCAATGAGGTGGTGACCGACGATCTGATACTGCTCGGCGCGAATGCCAAGCGAGCAGTGGCGCTGAGCGATCTGCTTGACGGCGCCGAGGAGGTTTTCCGGATGCTCAATGTTCTGAGCATAAGCAAGCACGGCAGCGGCGAGCGCCTGCTGCTGCGCACCGCGAGCCTGGTGCGCCTGATTGAAGACGTTGCGCAGTTCGGGGTTCTTCGAAAGCATGCGCGCATAGAAATGCTTGGTGAGATCGACGCCGTGGGCCTGCAGAACGGGAACGGTGGCCTTGACCAGTTCGATCTGATGAGGGGTCAACATGAAAACTTCTCCTTAATTGAACGGATAATGTTGAAATTCTGGGGATTTTGGGGCTCTCGTCCTCTTGATTAGACGGGCCGCCTGATGTCTTGGCGTCATAGTAGCACGCTTGCGGCGAAAAAGATGCATTTTTAATACATCTTTTTATTGCAGAATGTTTATGCCAGTTTTCAATGTATGACGCAAGAAATGAAAATTGGATTTTCGAAATGTGCAATAGGGAAGTTCCCTCAGTACATCCCTTCGGCGGTAATCGATGGGTGTATTCTTGCAATCTACTAGCGTTAACTATCTGAATAATATGTAAAAATGATATTACAATTAGAAATAATTAAATTCTGAAAGGGCTTGTGAATTCAATGTGGCGGCAGTTATACTTTCACCTGTGTTCGGACGGTTCGATCAACGTTTGGTGGTTTGGTTGATTTATCCGAACGCCGTCTGCCCAGCAGGCGAAAAATTTGGTTGATCGCGCATCGTGCGCATGCCACAGCTGGTCCCTGCGGCATGCGCTAACCGAAGGAAGACTTCGACGGTTTTCCTGAAAGCTGAAAACGGTGCGGGATAGGACGCGTTTCCGAGGGCATGCTCGAGAAATAGACGTTCCGGCTCCGAGAGGAGCTGCAAAGCCTCAGCGGCGGTTCGGGTTTTTCTCCTTTTCCCGAACCGCCGTTTTATTTGAGCGTCAGTCAAGGGTCTCCGAGAGGATGTGCTTCAAAGTCATGTTAGGCTTGGGGCGCACAACACCAACTCACTCGGAATATCTTTCATGCGGTTTTTCAGCAGGTCGGGCTGCGGCAAGTTCAGTGCTGTCATATCTGCAGGTCTTTCAGCCGCAGCACTATTGATGATCTCGGGCTGCTCAGTGGTGCAGGTCAATGGTACTGAGCGTACTGCGGATGATGCTTTATGCCTTGTGCGGCCTCAGATTGCGGACCCTGCGCTGCATAAGCTTCTGAAAGATCTGCTAACGCGCAAACGCTTCAAAGTGACGGAACTCGCCCCGGGCACTTCACCGAACGTTTGCCGGCAGACGCTGGTGTATCGCTGGGGCGTGGAACAGTATTACATCCCGGCTCTTGTTAAACAGTATCCGGTGGCCTTTGATTTCTATGAGTCGGGCGTTAAAGTGGCCAATGCGAGCTTTGACCCGACGCGCAACCTGATTTCTCCGCACGTGAAGTTCGTGCGCAGTTCCCGCTATTGGGCGCGCACTTTGGATAAGCTTTTTCCGGGGCGGCCCCTGGTCGGCGACTAGGATCGCCGATGCGGCTGACGAGGCCGGCCTTTCATAGGCTGATAAAAAAGCGGCGCTTAGAAATGCTCTAAACGCCGCCCGCATCGCGATCAATGCATCGCAATGCGCTCAGTCATGCCGCCCAGAGCTTCGGCTTCATGAGAAGTGAAGAACGGGACGGCAAATTTGTCACGCAAGACCGGTGATACGGCCGTTTTGCACGTCGATGGACATGGCCGCAGGCTTCTTGGGGAGCCCCGGCATACGCATGATGGACCCCGACATGGCCACCACGAAACCCGAACCGGCGTTGAGAATCAGACGCTCAATCGGAAGCGTAAAGCCCTTCGGAGCGCCAAGCGCTTTCGGATCGGCTGTAAGTGAGAACGGGGTTTTGGCGACGCAGACCGGCAGTTTGCCAAAGCCGAGCTCTTCAATGCGCTTGAGATCCTTGAGCGCAGCGGGAGCAAGCTTCACGCCGTCGCCGCCGTAGACCTTCGTGACAATAGCGTTGAGTTTGTCAACGATGGGCGCATCGGCCTCGTATGTGTGCACTAAGGGATGGAAATCTTCGGCCGCGGCAACGACTTCGCGAGCGAGCGCTTCGGCGCCTTCACCGCCCTTAGCAAAACCATCCGAGACGGCAAAGCGGACACCGAGTTCGGCGCAGCGGGCGCGGATCACTTCGATTTCAGCTTCGGTATCCGTGTGGAAGTGGTTGAGTGCCACAACAATGTTCGGTCCGAACTGCTTGAGGTTGGCGATGTGAGCATCCAGATTGACGATGCCGCGCTTGACCGCTTCAAGGTTGGGCTCGCCGATTTCGGGAAGCGGCACGCCGCCGTGCCACTTCAGCGCTTTGGTGCTCGTAACGATGACAACCGCGGCAGGTGTGAAGCCGGCGGCGCGGCACTTGATATTAAAGAACTTCTCTGCGCCGAGATCCGAACCAAAGCCCGCTTCAGTGATGGCGTAGTCGGCAAGCTTCATCGCCGCCCGCGTGGCCGCAACCGAATTGCAGCCATGGGCGATGTTGGCAAACGGACCGCCGTGGACGAAGGCGAGGTTGCCTTCAATCGACTGCACGAGGTTGGGCTTGAAGGCTTCAAAAAGCAGAGCCAGCAGGGAGCCCGTGGCGCCGAGTTCGCCGCAGGTGTATGCCGTGCCGTCCGGGCGCAGGCCCAGAACGATGCGGTCGATGCGGCTGCGAAGATCTTCAAGATCATTAGCGAGGCAAAGCACGGCCATCAGTTCAGAGGCTGCGGTGATGTCAAAACCGGCTTCGGTCGGAATGCCGTTGGCCGGGCCGCCAAGACCCGTGATGATGTTGCGCAGCATGCGGTCGTTCACGTCGAGGACGCGGCGCCAGTAGATTTCACGCAGCTGCACCTGACCCTGATGACGGGCGTTGTCTAAGAGCGCGGCCAGAAGATTGTTGGCTGCCGTGATGGCGTGAAGGTCACCCGTGAAGTGCAGGTTGATCGCTTCCATCGGCAGCACCTGGCTGTAGCCGCCGCCGGCGGCGCCGCCCTTCATGCCGAAGACCGGGCCCAGAGAGGGCTCGCGAAGCGCGAGCGCAGCATTTTTGCCCAAACGCTTCAGACCTTGAGCGAGGGCGATGGAGGTCGTCGTTTTGCCCGAACCGGCAGGCATGCCCGAAGTGGCGGTGACGAGGATCAGACGGCCTTTTTCCTGACGGGAAGGATCGAGCGTTACCTTCGCCTTGTCGCGGCCGTAGGGTTCGAATTCGCTGTCGGCGAGGCCGGCGGAGTGCGCGAGCTCATTGATGGGAATGAGCTTGGTTTCCTGAGCGATTTCAATATCGGTCTTCATCGAGAAAACTCCAAAAAAGTGGAAATGGATGGAATTCGATACGAGAAGGCGGCGCGCGGTGCTTACTGTCTCCATAGAGGGCGCTCGACAGCAGAGCTGGAGCAGACATCCTGCATGGTTAACGATGAAGAGACAAGCTGTACGGCTGCACGGTCAGCGGCGTTTGATGCACCGCTGCGGGGTTGTGCGGCAGTATGCCTCAAAAGCAGAGAAAACAGGGGACAACAGGCGCCGAAAATGGAAAAAGCACCGCCAAAACAGATTGGACGGTGCCTTTAATGAATCCTCAATGCTCAGAGCGGGTCGCCCGAGAGCAGGAGGAGGCGTGCAATTTCAGCAGCGTTATGGAGTTCAAGCTTGCGGTAGGCGCTGCCGCGGTGAACCTGAACGGTTTTTTCCGAAATGCCGAATTCTGCAGCGACTTCTTTATTGGAATAACCCTGTGCCACCATGCGGATCACTTCGCGTTCGCGCTGCGTGAGCTGCTCGAGACGGGCCTTGAAATCTGCGACTTCGGCCTGATCGCGGCGGTTGGCTTTATTGCGGGCGACGGCAGCTTCAATCACATCAATGAGACGAGATTCCTTCGCGGGTTTTTCCAGGAAGTCGAAAGCGCCGTTCTTCACGGCATTCACCGCCATGTCGATGTCGGCGTGACCGGAAACAAAGACGATCGGCAGATCGCAGCCGATCTCTTTGAGTTTATTCTGAAGCTCAAGTCCGGACATGTTGGGCATGCGCACGTCGAGCAGAATGCATCCGGGACGACGGAAGTCGTTGGCCGAAAAGAACGTGTCAGCATCGCTGAATTCGACGCATTCATAGTTCTCGCCCGACAATAGGAACGACCAGGAAGAACGAACGCCGGCGTCGTCATCAATGATGCGGATAAGTGGCTTGTTGTTGTTGCTTTCCATCACGGTTGAGGCCTCGAGAGGGTCTTGGGACTGCAGATTTTCCAAACGGGGAAAACGCGGTCGGAAGTTGATTTTGAATATTCTAATATTGTGAGACCGCATAAGTGCGCAAAATTTCCAATGCGCTCAGCAAAAATCGGCTTGAATCGATCCGCGGTGAAGTTAAGGAGACCCTTGTCATGACCATTTCAGCTCAACCTCAGCGTCCCATGCGCCGTCGGGATCGAGAACTTCCCCGTGAAGAGGCGCTTCGCGCGGCCCGCGCCGCGGGTCACGCTGTGCTGAGTTTCATCCATCCCGACACCGGAGTCCCTCAGGGCGTGCCCATTAGCCCGGTGGTGACGCCTGAAGGCATCGTCTACTGGCATTCAACCAATGAAGCGAGCCTCAAGGGCGAGGGGTTAAAGAAGGATCCGCGTGCTTCGCTCACGTTTATCGCCTATGCTGAAGATCTCCCGGAGGAATATACGGTCGATTATGCGAGCACCGTCATGACCGGCCGAGCGCATATCGTCACGGATCCGCAGGAGCGGCGGCAGGCCATGCTGGAGATCTGCCGGCGGTATGCGGGTGCCGATCGTGATGCGACATCGACGGAATATTTCGATCACGCCGGCAGCCAGATCGACGTCTGGCGCTTTGATCCCGAAATGGTGTCGGGCAAGTCTCGGAGCTGGACGGAAAAGGTTTCGCACATTCTGGCCAAGCAAGGTTTCTGAGGCCTGCGCTATAGTCCGACGACAGTTCTAACGGAAGGATTTACATAGACATGATGCTCAAACGCGCTTCACTTTTTGCCGTACTCCTTTGTGCCGGTATTGCCGCCGCAGGGTGCGCCAGCAGTCCGAAGTCGCCTGCCGAGCCGGCGGATGAGTCGGCGCAGTTTGCTCCAGTGAACTATCTCGACATCTGCCTCCTGGAAAATAATGAGGTGAAGAGCCCCAAGCTTGTTGATGCCATTGAATCGGGCTTTCGCAAGGCCGGCGCCAATGTGAAGCGCCTGCGGGCCGGTTCGGGCCCTGATGCCTGCAGCTTTGTGGTGACCTATGAGGTGCCTAACAAGCAGGGCTCCGTCAATGTGATTCGCTATCAGACCTATGAACACGGTATTCCCCGTGTAGATGCAACGGGTTCAGCCCCTCAGGGCCGTGCGCTCACGGTGCAGGCTGTGGAGGCTTATTCGGCAGAGCTCTTATCGAAGCTCGCACACAAAAAAGCGGGCGTCGAAGGCGGCCAGTCCGCAGTGCCGTCTAAAGAGTGATCCTCGGGCACAGCTGCCGACGGCTGTTGGCTGCGGGCGGTGTCCGCAGCCGAGGGCGCCGCGGCAAAAAAGGGGCAGCGCAGCGCTTTGCCGCCCGCGCCCTCATCTCTCGTACAATACTGCCCGTGCGCTGGAGGTATCGAAAGCATTGGGCATGTCCCACAGCGGCTTCGATTGAGAAACACTCCCAGAACCGGATCAAGTTCAGACTTGCGGCGGGAAGCGCTTCAACATCACTCCATTTGAGGACGAGCTGGAGGGGCCCCTAGTGCGGCCGTTCGTTCGCCCTCCGAGATGCGCACAGCTGACTTCAATTTCCTGATTAAGAAGGACCCACGCTGTGAGCACATCTTCAACTGACCCGTCTGCCCGGACTCCGATACCGCCCGTTCTTCCTGCGGAGGATTTGTCCGGTGCTTCCGGTGATCTTGGTCTTTTCGCAGGGCGCCTTCCGGGCGTGCGCGAATACAGCCGATCTGCCTGCGGCGAATTAGTTCCTTTCCGTCGGGTTGATTTGGATCCGACGCCCGCTTCTTTTGGCGGCGGCGTGCAGCCCGCGATTTACCTCTGCGATGTGACTGGTCCCTTTGGCGAAGGCGACGGCAGCCAAAAACCACGTCTGCGCAATCGTCCGTCTCCGGGCACACCCACGCAGTACGAGAGTGCTCGCGCGGGTGTTGTCACACCTGAAATGGCGTTTGTGGCTGAACGAGAGAACCTCAACCGCAAAGTATTTTTGGAGTCGCTCGCCAAGCTCGGAAATCCCAAAGCCCGGGCGCTTTATCAGCGTGCTGCTGAGGCGCCCTTCTGGACGCCTGAAGATGTTCGTTCGCTGGTGGCCCGGCGAGAAGCGGTGATTCCGCTCAACTTCAATCATCCTGAAGCCGAGCCGATGGCCATCGGCAAGGCCTTCTCTACGAAGGTGAATGCCAATATCGGTACTTCGAGCACCAGCAAGGATTGGCATGAAGAGATCGGCAAGCTCAGAGAGTCGCTCCTTTGCGGTGCCGATACCGTGATGGATTTGTCGACGGGCAAGAGCATTGTGGAGACGCGCGAAGCGCTTTTGCGGCGTTCGCCCGTACCGCTCGGCACTGTACCAGTCTATGAGGCACTAGAGCGAGCGGGCAGTCCCGAAGCTTTGAATTGGGAAATTTTTCGGCAGACGATGGAAGATCAGGCTGCGCAGGGCGTCGATTACATGACGATTCATGCGGGCTTGCTGAAGTCTCATGTGGCGCTCACGCGAGAGCGGCTGACCGGCATCGTTTCCCGCGGCGGCGGCCTTTTGGCGCTGGCGATGAAGCTCACCGGCGAAGAGAACTTTCTTTACACGCACTTTGATGAAATTCTGGCGATTGCCAAGCACTACGACGTCACGCTTTCACTTGGCGACGGTCTGCGTTCAGGCTCTACCCATGACGGTACCGATGCCGCGCAGCTCGCCGAACTCAAAACCTTGGGAGAACTCAATCGCCGTGCGGCCAAAGCGGGCGTGCAGGTCATGATTGAAGGGCCGGGACATATCGCCATTCCGCGTATCCGGCTTAATCAAGAGCTCGAAGAAGTCTGGTGCGACAATGCGCCGTTTTATACGCTCGGGCCGCTTGTCACCGATATGGGGGCCGGCTATGACCACATCACGGCAGCCATTGGCGGCGCGATCATCGGGGCTGCGGGCACTGCCATGCTCTGTTATGTGACGCCCAAGGAGCATTTGGGGCTGCCCAATGAAGCCGACGTGCGCGAAGGCATGGCAGCCTTCAAAATTGCCGCACATGCGGCGGACCTTGCCCGCGGTATCCCCGGGGCGGATCTGCGCGATTTGGCGATCAGTGCGGCGCGCTTTGAATTCCGTTGGAACGATCAATTCCGCCTTGCCGTGGATCCGGCCAGAGCGGCGGCATTTCATGATGAAACGCTCTCGGGTTCTGGTGCGCGGGAAGCGCATTTCTGCTCCATGTGCGGACCGAAATTCTGTCCCATGAAGCTTGCTCGTGATCTTTTCGATGATGAGCCGTCTTCAGGGGCTTGAGATCTTAATGCGGCTTTGAGTCCAGTCTTGGTCACCGACAAAAATGGGTGCGGCAGCAATGCCGTACCCATGAAAACACTTCTTTCAGCCATCCGCTCATCCAACAGACGATGAGCGAGCTGCAGGCGGGCCGCGCTGTTTGTCAGTCGTTTTCGATGGTTTGGTCTGCTGCTGCGGCTTTTGCGACATCGGCCTTTGCCCGGCAGTCCTTGCAAAGCCCTTGAATAACGGAACTTTGGAAGTCGAGCTCTACGCCGTGGTCTTCGAGCAGGTGGCCGGAAAGCGCCGCCGCCATGCGTTCAATTTCGCTGCAGCGCAAATGAAAGAGCGTTCCGCAGGCGCGGCACTTGACATGGAATTCTTCGGTGTGCGGGTCGTCGAGATATTCATAGACGGCAGCAGAATTCTTATCGACCACGAATTTGCGAACCGCTCCTTCTTCGACCAATGTATCGAGATTACGGTAGATGGTGGTGAGGCCGACCGAAACGCCGAGCTTTTTCACGGCGTCAGCGACATCCTGAACACCGAGATACTGGCCGGTGCGCTCCTTGAGGCAGGCCAAAACAGCTGCTCTTTGGCGGGTCGTATAGCGAGTGGATCTCGGCATCTTGAGCTCTCCCCCTCTGAAAATGCTTAGAGGTCTTTGGGCCGAATCATACAATTTCGGTGCTCTTCTTGACAGCAGCGGCCGCCGCGCAATCATGGCGGAACCGACGAATGGTTGCTCGGCAGATGAGCACCAGCAAGAGTACGGCGACGGAGGCTAAAGCGGTTACGCCGCCGGGCGCTGCGTCAAGCAGGTAGGCGAAAATCAAACCCAAGAAGGCATCAATGATGCTGATGACGATGGCTGCGATCAGCGTTCGTTTGAAGCCCACTTTGAGCTGGAGTGCCGTGGCAGCAGGGAGCGCGATCATGGAACTCAGCACGAGTACGCCCACCATCGGAATGGCGGCGGCGACGGCAGAGGCGGTGAGCAGAGAAAAGGCGTAAGACCAGCGCCGGGTTTTGACGCCGGCCGCTCTGGCGGAATCTTCATCAAACGCGATGACGGTGAGCGTTGAGAGCCCAAAGCCTACCCAGAGCAAAGCCGCGGCGGTGATGGCGAGGATGCACCAGAGGTCGGTTTGGCTGATCGTCAGAATGCTGCCGAAGAGAAAACTCTCCGCGTTGCCTTTGACGAGTCCCATGGTGATGAGCGTGAGTGCAATGCCGACCGACAACGCCTGCACGATCGTCAGAACCAGATCTCCGTAATGACGAAAGACGCTGCGAAGCGCTTCAATCATGAGACCGCACACAGCTGTGAAGACGAAGGTCCCCACGACCGGGTTGACGCCCAAAGCCAGTGCTGCGGCTGCGCCGGCAAGCGACGAGTGGCTAAGTGCATCGCCCGTCATGGAGCTGCGCCTGAGCACCAAAAATAAGCCCATGACAGGACAGAGCAGCGACATTGCGAGTGTTGCGGCGAGCGCACGCTGCATGAAGCTCATCTGCAGCGCCTCGAAAAGCGATTCAAACATGCTCAGCCTCCGAGCTTACGTAAGCGCGCTCCTCGGTCTCAATGCGCTTTTGGTATTCGGCCGGCGCATGGAGCGCCCATTGACCATTTTCGATTTCAAGCACGCCGGAGGAATACTTATAGACGGCTTCAAGATTGTGCTCTACGGCGATGATGGTCGTTCCGTGTTTATGGTTGAGATGCGTGAGAAGGTCATAGATTTCGTCTCTGCCTGCGCGGTCGAGCCCCGTAGACGGCTCGTCGAGCACGATGAGATCATTGTCGCCGAGGAGCGCCCGTGCAATGAGAATGCGCTGCCGCTGACCGCCGGAAAGATCGCCGAAAAGCGTATGTCTGGCGGCGCTCATGCCGACGGAGGAAAGTGCATGCTCAATTGAGTCTTTGCTGCGGATGCCGCGCATGCGCCGCCAGCTGTCGAGCACTTCTTCGGCTGTGATCGGAAAGGACGCTGCCGCAGGCGCACTCATCTGCGGCACGTATCCGACACCTTGGGCTGAAATTTCGATACGGCCTGAAGTGGGTTTGAGCAGTCCCAGAACAAGCTTGATAAAAGTGCTTTTCCCTGCGCCGTTCGGACCGACTACCGACCAGTATGCGCCGGCAGGAATATCCAGACTCAGATGATTGAGCAGATAGGGGGGCTCTTCCGTATAGGAAAAACAAAGGTCAAAAATGGAAACCATTTTCAAATTTGAAACAAAGCATGTACATCGGGTTTCCCCGTGCTTAAGAAGAGTATGCTACCACCACACTAAAAACGAAAAACGTTTTCGTTTTCAAATTAAAGGAAGGATCATGTTGAGTCAAAAAGTTTTCACTGCGGCAGCCAGTTCGGTGCTTTGCCTGAGTGCCGGCGCTGCTGCAGCGGCTCCGGCAGACGATCTTGTCTGCAAAGATGCTGCTGCTCAGGGAAAAATTGTGGCTGCGGCGAGTTTTAATGCCATGGCGGAATTTACCCGTGCGGTGGGCGGAGATTATGTTTGTGTGGAAACGCTGATTCCGGGCGGAACGGAGCCGCATGACTTTACGCCGACGGTACGCACGGTAGAAGCGCTCAAGAAAGCGGATCTTTTGATCCTGAACGGTTTTGGGATGGAGCCCTGGGCGGAAAAAACGGCTGCGGCAGCGGCCAATGATCACCTAACGATTGTGACGGCTTCGGCCGTCAAGCTCACGGATCCAGAAGAGGTGAAGGAGCACGGGGCCAATGACCCGCATCTCTGGCTGTCGCTTTCCGGAGCGTCCTTGGAGGCTAAAAATATTGCTGCGGCGCTCGCCAAGCGCGATCCGAAGCATGCGCAGACTTATCAGCAAAATGCTGAACGCTTTGCCGCTGATCTGGACGTCCTGAAGAAACAGTTCATCAAGGAGACGGCCGATGCAAAGCGCCGTGCATTTGTGACGGGGCATGCTGCTTTCGGATATCTCGCGCGTGATTTTGGACTTGAGCAAAAGAGTATTGAGGATCTCTTTGCCGAAGGCGAACCGACGATGAAGACGCTCGCTGAACTGGCCAAATACTGCCGCAAAAACAATGTTAAGACCGTTTTTGCCGAGGAACTCGTGAGCCCGGCTGCGTCAAAGACGCTGGCTGAAGAAGCGGGCGCTAAGGTTGTGGCCATCTACACCATGGAAAGCAACGAGTCGGGGCTCTCCTATCTGGAGCGCATGAAGAGCAACCTCACGGAGATTGCAAAGAGTCTCAAGGAATGATGTGCAGCAGGTAATACCTCAGAACTGGACGCAATCGGAAGACGTACACTTTTACGCATACGTAATGATGCGGAAAATTTATCTGAAAGATTCATGATTTAATTTCTGCATCAATCCAAAAGCATTCCGTTCCTCTTTTGTGCTGCTCTCCGAGCAGTGCAAAAGAGGATTTTCCAAAGGACAAACCTCATGCAGTTGAAAAAACTCTTTGCCGCTCTCGCCGTTTCCGGCGGCCTCGTCTTTACGCTCGCCGGCTGCGGCGATAAGGCTCCGGCTGAAAAAACGGCCGCTCCGGCTCAGACCGCCGCCGTCGAATTGAAGATTGGCGTTTCGCCCGTGCCGCACGCCGACATCATCAACTTCGTCGCGCCTACGCTGGAGAAGGAAGGCGTAAAGGTCAAAGTGATTGAGTTCAACGACTACGTGCAGCCCAATCTGGCACTTGCGGAGAAGGAGCTCGATGCCAACTTCTTCCAGCATAAGCCCTATCTGGATACGTTCTCTAAGGAACACAAACTGAACCTCGCTGTACTCACC
>PPYF01421827.1_pt1 | contig 15061 bp, 9 predicted proteins | sample 1559871 | NCBI WGS metagenome assembly PPYF01 (sample SAMN08240021, study PRJNA423297) | Human gut metagenome, whole genome shotgun sequencing project. | reverse complement strand
AAGAAATCAAAGCTAAATTAGAAGCAGAAGGTGCAGAAGTTAACCTGAAATAATTGCTGATAAAAGCCAGATGAGACCGCAGAAGATGAACGCTTCTGCGGTTTTTGCGTTAATACCATAGATGAGAAAACTTGTCAAGAGTTTTTTGAGAAAATAAACCAAAATATGTTGACAGAAAAAAGAGTTTTGTGATATAGTTAAAAATGCGCTATTATGGAAAGGTATGCCATGAAGTGAAGAGAAATATTGTCACAGGGCTCTTTTCCTATTTACTGGAACCTATTGGAGGGTACTTGCTGCCCGCAAAAAAATATATGAGGAGTGAAACGTCATATGGAGAAAAACAGAATTCGTCCCATCACAAGTGGAAAAAGTTCTCGCATGAGCTATTCCAGACAAAAAGAAGTATTAGAGATGCCGAATCTAATCGAAGTCCAGAAAGATTCTTATCAGTGGTTTCTGGATGAAGGATTAAAAGAGGTATTTGATGATATTTCTCCGATTTCTGACTATGCAGGTCATTTCAGTCTGGAATTTGTAGATTTTACACTTTGCGAGGATGACGTGAAGTACACGATTGAAGAGTGTAAAGAACGTGATGCAACTTATGCTGCACCTTTGAAAGTGAGAGTCAGACTCTACAACAGAGAGACTGATGAGATCAACGAACATGAGATTTTTATGGGGGATCTCCCATTGATGACAAAGACAGGTACATTTGTGATCAATGGTGCTGAACGAGTTATTGTAAGTCAGCTTGTTCGTTCACCGGGAATTTATTATGGAATCGCACATGACAAGCTTGGAAAAGAGCTGTATTCTTCTACAGTAATTCCAAACCGCGGTGCGTGGCTGGAATATGAGACAGACTCCAATGACGTTTTCTATGTACGTGTAGACAGAACAAGAAAGGTGCCGATCACAGTATTGATCCGTGCACTTGGTATCGGAACAAATGCAGAGATTATTGACCTGTTTGGTGAAGAACCGAAGATCCTTGCAAGTTTCGGAAAAGATACAGCAGAGAACTATCAGGAAGGTCTGCTTGAATTATATAAGAAGATCCGTCCGGGAGAGCCGCTTGCAGTGGACAGTGCAGAAAGTCTGATTACAAGCATGTTCTTTGATCCGAGACGTTACGATCTTGCAAAAGTCGGACGTTACAAATTCAACAAAAAACTGGCACTGAAAAACCGTATCAAAGGGCAGAAAGTGGCAGAGGATGTTGTGAATGAGCTGACAGGAGAGATTGTTGCAGAAAAAGGAACTCTGATCACAGCTGAGATTGCAGATGCGATCCAGAACAGTGGTGCTCCGTTTGTATGGGTAGAGGGAGAGGATGAGTCCCGCAATATCAAGATTCTGTCTAATATGATGGTAGATCTGCAGGCAGTTGTGGATATCGATCCGGAAGAAGTCGGAGTGACAGAGCAGGTATACTACCCTGTACTGGCAGGACTTCTGGAAGAATCTGCAGGAGATGTGGAAGAACTGAAATCTCTGATCAAGAGAGATATTCATGATCTGATTCCGAAACATATTACAAAAGAAGATATTTTAGCTTCTATTAACTATAACATCCATCTGGAATACAGAATGGGTAACGATGATGATATCGATCATCTGGGCAACAGACGTATCCGTGCGGTTGGAGAGCTTCTCCAGAATCAGTACAGAATCGGTCTGTCCAGACTGGAGAGAGTTGTTCGTGAAAGAATGACAACACAGGATCAGGACGGAGTTTCTCCACAGTCTCTGATCAATATCAAGCCGGTGACTGCAGCCGTGAAAGAATTCTTTGGTTCTTCTCAGCTGTCTCAGTTCATGGATCAGAACAACCCTCTTGGAGAGCTGACTCACAAGAGACGTCTGTCTGCACTTGGACCTGGTGGTCTTTCCAGAGACCGTGCAGGATTTGAGGTCCGTGACGTTCACTATTCTCACTATGGAAGAATGTGTCCGATCGAGACACCTGAAGGTCCGAACATCGGTCTGATCAACTCGCTTGCAACTTATGCGAGAATCAACGAATATGGATTCATTGAAGCTCCATATCGTAAGATTGACAAAACAGATCCGATGAACCCGATCGTTACAGAAGATGTTGTGTATATGACAGCAGATGAAGAGGACAACTATCATGTAGCCCAGGCGAATACACCACTGGATGAGGAAGGACACTTCCTGCATAAGAATGTATCCGGTCGTTATCGTGAAGAGACACAGGAATATGAGAGAAGCAAATTTGATTATATGGACGTGTCTCCGCAGATGGTATTCTCTGTTGCGACAGCATTGATCCCATTCCTTGAGAATGACGATGCCAACCGTGCGCTGATGGGATCCAACATGCAGCGTCAGGCAGTGCCGCTTCTTACAACAGAAGCTCCGGCAGTCGGAACAGGTATGGAAGTAAAAGCAGCGGTAGACTCCGGTGTATGTATGGTTGCAGAGAGAGCTGGTGTGGTAGAGAGCTCTACATCTACAAGCATTACGATCAAACATGACGATGGAACAAAGAAAACATATAAACTGACAAAATTCTTAAGAAGTAACCAGAGCAACTGCTACAATCAGGTGCCGATCGTAGACAAGGGAGAACGTGTGGAAGCCGGACAGGTGATCGCAGACGGACCGTCTACATCCAATGGAGAGATGGCTCTTGGAAAGAACCCGCTGATCGGTTTCATGACATGGGAAGGTTACAACTACGAGGATGCTGTTCTGTTAAGCGAGCGTCTCGTTGCAGAAGACGTTTATACATCTGTTCATATCGAAGAATATGAAGCAGAAGCAAGAGATACAAAACTGGGACCTGAGGAGATTACAAGAGATATCCCTGGTGTCGGTGACGATGCACTCAAAGATCTGGATGAGAGAGGTATCATCCGTATCGGTGCAGAAGTACGTGCAGGAGATATTCTGGTCGGAAAGGTAACTCCGAAGGGAGAGACAGAGCTGACAGCAGAAGAGAGACTGCTTCGCGCGATCTTTGGCGAAAAAGCACGTGAAGTAAGAGATACTTCTCTGAAGGTACCGCACGGTGAATATGGTATTATCGTAGACGCAAAAGTATTTACAAGAGAGAACGGAGACGAACTTTCACCTGGAGTAAACCAGTCCGTACGCATCTATATCGCACAGAAGAGAAAAATTTCTGTTGGTGATAAGATGGCCGGACGTCATGGTAACAAGGGTGTTGTCTCCAGAGTGCTTCCGGTAGAAGATATGCCATATCTTCCAAATGGACGTCCTCTGGATATCGTGCTGAACCCACTGGGTGTGCCTTCCCGTATGAATATCGGGCAGGTGCTCGAGATCCACTTAAGTCTTGCAGCAAAAGCACTTGGCTTTAATGTTGCAACACCGGTATTCGGCGGAGCAAACGAGAATGACATCATGGATACGCTGGATCTGGCAAATGATTATGTAAATATGGAATGGGAAGACTTTGAAAAGAAACACGGAGAGGAATTACTTCCGGAAGTGCTTCAGTATCTGTCTGACAATCGTGAACACAGAGCGCTGTGGAAAGGAGTACCGCTTTCAAGAGACGGTAAAGTACGCCTGCGTGACGGACGTACCGGAGAATATTTTGACAGCCCGGTAACAATTGGACACATGCATTACTTAAAACTTCATCATCTGGTAGATGATAAGATCCATGCACGTTCAACAGGTCCTTACTCACTGGTAACACAGCAGCCGCTGGGTGGTAAAGCTCAGTTCGGTGGACAGCGTTTCGGAGAGATGGAGGTTTGGGCTTTAGAGGCCTACGGTGCATCTTATACACTGCAGGAGATCCTGACAGTCAAATCCGATGATGTTGTGGGACGTGTCAAGACATACGAAGCAATCATCAAAGGAGAGAACATTCCGGAACCAGGTATTCCTGAGTCCTTCAAGGTACTGCTCAAAGAGCTTCAGTCCCTTGCCCTGGATGTGCGTGTACTTCGTGATGACAACACAGAAGTGGAAATCATGGAGACTGTAGATTACGGCGAGACAGACCTGCGCTCGATCATCGAAGGAAAGAAATACCGCGATGAAAAAGAATCTTTCGGAGCACATGGATTCACAGAGCAGGAATTCGTCGGGAAAGAACTGGAGAACGTAGAACCACAGGAGGAAGAGGATTTCGCTCCTGATATGGAATTGGAATTTGATGAATTCATGGATGATGAAGAATAGGAGGAGCCGTTTATATGCCAGCAAGCAATAATGAACAACAATATCAGCCGTTAACTTTTGATGCGATCAAAATCGGACTGGCTTCACCGGAAAAGATCATGGAATGGTCAAGAGGCGAGGTTACAAAACCGGAGACCATTAACTATAGAACGTTAAAACCAGAAAAAGACGGTCTTTTCTGCGAGCGAATTTTCGGACCAAGCAAGGACTGGGAATGTCACTGTGGAAAATACAAAAAAATCCGTTACAAAGGTGTTGTTTGTGACAGATGTGGAGTGGAAGTAACAAAAGCATCTGTACGCCGTGAGCGCATGGGCCATATCGCCCTTGCGGCTCCGGTATCCCATATCTGGTATTTCAAGGGAATCCCAAGCCGTATGGGACTGATCCTGGACATCTCCCCAAGAACACTGGAGAGAGTTCTTTACTTTGCATCTTATATCGTACTGGACAAAGGGGAGACAGACCTTCAGTACAAACAGATCCTGTCAGAGGCAGAGTATCAGGAAGAAAAAGAAAAATGGGGAAGCAAAGCATTCCGCGTAGGTATGGGAGCTGAGGCAATTCAGGAATTGCTGCAATCCATTGATCTGGAAAAAGAATATGCAGAACTGCAGGCAGGACTTGTCAATGCCACAGGTCAGAAGAGAGCAAGAATCGTAAAACGTCTGGAGGTTGTAGAAGCATTCCGTGAATCCGGAAACAAACCGGAGTGGATGATTCTTTCCGCGATCCCGGTCATTCCGCCGGATCTGCGTCCGATGGTACAGCTGGATGGTGGACGTTTTGCAACATCTGACTTAAATGATTTGTACAGAAGAATTATCAACCGTAATAACCGTCTGAGAAGACTGCTTGAACTGGGAGCGCCGGATATTATCGTACGCAACGAGAAACGTATGCTTCAGGAAGCAGTTGATGCTCTGATCGATAACGGCCGCCGCGGTCGTCCTGTTACAGGTCCTGGAAACAGAGCTCTGAAATCTCTGTCAGACATGTTAAAAGGTAAGTCCGGACGTTTCCGTCAGAACCTGCTCGGAAAACGTGTTGACTATTCCGGACGTTCCGTTATCGTCGTAGGACCGGAATTGAAGATCTATCAGTGCGGTCTGCCGAAAGAGATGGCGATTGAATTATTCAAACCGTTTGTTATGAAAGAACTGGTGGCAAACGGAACTGCTCATAATATTAAGAATGCCAAGAAAATGGTAGAGAGACTCCAGCCGGAGGTTTGGGATGTGCTCGAAGAAGTGATCAAAGAGCATCCGGTTATGTTGAACCGTGCCCCCACACTGCACAGACTTGGTATTCAGGCGTTTGAGCCAATCCTTGTAGAAGGTAAGGCGATCAAGCTGCATCCATTGGTATGTACAGCTTACAACGCCGATTTCGATGGTGACCAGATGGCTGTCCATGTACCGCTGTCAGTAGAAGCACAGGCAGAATGCCGTTTCCTGCTTCTTTCACCGAACAACCTGCTGAAACCGTCCGATGGTGGACCGGTAGCCGTTCCTTCTCAGGATATGGTACTTGGTATTTACTATCTGACACAGGAAAGACCGGGAGCAACAGGTGAGGGTATGTTCTTTAAGAACTTAAACGAAGCACTCCTGGCATATGAAAATGGATATGTGACACTGCATTCCAGAATCAAAGTCCGTGTTTCCAGAGAGATGCCGGACGGAACGGTGAAGACAGGCACGATCGATGGAACACTTGGAAGAATGTTGTTCAATGAGATTATTCCGCAGGATCTTGGATTCGTAGACCGTGAAGTAGATGGAAACGAACTGCTTCTGGAAGTAGATTTCCACGTAGGAAAGAAACAGCTCAAACAGATCCTGGAAAAAGTAATCAATACACACGGAGCAACTCAGACAGCAGAAGTTCTGGATGATGTAAAAGCGATTGGTTACAAGTTCTCTACAAGAGCAGCGATGACCGTATCGATTTCTGATATGACAGTACCGCCGCAGAAACCGGAGATGATCCAGACTGCACAGGATACTGTAGACAAGATCACAAAGAACTACAAACGTGGTCTGATCACAGAAGAAGAACGTTACAAAGAAGTTGTTGAGACATGGAAAGCAACCGATGACAAATTGACAGAAGCTCTGCTTTCCGGGCTGGATAAATACAATAACATCTTCATGATGGCAGATTCCGGAGCCCGTGGTTCTGACAAGCAGATCAAACAGCTTGCAGGTATGCGTGGTTTGATGGCGGATACAGCAGGTCGTACGATCGAGCTGCCGATCAAGTCCAACTTCCGTGAGGGTCTGGACGTACTGGAATACTTTATGTCTGCGCATGGAGCTCGTAAGGGAATGTCCGATACCGCGCTTCGTACAGCCGATTCAGGATACCTGACAAGACGTCTGGTTGATGTTTCTCAGGAGCTTATCATTCACGACAGTGACTGTGCGGCAGAAGGAAAAGAGATTCCGGGAATGTATGTAAAAGCATTCATGGACGGAAATGAAGAAATCGAAAGTCTGCAGGAGCGTATCACAGGAAGATTCTCTTGTGAAGATCTGAAAGACAAGGATGGAAATATCATCGTCAAAGCAAATCACATGATCACACCGAAGCGTGCAGAAAGAGTTATGAAAAAAGCGGTTGACGAAAACGGCGAACCACTGGATACAGTGAAGATCCGTACAATCCTTACATGTAAATGTAAGAATGGTGTTTGTGCAAAATGTTACGGTGCAAACATGGCAACAGGGGAAGCCGTTCAGGTTGGTGAAGCAGTCGGTATCATTGCTGCTCAGTCCATCGGTGAACCTGGTACACAGCTGACCATGCGTACATTCCATACGGGTGGAGTTGCCGGTGACGATATCACACAGGGTCTTCCTCGTGTCGAAGAGCTTTTTGAGGCAAGAAAGCCGAAAGGACTTGCGATTATCACAGAGTTTGCCGGTACGGCAACAATCAGCGATACAAAGAAAAAGCGTGAGATCATTGTAACAAATGATCAGACAGGAGAATCCAAAGCATACCTGATCCCATACGGTTCCCGTATCAAGATTCAGGATGGTGTATATCTGGAGGCCGGAGATGAGCTGACAGAAGGTAGTGTAAATCCTCACGATATCCTGAAGATCAAAGGACTTCGTGCCGTACAGGATTACATGATCCAGGAAGTACAGCGAGTTTACCGTTTGCAGGGTGTAGAAATCAATGACAAGCATATCGAGGTTATTGTACGCCAGATGCTGAAGAAGATTCGTATCGAGGAAAGAGGAGATACCGAATTCCTGCCTGGAACTATGGTAGATGTTCTGGAGTTCAACGAAGTGAACGAGCAGATGGAAGCAGAAGGAAAAGAGGCTGCAACAGGTGAACAGATCATGCTTGGTATCACAAAAGCATCTCTGGCTACAGAATCCTTCCTGTCTGCAGCATCCTTCCAGGAGACAACAAAAGTCCTGACAGAAGCTGCGATCAAAGGTAAGGTGGACCACCTGATCGGTCTGAAAGAGAACGTCATCATCGGTAAACATATTCCTGCAGGTACAGGTATGAAGAAGTACCGTGATGTTCAGTTAAACACAGAACTGGAAGCAGAAGAAGAGGCTGAAGAACTGGATGAAAGCGATGCAGTGGAAACAGAAGCAGTGGAGACAGCAGAATCAGCAGATCTGGAAGAAGTAGTTCTGGACGAAGAATAAAATAAAATACGATTGATAACAAGGGGAGCTTGTGTGACAGGCTGAGAGGAAGTTGTGAACTTCGACCTATAACCTGATTTGGATAATGCCAACGTAGGAACTGTAATCTCGTTTATACAAGGAACTCCTCCTTGTTTTCAATCACGAAAACAAGGAGGAGTTTTTTATGTTGAACTTTATGGTAAATGCAGAAGGCGGTCTGACGACTGCAGGATATGCAATTTGTATTGTGCTGGGAATCGTTGTATTTGGTATTGCATTGTTTTTTGCCGGTAAAAATTCAGAAAAAAATAAAATGTCCGCGAAACAGCTTGCGTGCTGTGCGATGGCAATGGCACTTGCTTTTATTACTTCCTATATCAAGATTTTCTCTCTGCCATGGGGCGGCAGTGTGACACTGTGCAGCATGCTCTTTATCGTGCTGGTAGCAAACTGGTATGGAGTAAGAACAGGAATTTTGGTTGGATTTACATATGGAATGCTCCAGTTTTTACAGGAGCCATACGTACTTTCTCTGTTCCAGGTATGCTGTGATTATGTATTGGCTTTCGCAGCACTTGGTGTGGCAGGTTTCTTTGCAAAGCAAAAGAATGGACTGCTCAAAGGCTATATCGTAGCTGTTCTCGCCAGGGGAGCGTTTCATGCGCTGGGAGGATATTTGTACTGGATGGACTACATGCCGGACAATTTCCCGAAATCACTTGCAGCCGTATATCCGATCGCATATAACTACAGTTTCCTTCTGGCAGAAGGACTGATTACAATCGTGATCATCTCCATTCCGGCAGTACAGAAAGCACTTGGACGGGTAAAAAAAATAGCAGTAGAATAAAGCGAAAAACAACGACTGTAAGATTCTCGGGAATTTTACGGTCGTTGTTTTTATAAGGTAAGAGGTTTAATAAAATTAGTTAATCGGTTAATTTATATCCGTAACGTGCTTTGCGGATAAATTTTTGGATAATGGTTACCGGCAGACTGATCAAAATGAACAGTGTGGAAAAAATTCCTGCAGAACCACCGATGATCATCAAAAGTATCATTACGATATTATTGCCCATTACTGTCACTCCTTTGAATGAAATTGCCCTTGTATCGGACCAGATTCTATTTTAGTGACAAAGGCATAAAAAGAAAAGAGATTTGAGGCCTTTTTAGCGCAATCTTAGCATAAGAGATTACTGCTAATCGTTTTCTGATGAATCCTCCTGCATTCGGTATCCAACGCCTACTTCTGTAAAGATATATTTAGGCTGTGCAGGGTCTTTTTCCAGCTTTCTTCGGATATTTGCCATATTGACGCGCAGGATTTTATTGTCGTCGTCTGCGTATGGTCCCCAGACATTGGAAATGATGGCGGCGTATGTCATGACTTTTCCGGAATTCTGTGCCAGATAGGATACAATTTTGTATTCAATAGGGGTCAGATGAACCGGCTGTTTGTCTAAGGTCAGTTCCCGTTTGGAAAAATCCAATACCAGATCTTCGTAGCGATAGGGCCGGATATAAAGAGAATCTGTAGTATATAAGCGGTTGCTGTGTCTTAAGGAGGTACGGATGCGGGCAAGCAGTTCTGAGGTTCCGAATGGCTTGGTAATGTAATCATCCGCTCCCTGATCCAATGCGAGAACCTTTTCCTTTTCGGCACTTCGTGCGGAGATGACAATGATCGGGGTACTGGTCCAGGTCCGGACTTCCTGGATAATATCATTTCCATTCATATCAGGCAGACCAAGGTCTAAAATAATTACGTCTGGACATTGGGAATGGATCAGATTCAGTCCTTCTTTCCCGCAGTCCGCATACAGTACACGGTAATCCTGTTTTTTCAGGATCTTTCCTACAAAGGTCTGAATATTTTTTTCGTCTTCTATAATCAATACAGTGAATTTAGGCATAGTTTGCGTTCTCCTTTTCTTTTGGAAGGGTAAAGGAGAATTCGGCTCCTTTATCCAGATTGGCAGCGTGGATCACGCCGTCGTGAGCATGAATGATCGTCCGGCAGATAGACAGTCCGATGCCGATTCCTTTGTGTCCGTCAGCGGTATCAGAGCTGTACTGTCCGTCAAAAATAAAAGGGATCTGGTCGGGATCCAGTCCGATTCCATAGTCCCGGACTGCAAATGTGACACAGTCCGGCTGATCGGTGATCAAAAGGTCGATGGGATCAGAGCTCGAGGAATGGACATAGGCATTTTCCATCAAGTTGATCAGCACCTGTTCGATCAAAGTAGCATCCATTGGGATCATCAGAAAATCTTCCGGCATAGAAACCCGGATCTGGATTTTAGGAAGGCGTTTCTGAAGTCGGACAATTGATTCGGAGACGACTTCTTCCACAATTTCCTGCGACTTTTTGACTTTGCTGGATTCATTTTGAATCTTCGTTACAGAGAGCAGGTTTTCCACCATATTCAGCAGCCACTGTGCATCCTCGTTAATATTCGAAATCAGCTCCATACGTTCTTGCTCGGACATATTCTGGGCATCGTCCAGATAAGAGGCAGAAGAGCCGATTATGCTCGTCAGAGGGGTACGCAGATCATGTGATACGGCGCGCAGAAGATTGGCATGAATTTTCTCGCGCTCTGCTTCTGCAAGCTTTCGTTCCCGTTCGGAGGCAATGGCTTTTTGTTTTTTGAGCATACTGGCGGTCGCGCTGGTGATAAGAGAAATAGCCAGCATGCCGATAAATGTGACCGGATATCCGTCCAGTATGAAGTTTAGTTTGAAATAGGGATATGTAAAAAAATAGTTTGCTGCGATGACACAAAAAACGGAGGCGGCAGCACCATACCAGTAACTGGTCGTATTCTGAGCGATCAGGATCAGAGCCAGAATATAAATCAGGGCAGTGTTGACAGAATTTTTTTGTCCTAGGTTAAAAAAGAAAAATGCCAGTATCGTGGAGATACCAAGGCAAAGGAAAGTAAAGGTCAGATTTTTAAAAAATGTCTTCATACATATAACACCTCTCTGCAACCAGATTACCATAATAAAAGAAAAAAATCCATACTGTGTAATAAAAAACAAAAAATGAAAGAAAGAAAGAATTAACTTGCAAAAATGAGATAATACTGTAAAGAAAAAGATTGAGAAATAAATAACAAATATACAAAATAAACAAAAAATAGACATATAAAAAGGATAATGGATTTTAAATATCAATTTTAGATGGAAAAAATAAACAAAACAGCTAAAAAGAAAAATAAGAGGAATGAATATAAAATGAATTTCTATGTTGAAAATTATTCATTTGTTTGGTAAACTATAGAAGCAGTGTCATCTGTATAAGATGGAGGTACAGATGCACAGAAAATCCCAAAATTGAGATTGAGGAGGAGAAAATGGAAAATTTAATGTACGTAGTTCCTGTCGTATCGGTTCTCGCGTTACTATTTGCCGGATATCTGGCTGTAAAAGTTGCGAAGCAGGAAGAAGGAACAGAGAAAATGAAAGAGATCGCATCTGCGATCAGTGAGGGTGCACGCGCATTCCTTACTGCAGAATACAAGATTCTGATCGTATTTGTGATGGTATTGTTTTTACTGATCGGATTCGGGATCGGTAACTGGGTAACAGCAATCTGTTTTGTTGTGGGAGCTTTGTTTTCTACACTGGCAGGTTATTTTGGCATGAATGTTGCAACAAAGGCGAATGTAAGAACAGCGAATGCTGCCAGAGAAAGCGGAATGAATAAGGCGCTTTCCATCGCATTTTCAGGCGGAGCCGTTATGGGAATGTGTGTAGCAGGTCTGGGAGCGCTTGGGGTCAGCGTTGTATATATTCTGACAAAAGATGTAGACGTGCTGTCCGGATTCAGTTTGGGAGCATCTTCTATTGCGCTGTTTGCGCGTGTTGGCGGTGGTATCTATACAAAAGCTGCAGACGTAGGGGCTGATCTGGTTGGAAAAGTAGAAGCCGGAATCCCTGAGGATGATCCGCGTAACCCTGCAGTAATCGCAGACAACGTAGGGGATAATGTAGGAGATGTTGCAGGAATGGGAGCCGACTTATTTGAATCTTATGTAGGATCTCTCGTTTCTGCACTGACACTTGGTGTTGCGGTTTCTGCAATTTCCGGAGTTGTATTCCCGCTTGCGATCGCGGGATGTGGACTTGTAGCATCCATTATCGGTACATTCTTTGTAAAAGGGGATGAGAAAGTAAGTCCGCAGAAAGCCCTGAAGATGGGAAGCAATATTGCGGCACTTCTGGTTGTGATCGTGTCTCTTGTACTGAGTAAGGTTTTATTTGGAAACTTTGACGGAGCGATCGCCGTAATCGCAGGTCTGATCGTAGGTGTTCTCATTGGTCTGATTACAGAATGCTATACATCAGCAGATTACAATCCGGTGAAGAAGATCGGAGAGCAGTCTGAGACAGGACCGGCAACCACGATCATCAGTGGAATCGCAGTCGGAATGCAGTCAACAGCAATCCCGCTGATCCTGATCTGCATCGGTATTTTTGTAGCATATCAGGTAGACGGATTGTACGGAATTGCTCTGGCAGCAGTGGGAATGCTTTCTACAACTGGAATTACAGTTGCGGTGGATGCATATGGTCCGATCGCCGATAATGCCGGCGGAATCGCAGAAATGTCAGGTCTGGACAAATCGGTACGTGAAATCACTGATAAACTGGATTCTGTAGGAAATACAACAGCAGCTATGGGAAAAGGCTTTGCAATCGGTTCTGCTGCGCTGACAGCACTGGCACTGTTTGCTTCGTATTCTCAGGCAGTACATCTGGAAAGTATCAATGTGCTGGATTATCGTGTGATCATCGGATTGTTTATCGGAGGAATGCTTACATTCCTGTTCTCTGCATTTACCATGGAATCCGTATCTAAGGCAGCATATAAGATGATCGAGGAAGTAAGACGTCAGTTCCGTGAGAAACCGGGAATTATGAAAGGAACGGAAAAACCGGATTATAAGTCTTGCGTATCTATCTCTACGACAGCTGCACTTCATGAGATGCTTCTTCCGGGAGCAATGGCAGTTGTTGTGCCGATTCTGGTCGGAATCGTGTTAGGAGTGGAAGCTCTTGGCGGACTTCAGGCAGGTGCGCTTGTGACAGGTGTTCTCATGGCGATCTTTATGGCAAACTCAGGTGGTGCCTGGGATAATGCCAAGAAGTACATCGAAGAAGGAAATCACGGCGGAAAAGGAAGCGAGGCTCACAAGGCAGCGGTTGTCGGAGACACTGTTGGAGATCCGTTTAAAGATACATCAGGACCATCCATCAATATCCTGATCAAACTGATGACAGTTGTGTCACTTGTATTTGCGCCATTGTTTATGGCGATCGGTGGATTACTGTAAGATATTTCATAGAACAGTCGATTTTCAGCTTGAAAATTGGCTGTTTTTATGCTGATTCTGCTGGCTGCAAGAAACACTGGTGGATCGGATTTTGTTATCAGGGGGAATGAAAACCAGATTTCCACCATATGAAATAAAGAGGGAAACTGTCAATTAATGAAACAGTTTCCCTCTTTTTTAATTAAATCGTTTCTCCGTTTTTATATTTCTGCAGTACATGCTGGATTCTCTCATCCGGGCTTAAGATACTGCTGATAGAACCGTCGTGGTTCAGTGTATCGATGATCAGAGCGATATATTTGCTCATGTCACAGTTGATATAGTATGGTCTTGATAATAATTCCGGTGTCTGATAGATCAGGTTAGTTGTCAGAATACCGGAGATTGTTCCGTCCTCATATGCCTGATCGAACTTGTCCAGACCGTTTGTGAAAAGACCAAATGTAGCTGCAGCAAAGATTCGTTTTGCTTTTCTGCGTTTCAGCTCTGTTGCAACTTCGATGATAGAATCTCCGGAAGAGATCATGTCATCGATAATGATCACGTCTTTGCCTTCTACAGAGCTTCCTAAGAATTCGTGGGCAACGATCGGGTTGCGTCCGTTGACGATCTGTGTATAATCACGGCGTTTGTAGAACATACCCATATCCAGTCCAAGTACGTTTGCAAGGTAGATCGCACGGTTCGTACCACCTTCATCCGGGCTGATCGCCATCATGTGGTCACTGTCGATCTGCAGATCTTTTACATTGCGCAGAAGTCCTTTGACAAACTGGTAAGTTGGAGGAACTGTCTCAAATCCGCTCAGCGGGATGGCATTGGATACACGAGGATCGTGCGCATCAAAAGTAATGATGTTATCAACGCCCATGCGTACCAGTTCCTGAAGTCCGAGTGCGCAGTCTAAAGACTCGCGGCTTGTTCTTTTGTGCTGACGGCTTTCGTAAAGGAATGGCATGATCACATTGATGCGGCGCGCCTTTCCTCCGACTGCAGCGATTACACGCTTTAAGTTCTGGAAATGGTCATCCGGTGACATATGGTTTGTGTTTCCTGTCAGAGAATAGGTGAGGCTGTAGTTGCATACGTCGACCATCAGATAGAGATCTTTTCCACGAACAGACTCTTTGATGATTCCTTTTGCCTCTCCGGAACCGAATCTCGGAACATCGGCATCAATGATAAAAGTATCTCTGTCATAACCGGTGAAAGCGACATCTCCTTTATGTTCAGAACCGCTTTCTTTGCGCCATTTTACCAGATAATCATTGACCTTGTCTCCAAGACCTTCGCATCCTCTGACCGGAATCAGTCCGAGCGCTCCTACTGGAATATTTTCTAAGTTTCTTTCTTTTCGACGTAACATTAATTTTCCTCCCTGTTTTTTAATTTCTTTTTGATTCGGATGTCATCGCCTATCAGTTTCAACATGATATAATTACTTGTGATTCTGGAAAAGGACCGTTCTGTATAAAGATCAGCCAGAGTGTCCAGTGACAAGTTTGTTGATATAATTGTAGAACGGCTGTTAAGCAGTCGTTCGTTGATGCATGTGAAGAACTGGGATGCAATAAAATTGTTCGTATATTCGGTTCCCAGATCATCAATGATCAGACAGTCACAGTTGTAGATCAGTTCAAACATATTCTGCGCATCTACATCTTGCTTGTCAAACGCATGTTTTGCAAGACTGGAAAAGAACTTGGATGCAGAAAAGTAAAGAACAGAATACTCTTTATCCATCAGTTCCTTTGCAATGCAGTTGGACAAAAAGGTCTTGCCCACACCAACATCTCCATACAGAAAAAGATTCTGGAAATCTGTTCCGAAAGAGGTGACGAAATTCCGGCAGATCCGCAG
>PPYF01067457.1_pt1 | contig 15061 bp, 8 predicted proteins | sample 1559871 | NCBI WGS metagenome assembly PPYF01 (sample SAMN08240021, study PRJNA423297) | Human gut metagenome, whole genome shotgun sequencing project. | reverse complement strand
AGTTATGTTTAAAAAGAGAATCTAACTTTTGTTTAACTTAACAGATATAACTAATGAATATGGAAAACAACAAAAAAAAGGCTTCATTTATTTCAATTGCTGGTTGGAAAAGAATGCAGCCATTGTCTTTTTTACTTTACGACGATTTTACTAATCAACAAAAATATGTTTAACTTTAAAAAACATGGTATGAAAAAAAACTATGTCACAACTGCTGTTGCCTTACTACTTTTAGCAGGATGTAGCAACGATATTAAAGAAACTGATATTCAGTTTACCGGTGATACGGGAGCGAAAGTTTCTTTTAGTGCAGTAATAAACAATCATGAGGCTAGCAATCTTGTTACAAGAGCTACGGAAACAAACTGGGAGGCAGAAGACTCGGTAGGAATCACTTGTGGTACGGAACAAGTGAATATTCATTACAAATACAAGGGCAATGGTCTTTTTGCAGCAAAAGGAGGAAATGCAGAAGAAATTTGGGTATTAGGTTCCGGAGAGTATGATGTAGTGGCATACGCTCCATTTTCTGGTACATCAGGTGAAGAACAACCTGCATTAGAAGTGACTACAGCTAGTGAAAATCAAGCTACAGCAGAAGAACGTGCGAAGATAGATTTTCTTTTTGCCAAAGGGAAGGCTACATCACAAACCCCGAACGTGACATTAGCATTCAATCATGTGATGAGTCGTATTAGATTGGAGTTTCAAGCTGGCGAAGGTGTGGACTTGGCAGATATAACTTGTTATCTTATTGGGCTTAAGAATAATGGTACATTTAATCCTAAAACAGGGGAGACAACAGTCAGTGAAGACCCTGTTACGGATAAAGATGATATTTATTGGGATAAAATAGGAGAGCAGGATAATTATACAGTACAAGCTATTTTACTGCCACAGAAGGTGCAAGGCAAAGTAACTATCCAAGCTAGAATGAACGGTTATCTTTATGAAGCCGAGTTTGCTAACTTGACAGAATTGAAATCAGGATTTTCTTATAATTACATCATCAAGACAAATAAATACGAGGACAATAATTATGTGTTGACAATTACAGAACAAACGCAAATAATAGGATGGGAGGATGAAAACCACGATCCTATAACATCCGACCCGAGTATAGCTGAAACTGGAACAGAGATAACTAATCCTAGTTGGAATATTACAGAAGAAACCGTAACTCCACAGCCTGTTGTGAAGTGATCTGTTTACCAATCTAATATAGATAAAAATGCTAAAAATATAAACATGAGATTTATGAAAATATATAATTATATATCAATGCTTTTTCTGGCTGGCGCAGCCATAGTTGCGTCTTGCTCGCAAAATGAAGAACTCACCGGAGAAACACCGGATTCTTTGCAGGGATTTCAGATTAGTGTGTCTGATGAAGGATTTATGGACGAAAGTGGTAAGACACGTGCTACAGAGAATGGATATACTACCCGATTTTCTAACGGAGATGCTATCGGTATATTTGCGGTAAGAGGAGAAACGGTGGTAGAGGATATCAAGAATCGGAAATTCACACTGACAGATGGCTATTGGGAATTGACTGATGGAGGGGATCCTATTGAATACAAAGGTTCACAATTTCAGCGGATGACTTTTTATGCATACTATCCGTATAATGCGAATGTGACTTTTGATCCGACGAAGGTGGATCCTTTTGAAACATACGTCAACAATTGGAAAATAGGCAGTGAACAAAATGAAGGAAATTATACACAATATGATTTGATGACGAGTACGGGTAGTGTTCAGGGGGATCGTTTGAAAGGACAGATCGCTTTTACTATGCAACATCGGATGGCTCTTGCGGTAGTGAAGATGCCTAATTTGACCTATAGCTTTACAAATGGCGGTATAGATGATTATTTGTTACCATTAACAGCCGGTTCGTTTACAGTGAACAATACTCAAGCAACTCCTTATTATCAGGAAAGTACGGATACATACCGTTTCTTGGTTAATCCGAAGAAGGAATTCTCAATTAAGGGTACTTATTCTGGAGTAAGTGAGATGGAATATGAAGCTAAAGGTACGCTGGAAGGAGGAACGGCGAAAATGTATACCATCGAAGATAAAAGTAAAATCAACCATACTTTGCAGGTAGGAGACTATTTTTGTGCAGATGGAAAAATAGTTTCAGTAGATGCGGAAACGGTGCCGGAGAATGTGATTGGTATTGTATGTTATGTAGGAAATTCACAACCCAGTGTAACACATACTGAACTCTATTCAGCAGAAGTTGATGCTTTGCGTCGCGATTTCCCTGCATGTACGCACGGTATAGTGCTATCTATTAAGAATTCTGTGGTAAAAGATAGTGAACAAAATGATGTTGCTTTGAAAATGTTCCATTCAAGTAAGTCCGGTTATTATTCAGACTGGTTTACTTCAGATGAGAATTGGGCAAACAAGTTTGTAGGTTGTAACACAGAGAAGGATGTTAACAAGAATGATGCTTCATTGGTTTTCCCAGCACTAATGGGATACAATAATACACAGTTACTTACTATGTGTTACGAAGGTATGGGTAGTCCTTCTACTTGCGACCATGCTTATGCGTATATCAAGGCTTATCGTGAAGCGGAAGCTATTCCGGCAAATGTGACTCCTTGGTATTTGCCCTCTATAATGTGTTGGGATACAGTCGCTAAGAATTTGAGTGTTATTAACCGTTGTCTCAAGAATGTAAATGGTGATGAGATGACCTCTGTCGAGTCAGGAACTAACAGTGGACACTATTGGAGTAGCACACAGCGTTCTCCAGCCAACCAATGGACACACGGTATGGCTGGTGGAAGATATCACATAATTTGTGAACGTGATTCGCGTGCCGGTTATTTCCGTATGATGCTTGCATTCTAAAATAATGACGGTATATAAAGTCCGTTAAAATTATACTTATATCATGAACATATACATATATGAATAAGAAAAACTTTATAAAGGGGACAACCTTACCTGTCGCTCTGTTTTTCACTATAGCAACTTTTGCACCTGCATGGGGATTGCAAACAGCTTCGGCAGCCATCGAAGTTGTACAGCAGCAAAGTACTATAAAAGGAACAGTAGTAGATAGCCAAGGCGAACCGATAATTGGAGCAAGTGTACTTGCGGAAGGAACATCTAATGGTACAATTACCGATATTGACGGTGTATTTAGAATAAATGTACGTCCCGGTGCGAAATTGAAAGTATCTTTTATAGGTTATACCGATAAAAAAGTAGTAGCGAAAAATGACATGAAAGTCATTCTGGTAGAGGATGTGACAGCACTTGAAGAGGTGGAAATCGTAGCTTATGGTACGCAGAAGAAAGTGACCATGACAGGAGCTATCGCTAGTGTGAAGGGAGAAGAATTGACCCGTGTATCTGTAGGTTCGGTTTCCAATGTATTAGGAGGGCAGATGACAGGTTTGACTACCGTACAATATTCCGGTGAGCCGGGAGCGGATGCCGCTGAAATTTTTATTCGTGGTAAAGCTACTTGGGAAAATTCTTCACCGTTAATTCAGGTAGACGGTGTGGATCGTGAAAGTATGAGTGATATCGACCCGAATGAAATTGAATCCATTTCTATCTTGAAAGATGCTTCGGCAACAGCCGTATTTGGTATTCGTGGAGCAAATGGGGTCATTTTGATTACAACTAAACGAGGAAAGGAAGGAAAGGCGAAAATTTCGTTTACTACTTCTGCTTCTGTATTGATGCCTACAAAAATGGTAGAACAGGCAAGTTCCTATGACTATGCCCGTTTTCATAATCAAATGATGTCCGGTGATGGCAAATCTGCCTTATTTAGTGATGGCGTGATTCAAAAATTTGCAGATGGTTCCGATCCTATTCGTTTCCCAAATATACAATGGGCTGACTATATTATGAAAAGCTCTACGCTTCAGAGCCAGCATAATCTGAACATCTCGGGAGGAACAGATAAAGTACGTTATTTCATCTCTGCAGGTGCTTATACGCAAGGAGGACTTTTTAGTGAGTTTGATCTTCCTTATAATTTAAGCTATCAGTACCGTCGGTTTAACTATCGTACAAACTTGGATATGGATGTCACTAAAACGACTACTTTGTCATTCAATATTAGTGGTAATGTGAATAATTCAGATCAACCGCGTACGAGTCAGGGATCTTCCGGATTGATTAAAAATATGTATTATGCTACTCCTTTCTCCAGTCCGGGAATCATAGATGGAAAATTGGTAAATTCGAGCGATGAGACTTATTCAGACGGACTGAAATTACCATTTACAGGAGGTACAGGTATGGGATATTATGGAAATGGGTTCAGCCAGACCAGCAACAATTCGCTGAATGTGGATGTGATTCTGGATCAAAAAATGGACTTCTTGACTAAAGGACTTTCTTTTAAAGTGAAGGGATCTTATAACAGCTCGTTTACAGTTAATAAAGTCGGTTCTGGTGGGTCTATTGCTACATACACTCCTGTATTGATGGATGACGGTAGTATTGCTTATCGTAAGTTTGGAGAGAATACAGATGTGAAGTATTCGTATACTACAGGCAAAGCACGTAATTGGTATATGGAAGCCAGCTTTAATTATAATCGTACTTTTGGTGATCATACGGTGACAGCCTTAGTTTTGTATAATCAACAGAAAGAGTATTATCCGAAATTATATTCGGACATTCCTCATGGATATGTCGGATTAGTCGGACGTGTCACTTATGATTGGAAGAGCCGCTATATGGCAGAGTTTAATGTGGGTTATAACGGTTCGGAAAACTTTGCGTCCGATTTGCGCTTTTCTTATTTCCCGGCTGGTTCTATAGGTTGGGTGATGAGTGAAGAGAAGTTTTTCCGTCCTTTGAAGTCGGTGGTTAGCTTCTTGAAATTACGTGCCAGTGTCGGTTTGGTAGGTAACGATAATATTGGAGGATCGCGGTTTATGTATATGGCTGATCCATATAATGTCGGTTTAGGTGACTTGGCAAATCGTGTAACGGCAAGTGGAGGAGCAACTAACGCCTGGGGATATGGATTCGGAACAGATAATGGTACTGTTAGTCTGGGTGCGCGTGAGGTAGCTAAGAATAACCCTGCTGTGACATGGGAAAAAGCTCTGAAACGGAACTATGGTGTTGATATTAACTTCCTTGATGACCGTCTGAAAACAACCTTTGAATATTATAAAGAACGTCGTAATGACATCCTTTTGCGTGACGGTACAGCTCCGGGAATGTTAGGGTTCATTACTCCCTATTCAAATTTAGGAAGTGTAGACAGTTGGGGCTGGGAACTTTCTTTAAAATGGAACGATAAGATTGGCGATAATTTCCGTTATTGGGCGGGTATTAACCTTTCTTATAATCAGAATGAGATTCTTGAAAAGAAGGAAGCACCGCAGAATAATTTATATCAATATCAGAAGGGACACCGTATCGGTTCGCGTAGTCAATATGTTTTCTGGCGCTTCTATGATGAGGATACACCTGCGCTATATGAGCAGACATTTAATCGTCCGTATTCATCTTCCAATAGCGAGCAGGGAGGATTGTTGGCATACCATCTGGATCATACATGGACACCGGAAAATCCGTCACAATCTTCGGAGTATCCGAGAGCTACCATTGATAATGCAAAGAATAATTATGCTACCTCCACTTTATATGAGAAAGATGCCAAATACTTGCGTTTGAAAACTCTTCAGGTGGCATACAATTTTCACTTCCCATTAATGAAGAAACTTGGACTGAATACATGTCAGTTGGCTTTTGCAGGATATAATTTGTGGACGATTACACCTTATTTGTGGGGTGATCCGGAGGCAAGAGCTACTAATGCACCTTCTTATCCATTGTCCAAGACTTATACGTTGAGCTTGAAATTAGGATTCTAAAATAGATAAAGGAAAGATACAATGAAATTACAAAATAAATGGTTCATCGGTGCGATGTTGGGAGCGGCGGTTTGTTTGGTTTCCACTTCATGTGTGGACGAAATTAAATTCGGAAACTCTTTTTTGGATAAGGCACCGGGCGGAAATGCTACTATTGACACAGTGTTCAATAGTGCGGAATATACGCGCCAATTTTTGAATACCTGTTACAGTAGACAGTATTACGGATTACCTTATAATACGGACAGTAACGGTAATATTCCTGATTCTTCCAGTCCTTATTTAGGAAAGAAGGATGCGCTAACAGACTGCTGGTCACTTTATTTTAGTGACGCAACTGTATATCAGCAGTATTATTTGGGTTCTCTCAATGCCAACTATGGCACGCGTGGTAATATTTTCCCATATACACGGGAAATGGTATGGGAAGTAGTGCGCTGGTGCTGGTTGTTAATGGAAAATATAGATAGAGTGCCGGGCATGGATAGCACTGAAAAAACTCAGTTGGTGGCAGAAGCTAAATGCCTGATTGCGGCACGCTATTTTGATATGTTCCGTCATTATGGAGGTCTTCCATTGTTATATGCTTCATTCACCGGTACGGAGTCAGGTTATGAAATCCCCCGTGCTACGGTAGAGGAGACTGTTAACTACATGATAAAGATGTTGGATGATGCTATCAATTCCGGTGGATTGGTGTGGGCTTATGCTGATGCCGATCTTGCCAGCAAGGCCGGACACTGGACAAAGGCCGGTGCGATGGCATTGAAATGCAAAATCTGGCAATTTGCCGCTTCTCCGTTGTTTAACGATGTCAACGGATATGCAGGAGGAAACTCAGAGGCTGAACAGCAGCATCTGGTATGGTACGGCGGCTACCATGCGGAACTTTGGGATAACTGTTTGAAGGCTTGTGAAGCATTCTTTAAAGAGCTGGAGAGTCAAGGCGGATATAGCCTGAATAAGGCTTCGGAAGAAACACCGGAACAGTATCGGCAGGCATATCGTATGGGATATATTCGTCAGAACAGCAAGGAGGTCTTGCATTCTGTCCGCACGAATATGTCGGACGCTTTCAACTCAAGTTCTTATATGTGGCATTCCTGGGCTGTTCCGTCACTTTGTCGTACCGAATATCCGCCTACACAGGAATATGTGGAGATGTTCCCATGGGCCGACGGTACTCCGTTTGACTGGAAAAAGACGGAAACAGAAGGTAAGTTGGATGCAATGTTCCTGACCGGAACATTCAAAAATGGAGAACAACTATTGTCGGAAATCGTATTAACCCGTGATCCTCGTCTGTATGAGCATTGCATGGTAAACGGATTGCCGAAGATGTTAGACTGGAGTGCAGGAACAATGTCCGGTTTACCTTATGAATTGTGGGTCGGAGGATACGATGAAGGACAAAATGCTGCACTTGAATCAGGTAACTATGCGACTGGTTATAAAAATATGAAATATTATTTGGGAACAGAGTACCAACGTCAGTATACGCATTGGGTATATCTTCGTTTATCTGACATTTATTTAACTTATGCAGAGGCCTTGCTTCAAGCCAAGAATGATCACCGGGGTGCTATTGACCAAATGAATATAGTACGTGCCCGCGTAGGATTGAAGAAAGATTTGGCGGAGTGTGTTACAGATAAGAATTTACTTTCTGACAAAGCAGCCTTATTGGAAGAATTGCTGTGCGAGCGTGTTCGGGAATTGGGGCTTGAAGATAGCCGTTACTTTGATCTTGTCCGTTACAAGCGTGCCGATCGTTTCGAGAAGCGCCTGCACGGGTTGCTCGCCTATCGTTTGGATGATACCGGTAATCGTATAACGGGAAATGCTAAATGGAATGAAGGAGATAAGAACAAGGGGGCATTGCAGCCTACTCGTTTTGAATATGAAAGGTTTGAGTTATCCAAGCCGGTCCGTCGGTGGTGGACATACGGATTTGATCCCAAATGGTATCTTTCTCCATTCCCGCAAACGGAAATTAACAAAGGATATGGATTGATTCAGAATCCGGGTTGGTAATGTGAGACAGCGAAATAGATTAAAACAATATTGAATATTGATTTATATGAGAAAAAATAAGATTCTGATACTGGCTTTACTGGTTTGTTTGAGCATTCCGGTCAGAGCACAGAATACAGACAACAACATTATAGGTATTGTTGTTGATAAATCGGGAAACCCAGTCTATGGAGCGTCCGTTAATGTGGAAGGTGGCGCAGTGGAGACCCGGGTTGAAACTGATAAAGATGGTAAATTCGAGATTGCGGTCGAGAAAGGACAACGTTTGAGTGTCGTTTCTGTCGACAAAGGCTCTACCACAGTTGTGGCAAAGACTGATGGTCCGATGACTATTGTGATGGGATATGCAGCTCAGACTATTGATGTGGGAGCTAACCGGACATTCAGTCGTCATGAATCAACAGCAGCTGTTTCTACCACCTATAACGAAGAGTTTAATAAGCGGTCTTCCCGGAATATATCCAATTCTTTATATGGATATGGATTGGGCCTTACTACTTTGCAGAATGCGGCCAGTACCGGGTTAATGGCAGATCCTACCTTTTATGTACGTGGTTTGCAGAGCTTGTCAAGTAGTACACCGCTTGTGCTGGTTGACGGTTTGGAACGAGACATGAGCTTGGTGAGCCCAGAAGAAGTAGAATCCGTTTCCATCCTGAAAGATGCCGCGGCTGTGGCATTGTACGGATACAAAGGGGTGAACGGTGCGATCTTGATTACTACAAAGCGTGGTAAGTACAAAACAAAAGAGATAACTTTTACGTATGATCATATCATTAACACTCAGTCTCGACGTCCGGAATTTGTAGATGCAGCTACGTATGCTTCTGCAGTGAATGAAGCGCGTGGATATGAAGGTTTGGGAGCTCGGTATACTCCGGAAGAAGTCGATGCTTTCCGTAATGGAGTAGGTAGTGGAGGGGCTTCCCGTATGTACCCTTATCTCTATCCTAATGTGAACTGGATTGATGAAACCTTTAAAGACAGAGGAGTTTCTAATAAATATACGATCGAATTCCGTGGGGGAGGAGCAAAGTTCCGCTACTATACTATGGCGAATTTATTAACAGACAAAGGGTTTATCAAAACCCCGAATGCAAATGACGGATATTCTACACAGAATATGTATTCACGTGCTAATTTGCGTACAAATCTGGATATTGATTTAACCGCCACTACCAAATTGAAGTTGAATCTTCTCGGTACCTTGTCCGAATCTCGGATTCCGGGGGCTTCGGTTAACCTATGGGATATGATTTATTCGATTCCTTCTGCAGCTTTTCCGGTTCGTACGGAAGATGACAGTTGGGGAGGAAGTACTACTTGGGCGGGAACATCGAATCCTGTCGCACAATCGCAGGGAGCTGCTTATTCTAAAGGACACTCTCGCAGTTTGTTTGCCAACCTTACCTTGTCACAAGATTTATCTGGTTTGCTGAAAGGATTGGGAGCAAACTTTCGTTTAGCTTATGACAACTATTCCAATATTCTGGAAGACCATAGCAAGACTTATACGTATGCCGGTTATGCAACAAGCTGGACAACTAACGGTCCGTTTTATACTGCCATTTCAGGTGGCGAATCCAGTGAAATGGGTTCGGGTGCAGGTATTGACAACTGGGCGCGCCAATTTAACTTTGCAGGTAGTGTCGATTACAATCGCTCGTTTCGGAAGTGGGATGTGTATTCTCAATTCAAATGGGATTATGAGTATCGTGATTCATACGGATTGAACACTACTATTTATCGGCAAAATGTATCCTGGTATAATCATGTAGGTTTCTCTAATCGCTATTATTTGGATCTGGCATTGGTTGGCTCGGCCTCCAGTTTATTGGCACCGGGGCATAAATGGGCTTTCTCGCCTACCATTTCTGCTGCTTGGGTGCTTTCGGAAGAAAAATGGTTGAAAGATGTGTCTTGGGTGAACTTCCTGAAATTGCGCGCTTCGTTTGGAGTGATCAATGTTGATTATCTGCCTAAAGACGGAAGTACTACCGTATATGACTATTGGGATCAGATTTATACGACTACCGGTACGCAATATAAGTTTAACAGTAGTTACGACTCTGAATTCGGAAGTACTATTATCGGGCGCCTGGCAACTGCTAATTCGACACATGAGAAAGCGTATAAATACAATGTTGGTGTTGATGCCGTGTTGTTCAATGGACTGGACGTGACGGCAGAAGGCTATTACCAACGGAGAAAAGATATTTGGGTCTCTTCCGAAGGAAAATATACCGATGTGTTGGGCGTAGATGCTCCGTTCGAGAATGCCGGAATCGTTGATAGCTATGGCGTGGAACTAGGACTTAACTATACGAAACGGTTAGGAGATGTAGTGTTCAACCTTGGCGGTAATTTTGCTTGGAATAAGAATGAAATTAAGGAACAACTGGAAGAACCGCGTTTGTATAAGAATCTTGTGCAAACAGGAAATCGGTTGGGACAAGTATATGGAATGGTAGCTGAAGGTTTCTTCAAAGATAAAGAAGATATAGCAAACAGCCTTCCGCAAAACTTTAGTACGGTAGTGCCGGGAGACATAAAATATAAAGATGTGAATGGAGACGGAATCATTGATGCCAATGATAAAACAGCTATCGGTTATAGTACGACGGCTCCGGAAATTTATTATTCTTTCCATTTGGGAGCCGAATGGAAAGGGATTGGAGTAGATGTAATGTTTCAGGGAACAGGTAACTATTCTGCTGTCTTGAATACGAAGAGTATGTTTTGGCCGTTGATAAATAATACGACACTTTCTACTCATTATTATGAGAATCGTTGGACACCGGAAAATCAAAATGCCAAATATCCTCGTTTGAGTTCACAGAGTAATGCCAATAACTATCAGGCTAATACAGTTTGGTTGGCGGACCGGTCATTCTTGAAGTTACGTAACGCGGAGGTGTATTACAGATTTCCGGAAGAATGGATGAAGAAGACTAAGATATTGGGGAGTGCCAAGTTATATGTCAGAGGAACAGACTTGTTCTGTTCAGATCATATTGATGTGACAGATCCGGAATGTTATGGTGTAGCGACTCCGCTGAATAAGAGTGTAGTAGTCGGTGTTACGATTGGTTTTTAATCATAAAAACAAAGCGAAAGAATGAAACTGAAAAACATTATCTACGGAATGATGTGTGTAGCCGCACTCGGTTCCTGCTCAGATAAGATGGAATATCATGAGTACAATAATTATGATGAGGATTTTGTGAAGCTCAACTTCGGTAATGTAGGAGGGCTGATAACAAATATCTATTTGTCCATGGATGTGGACTTTGGAAACTATAGCGGGGCAATTCTTGGTTCTGCTACCGATGAGTCCGAATATGCTTATTCGGGAAATCAGATTGAAGACTTTTACAATGGTTCTTGGAGTCCGTCGAATGCTAAAAGTAGCATGTGGACGTCCTGTTATGAAGGGATAGCCAATTGTAATTTATATCTGGAGAAGTTTACCGGACTGACATTTCCCGAGTTGGCTTTGAACAGTGATTATGCACAACAGATGTTCCGCTATACCAATTACCAGTATGAGGTACGTTTCCTTCGTGCATATTTCTACTTTAACTTGGTACGGCAATATGGAGATGTGCCGTTTAGCGACCATATATTAACAGCCGAAGAATCGAATACGTTATCGCGCAGACCGGCACAGGAGATTTTTGATTATATCATAGCCGAATGTGATGATATTAAAGATAAGATTATCGTCGATTACAGTAAACTGGGAGATATGGCATTGCCTAGTAGTCCGGCGGAAACAGGACGTGCCAACCGTAAAACGGTATTGGCCTTGAAAGCTCGTGCAGCATTGTATGCGGCAAGTCCTTTATTTAATCCGACTGATAATAGAGAACTGTGGTATCGTGCAGCTAAAGCCAATAAGGAAATTTTAGATGACAGTAATGGGTTTGCTGAAAAGGCAAAACTCTTAGTGGAGGATTATTCATCACTTTGGAGCAAGGACAATTACAATGACGCTACTAATGAATTGATTTTTCTCCGTCGTGCCACTACTACCACTAATTCTTTTGAGGGATATAACTTCCCGGTAGGGTTGGAAAATTGTAAAGGTGGAAACTGTCCCACACAGACACTGGTGGATGCGTATGAGATGAAGGATACAGGGTTGCGTCCGGACGAGTTGGATAACTATGATCCTGCTAATCCTTATTATACCAACCGCGACCCTCGTTTCTATCTGACTATTGCCAAGAATGGGGACGAAAAGTGGCCTAACTGGAATACTGTTCCTCTGCAAACCTATCAGGGCGGACTAAATGCGGAGCCTTTGAGTGGCGGAACTCCGACTGGCTATTATCTGAAGAAGTATTGTCAGACGGCAGTAGACTTACGTGCCGGTACAGCTTCAAAGACCTATCATTCATGGATTACATTCCGTTTTGGAGAGTTCTATTTGAATTATGCGGAAGCTGTATATAAGTATCTGGGTAGTCCGTATGCAACGGATAATGAATTTACAACTTCGGCTGTGGATGCTATCAAAGTAGTTCGTACGCGTGCCGAGATGCCCGGATTCCCTCAAGGGATGACCAATGATGCTTTCTGGAAGAAATATCAGAATGAACGTATGGTAGAATTGGCCTTTGAAGGACATCGTTTTTGGGATGTACGTCGTTGGAAGGAGGGTGACAAACATTTCAAGAACATTGTTGAAATGAAGATTACGAAGAATGGGGATGATACTTATACGTATGAACGTAAGGTAAAAGAAAGAAGTTGGGATGATAAGATGTATTTCTTCCCGATTCCGCAGAGTGAAAAATCTAAGAATCCTAATTTGGAGCAGAATCCGGGGTGGTAACCCACAACCGGAATGCTGATGAATAGTGATAGGATATTCTTGCATAGAACGGATGTTTATAGAATAAAAAAACGAAAGAAATGAAGAAACATTATATAATACTGGGGCTGTTTTGAAGACCGATCCGTCTAATGTTGCTTTTGATATTTATAAGTCGGTAGACGGCGAGACGGAAGTGAAATTGAATGAGAAACCTATTTCGAATACTACTTCTTGGGTGGATGCGGATATTGATGTATCAAAAACGAATGTATACCGGGTCACTCTTGCCAATCAGGCTGAAACGCTTTGCGATTATACCTTTACCTCTGAAATGGCAGAAAAGTTTTATCATGAGATTAGATTAAACATGAATGTACCCGATGCGTCGATTACATATTCTCCTGATGATATTCAGCTAGGTGACTTGGACGGTGACGGTGAATTGGAGATTGTGGTGAAGAGAGAACCGTATGATGGTGCCAACCAGGGGGGATGGAATAATGGTTCGACCTTGTTGGAAGCTTATAAGATGGATGGTACTTTTTTGTGGCAAATTGATTTGGGAATCAATATTCGTTCCGGTTCACATTATACTTCATATATTTTATACGATTTTGATGGAGATGGTTTATGTGAAATAGCTTTCCGCTCTTCAGAAGGTACAAAGTTTGGGGATGGTAAGGGCATTACCGATGCTTATGGTAATGTGAACGATTATCGAATTCGTCAGACTGACGCTGTGGGCTGGTATTCGGGAGCAAGTATTAATACAATTTGCGGTTTGATAATGGAAGGTCCCGAATATATCTCTATTTGCCGTGGATATGATGGACGTGAAATTACCCGGGTGGATAATATTCCTCGTGGTGGAAGTGGTTCAAAAGCGTCGCGTGCTAAATATTGGAGTGAATATTGGGGAGATGATTACGGAAACCGCATGGACCGTTTCTTTATCGGGGTGGCTTATCTGGATGGTATACCTGACGAAGCGACCGGAGTGAGAACAAGCAACCCCAGTCTGATCATCAGTAGAGGTATTTATCATAATTGGCAAGTATGGGCACTCGATTTGAAAGGGAATAAACTGGAAACCCGTTGGAAGTTTGATACAGCCGAACATTCTTCAAAATGGTTGTCCATGTGTTCGCATAGTTTTCGTGTAGCGGACTTGGACGATGATGGAAAAGATGAAATCTTGTATGGTTCTGCGGCTATAGATGATGATGGAAGCGAATTGTGGTGTACCGGAAACGGTCATGGTGACTGTTTATGTGTTGGCAAATTTATAAAAGACCGTTCAGGATTGCAAATTGTTGCTTCATTTGAAGAACCGGGCAATTATAATGGACAAGGACACGGTTATGGATGTCAAGTGATTGATGCAAGAGATGGTGGCTTGATTACCGGCCATGGAGCGGGTTCGACTACTGATGTCGGTCGTTGTATTGTGGCAGATATCGATCCGGATAGCCCGAATTTTGAGTACTGGTCTTCTTTGCAGGAAGGGGTATTCAGTTGTAGTGGCAGTGGATTGGTATCCAGTACATATCCTACAGGTATTGGTGGTGGAGTTTTGTATAATGTAGCCATTTATTGGAGCGGGCAGCCGACAAGAGAAATGCTGGACCGTGCTTGTGTCGTGAGCTATAAAGAGAACCCTGATGTAAACAAGACGAATAAGACTCGTTTGGTATATTTTGGAACTTACGGTAGCAATGACGGTAACCATAGCACCAAATACAATCCTTGTTACTATGGTGATTTTCTCGGTGACTATCGTGAAGAAGTAATAATGGGTTCAAGTGACATGAAATCTATTTATATATTCTCCACGAATCATCCTACCGAATTCCGTCTTCCTCACTTGATGACCGATCATAATTATGATATGTCTCAAGCGATGCAGAATATGGGATATAACCAGGGAACTAACTTAGGTTACTATGTAGGTGCTGAAACTTTGAAAAAAGCAGAATAAAAAGGTTTTTGAATAAGAAATCTCTTATTTGATATGAGTTTGTTGAAAAAGAACAATCCGGCTAACTGTCGGGTTGTTCTTTTTTTCATAGTTGAACGAATCGCCATATATATGGATAATATTCTATTTCTTAATTGATCGGCTCTCCCTACCTTTGTAAGGTGAGATAGCAAATATACATATGAAAAAACTCTTTATCCTTTTGTTCCTCTTCATCACTTTAGGAACAAACGCACAAAACAATAAAGTTTCCGGCCTCAACGCCCGCCAGTTTCATAAATATTGGAAGGTAGAGTCGGAATCTCCGGATTATAAAGTGACATTTCAGGGTGATACCGCTGAAATACT
>PPYF01603056.1_pt1 | contig 15065 bp, 10 predicted proteins | sample 1559871 | NCBI WGS metagenome assembly PPYF01 (sample SAMN08240021, study PRJNA423297) | Human gut metagenome, whole genome shotgun sequencing project. | reverse complement strand
CGTTGAAGGTGCCGAGGTTGATACCAGCCTCGTAGCCTTCCTTGACGGACTGAACGTCGTCCTTGAAGCGACGCAGCGAGGAGATCTCGAGGTCGTTGACCGTGGCCACGCCGTTGCGCAGGATACGGCACTTCGTACCACGCTTGACCTCGCCGTCCTGCACCATAACGCCGGCGATGTTGCCGAACTTGGAGGAGCGGAAGATCTCGCGGATCTCGGAGTGAGAGGTGACGACCTCTTCGTATTCCGGCTTGAGCATGCCCTTGAGGGATGCCTCGATGTCTTCGATCGCACGGTAGATGACCGAGTAGTACTTGATCTCCACGCCCTCGCGCTCGGCGAGGTCCGCGACCTGACGGTTCGGACGCACGTTGAAACCGATGATAACGGCCTTGTCGACCGTGGCCAGGTTGACATCATTCTGGGTGATCGCACCGACGCCGCGGTGGATGACCTGGATGCCGACCTCGTCGGATACCTCGATCTTCATCAAGGAATCCTCGAGCGCCTCGACAGAACCGGACGAATCGCCCTTGATGACAATATTGAGCATGTCGATCTCGGACTCGGCGAACTTCTTCTTGAAGTCCTCGAGGGAGACGACCTTGCGACGCTTGGCCAGCTGGGCGGCACGCTCGGTGGCCTGACGCTTCTCGGCAATCTGGCGAGCGGCACGATCATCGGAGGCGACCAGGAAGAGGTCACCGGCGGTGGGCACGGAGGTCAAGCCCAGCACCTGAACAGGTGTGGACGGACCGGCCGCTTCCATCGGCTGACCGTTCTCGTCGAGCATGGCACGCACGCGGCCGTACGAAGTGCCGGCCACGATGGCATCGCCCACGTGGAGCGTACCCTGCTGAACCAGCACAGTGGCCACGGCACCACGACCCTTGTCGAGTCGGGCTTCGACGGTGGCACCACGGGCGTCCATGTCGGGGTTGGCGCGGAGGTCCAGCTCAGCGTCAGCCGTGAGCAGCACGGCTTCGAGCAGCTTGTCGACGTGCAGGTTCTGCTTGGCGGAGATGTCGACGAACATGGTGTCGCCACCATACTCTTCAGGGACCAAGCCGAACTCGGTGAGCTGGCCGCGGACCTTCTCCGGGTTGGCACCGGGCACATCGATCTTGTTGACGGCCACGACGATCGGCACCTTGGCGGCCTGAGCGTGGTTGATGGCCTCAACGGTCTGGGGCATCACACCATCGTCGGCGGCGACCACGAGGATCGCGACGTCAGTGAGCTCGGCACCACGGGCACGCATGGCGGTGAACGCCTCGTGGCCAGGGGTATCGAGGAAGGTGATCTTGCGCGGTTCGCCTTCAAGGTTCACGGTGACCTGGTAGGCACCGATGCGCTGGGTAATGCCGCCGGCCTCACGTGCGATGACGTTGGTCTTGCGGATGGTATCCAGCAGTCGTGTCTTACCGTGGTCGACGTGGCCCATGACGGTAACGACCGGCGGGCGAGGCTTGAGATCCTCGTCATCCTGCAGTTCTTCCTCGTCAAGGTTGATGTCGAACTGCTGGAGCAGTTCCTTGTCTTCCTCTTCTGCGGAGACGAGCTGGATGTTCCAGCCGATCTCTTCGCCCAGAATCTGGAAGGTCTCCTCATCCAAGGACTGGGTGGCGGTAGCCATCTGACCCAGGTGGAAGAGCACGGTGACCAGCGCGGCCTGGTTGACGTTGATCTTCTCCGCAAGATCGGCCAGGGACGCGCCCTGACGCAGACGGATGGTCTGGCCGTTGCCGTTGGGGATGCGAACGCCGCCGATGGTCGGTGCTTTCAGCTCCTCATACTCATGGCGCTTTGCCAGACGGTTCTTACGGGCCTTTGAAGACTTGCCGCCCTGACGTCCGAATGCGCCTGCGGCACCGCCGCGACCGCCGCGACCGCCGCCACGTGCGGGACCGTTGCTCGGTGCACCGCCGCCCTGGAAGTTATTGCCGCCGCCTTGGCCCCCACGGAAGCCGCCGCGTGCGCCGCCCTGACCGGCACCCTGGGAGCCGCCGCCCTGACCCGGACGGTTGTGGCCCCACTGGCCGGGACGCGGACCGCCCTGACCACCTTGGCCCGGACGACCGCCACGGAAGCCGCGGCCCTGCCCCTGGCCTTGGCCGGGACGGCCCGGACGACCGCCACGACCGTTATCAGCAGTCGGACGAGCCATCGGATGCGGACGCGGAATATCACCCGGCGTCGGGGTGTGCATACCCTGCTTGCGGGAGAACGGGTTGTTGCCCGGGCGCGGGCCCTGAGCGTGCGGGCGCGGAATCGCATTTGAAGCGGCATTGCCGCCATTGGCACCGGCGCCGCCCTGAGCGTGCGGGCGCGGAGCCGAAGCATTGCCGCGGTTGTTCTGATGCTGAACCGGCTGGCTATTGTTCGGACGGCCCTGGTTGTTACGACGATCGTTGTTACGGCGATCGTTCGGGCGACTCTGACGACCGTTCTCACGGCCTTCGCGATTATCGCGACCATTCTCACGGTTGTCGTTCTGACCGTGGCGACCGGGGGTCGGCATGCCGGGGCGTGCGCCGCCCTGCGGACGCGGTGTCGGTGCACCCGGAGTCGGAGCCTGCTGATGTGCCGAGGCAGGCGATGCCTGACGTGCGGGAGCGGCCGGAGTCGGTGCGGAAGATGAAGTGGAAGCCGGGTGGTCAGTTGGTGATGACGGCAAGCCTACCCTGTCTCATCGTGCGACCATGATCGTGTTACCTCGTCTCTGGTGTGGGCGATTTCGCGCACACTGCGCCAGCCCACATACGCCAATCAAGCATACTCATAGCGCTGGATAGCGTAGACGCAGCGAGCCGCGCCATTGCTGACGCGGCTCGTATCAGGAAATAATGCGCCCTGAAGATCATTCGCCTTCGAGCCCGGCGGCCTATTCGGCTTCCGGAGCAGCAGCCTCGGCCGCAGCCTGGGCGGCCTTTTCGGCGGCGACCTTCTTGGCATGGGCCTCGGCGGATTCGATGCCGATCTTCCAGCCGGTCAGCTTGGCTGCCAATCGTGCGTTCTGGCCTTCCTTGCCGATGGCCAAGGACAGCTGGTCGTCGTGGATGAAGGCGATGGCGGTCTTGTTCTTCTCGCTGATCACCTGCACGCCGGTGGCCACAGCCGGGGACAGCGCGGCTGCCACGAACTTGGCCGGATCGTCGGAGTAGTCGACGATGTCGATCTTCTCCGGGCCAAGGTTCTCCATAACGGCACGCACGCGAGCGCCGCCGGGGCCGATCAGCGCGCCCTTCGGGTTCACGCCATCGGTGTTGGCCTTGACCGCGATCTTGGTGCGGGCGCCGGCCTCACGAGCGATGGCCATGATGGACACGGCACCGGAGACCAGTTCCGGCACTTCGCGCTCGAACAGCTTGCGGACCAGCTCCGGGTGGGAGCGGGACACCACGATTTCCGGGCCCTTGATGCCACGGGCCACGTTCACCACGTACACGCGGATGCGTTCGCCGTGGCGGTAACGTTCGCCGGGCACCTGCTCACGGCGAGGCAGAATGGCTTCGACATCGCCCATCGCGACATGCACGTTGGAGGGGTCGGAAGCATCCTGCTGGATGATGCCGGTGATGAGCTTGCCCTTCTGGCCGGAGAACGCACCGAATACCTTCTCATCTTCGGCGCGGCGGAACAGCTGGGTGATGACCTGGCGTGCGGTGGCTGCGGCGAGACGGCCGAAGTCACGCGGGGTGTCATCGTATTCCTCGCCCAGCTTGGGAACGGGGTAAGGGTTGTCTTCGGTGGGTTCGACCGGAATTTCGTCGGCGGCCCACACGGTGAAGTTGCCGGAACGTTCGTCAAGCTCCACGCGCGCGTGCTTGGCGGCGTGCGGGGTCTTGAGGTAGGCGAGGCGCAGGGCCTCTGCCAGCGCATCATCCAGGGTTTCGGGGTCGATTCCTTGCTCGGCGGCGAGCTTGTGTATTCCTGTCAGGTCCAGTTCCATCGATCCGTACCTCCTATGAAGTTATGTGGCGCATGGCCTATGAGTAGTCACAGTTAGCTATTAGTGTATGTTTCCATGCAGACACGCTTCTCTTCAGGACGGTTTACCCGGCGCTTGGCATCCGTACTATGCGCGAGCGCGATGCTGTGTTCGCTTTCGGCGTGTTCGATGCCGCGACTGGCCGGACGGGCCGAGGCGGAAGCTCAAATGACCCCTTGCGAGAAAGCGATGACGTTGGCGGGCTACGCCACCCATCCGGCTGAAGGCACGCCGTTATTAGAGCAGTATGCCACCGGTCTGGCCGCTCCCCTGGCTTGGATTGACGTTGCCGGGTATTGTTCGGGTCGTTTTGCCGAGGGAACGTTACGTGACGCGCAGACCAAGCAATGGCTGGCTTTTCTGGCCGATAAATTCGGGCAGTCCGCGCCTGAGGTGACGCCGGCGCGTCTTGATGGCGTCACGTCCGCCAACGTTGATCGATCGGTATTGGATGCGATGGCCGTGGCCGAGGATCGCGCCGGATTCGCTATCGAGGTCTTGGCCGCACGAGGACAGACCGCTGGGGCTACGTTGGCGTTGAGCGATATGCATAAGACCGCCGGGCAGCAGTTGGTTGCGCTGGCGAACGGCAATTTTGATGATTCCGGCGCACAATCCAGTTCTTCCGGCCAAAACGACCCCCGCCAAAAGGTCTATGCCATCGACCAACTACTGGCCAACCCCACCACCATCGCCGACAAGGCAAGCGGCCAAACCGTACCGACCGCCGCCGCCATCGAAATGGACTGCGCCCGCGCGCAGATCAAGGCCGTGACCGAATCGAAATCTTCCACCGAGAGCGATACGCTGCTCATCCTCGCCGCACTGGCCGCCAAGCACGCCTACACCGCGTTCCAACTTGGCTACCCAGCGACTGACGCCGCATTGTTCGAGTAGACACACACTCCTCACGAAGCCGATGCGAACTTGTTGGATGCTAGTGGGCAAGTCGAGTTGAGGCACGTTCCACCAATGTGAAATCGGTGGTGTACGTACGGGCCGGGCCTGAGTATCCTTCGATGCGGTCGATAAGCATGTCAACGGCATGCTTGGCATAATCATCGATATGAGGATCGATGGTGGTCAGCGCCGGCACCGAGTACTCGGCTTCCGGCACGTTATCGAAGCCGACCACTTGTACATCGTCAGGTACATGCAAACCACATCGTTGCAATTCATGAATTGCGCCTAAAGCAATGGCATCATTGAGACACACTACAACATCCGGGCATGGGAGCTTGTCTAGCATAGCTTTTGTCACGCGCATACCTTCACGCTGATTCATGCTTTCTGCCGGAATCACATACCGCCAATTCACCGATAATCCGCGCTCTTCAAATGCCTTCACATATCCTTGGGCGCGTAACGCCTGGGCCCCTTCCGTCTGACGACGCAGCACTGCCTCATCCACCAGTTCAGGAAGAACACCCATCAGAGCAACCGTTTGGGCACCTTCATCCAAAAATCTTCCTACAACCGTGGAGATGGATTCAATGTTGGGCATGGTGATCCAATCGCTTTTCCCGTAGGCCAGATGGTCTCCGGTCGTTACAATCGGATATGGCTGCTCCAGAACGGCCCCTTCATCCGCGAGCGGCGACATTACGAACAGAATCCATCCTTCCGCCCCTAAACGATAGGACTCGTCAACGCTGGCAACCAACCCTTCACCGTCGGAACCATATGTGTTGATGACTACACCGTAATGGCGTTCTTTTGCGTATTCAATGACCTTGTCAGTGAAAAAAGGAACGAACGGCTGCGAGAAATCGAAGATGTTGAGTCCAATAAGCTTTGTGCCGCCAGATCGCATTGCACGCGCCGAAATATTGACGGTATATCCAAGCTTACGCATCACCTCTTCCACACGGCGACGTGTATCCGGTCTCATACTGCCAGTGTCATTCAGCACATTGGAAACCGTCTTGATGGAGACGTTCGCCTCACGCGCCACGTCCTTGATAGTTACGCGGTTTCCCATTGTTCGAATCCATTTCTGCTTATTACATGACACACCTTCAACAGCGTCATTATGTTCTTATTATGGTAAGTCACAGTCGGGTCGAGCATCTCCTCCTCATATCGGAATCATCTACCCCTCAACCTCAGAATTCAGCCAAGGAGCTTTCCTCCGTTGGGCCCCATGCACCATTAGGCAAATATCCTTCTGACAATGCTGCAGGACGATCGAACGTAGAGGTTAAACTTTCTGGTTGAAGAAACGCACGCACGCCATCCGAACAAGGGACTTTCTGACCACCGGCTTTCAACCTAGCTTTTTACATACCCGTCTTTTCTCCTTATTCCTTTGTTGGGTATCGAATTGTTCCAGTCGATGTGAATGACGGCATTGTCTTCCTTTGACTGGTATGCCACATTACATTAGTGGCGAATCCGAACCTCTCTTTCTGCAATCCGGGCATGTTGATGATTGTTTGGGTATTGCTTGGTGGTTGTACAGGGCACAGCAACCATAAGAGACTGCGCCCTGTCATGCGCCACCGTCACTCGAATCACTTCACGTGCACGGCGGTCCAGGAGACCGGCGGCAAGGTCACACGCACAGTGCCGGTATCGGCGTCGGACGTGATGGTGGTGTTGGGGTGCAGAACGACTCGGTTCTGGTCTTCCAGCGTGTTTTTTGCCAGCAGATCATCCTCGTGCAGGGTTTGCGCCTCGACCGCGGAAAGTGCGAATCCTTCCGGCAGCTTGATGGCAAAGTCATTGGCCGCTTCCATGGAGCGATTGACCACAAACACGCTGATCGTACCGTCCTCACCACGCACGGCTACGGAATTGATCGTCGGCACTTCACCGTATTTGTCGGTTTCATACGTTCCGGAAGCCAGTTTCGGTTCAAGCACCGTGCCGCCCTTGGCGAGCTTTGCGGTCAGCGAGAACGGATAGAACGTGGTCTGACGCCACGCCGGGCCGCCCGGTTCGGTCATAATCGGCGCAATTACGTTGACCAACTGGGCCAGGCTGGCGGCGTGCACGCGGTCGGCGTTCTTGAGCAGGGTAATCATCAGATCACCGAACACCACGGCGTCGGCGGCGCTGTACACATCCTCGAGCAGGCGCGGGGCAACCGGCCAATTGCCGATGCCTTCCGGATTCTTGCTCGGCTCTTCGTTGAGATACCAGACATTCCATTCATCGAACGAGATGAACACGTCGTGCTTGCTCTTCAGCCGGGCCTTGGTTGCATCGATGGCGGCGGCGACATCGTTGATGAAACCGTCCATATCGACGCCCGAGGCAAGGAAGCTCTTCATGTCACGGGTGCCATCAGGCTGAAGTTCCGGATGGTAGTACGCATGGCAGGAGACGAAGTTGACGTTGTCAAACGTCTTCTCAAGTACGGTTTCTTCCCACTTGCCGAAGGTGTCCATCACGTGGCTGGATGAACCACAGACCACCAGTTCAACGTTCGGATCGATGGCGCGCATACCTGCCGCCACCGAGGCCGCCAAGGTGCCGTAATCCTCGGCGGACTTGTGACCGGTCTGCCACGGGCCATCCATCTCATTGCCCAAGCACCACATCTTGATGCCGAACGGCTGATCGGCACCATTGGCGCGACGCTCCTCGGAGAGCTTGGTGCCGCCGGGAATATTCGCGTATTCCAACAGGTCGAGGGCCTCTTCAAGACCACGGGTACCCAGATTTACGGCTTCCATCAGCTCGTTGCCGCCGGTTTTTTCCAGCCATTTCGCCATTTCGTGCAGACCAAACTGATTGGTCTCGGTGGAATGCCATGCCAAGTCCAGGCGACGCGGCCGCTCATCACGAGGACCAACGCCATCCTCCCAGCGATAGCCGGAAACGAAATTGCCGCCAGGATAGCGAATCGTGGTAGCGCCGAGTTCCTTGACCAGTTCGATGACGTCCTTGCGGAAACCGTCTTCATCGGCTTCGGGGTGGCCCGGCTCATAGATGCCGTCGTATACGCAGCGACCCAGATGCTCCACGAACGACCCGAACAGTCTGTCGTTGACCGGAGCTACTTCAAAGTCATTATCGACGACGAGTCGAGATTCCTCCAGCTCCCCCGGTTTATTGTCGTGCGAATGCTCGGACATGTGCTCTCCTTTAATCGTTGTCTTCAATACCGCAAGACAACGTTGTGCTAAATACCAAAAGCAATCGGCCCATCTTCTTGGTTCACCTGTTTTGCGGCATCGCCAATCAGCGGTGAATGTGCGTTCTGGATATTTAATACAACCTTGTACTTCTGTTGATATCGATAATACGATGGTTGTACTTAGTACGCAAGCCCCGCTGAGTACAACGTTATCCTTTTCGCTATTTTCCACCCGACACGCCGTATACGATACAGCACAGGAGCGAATACGGACGTTCGTATCAAAAACAAAAAGGGTTCCGGGACAAACCCGGAACCCTAAAGGCGGATAAGGCGAGATTCGAACTCGCGGAGGCTTTCACCTCACACGCTTTCGAGGCGTGCTCCTTAGACCGCTCGGACACTTATCCATGCTGCCAAAATGGCAACTTGTTCATTATGCCACATTCTGCCGACCTGGCAAATCGGAGTTTCGCTGAGCTCGATTCGGCGTGGGATAATGCGATTTTGTGTGAGATTGCGATGGGTCAGACGATGAGCCGATTAACAGTCCGAATTGGTCAACTGCGAAAATCCGAATTCTTCAACTACCAAAATCCGAATATTGGTGGTGGTAGAAGCGGCGACGGGGGCCACTCTGCATTGAGTGGTCTCTCCCTCGGTCAGCCTTACGGCTGACAGCTCGAACGCAATTAAGGACAGCTTTCCAGCTGCCATTTTATTTGCTCACTGTCGTTCGTCTTCGCCTAAAAACGCCTCCGGCGTTTTCTTCACGGCTCAGCTCATCAGAGGGGGCTTGGAATTTTGTTTATGCCACCTGTTCGTGGACGGAGGCGTTGACCCATTGGGACTGCTGGACGTTGTAGCCGGAGAAGATGCCGATGTCGAGCATGCAGTCGCGGTAATCGCGGCCGTGGGCGATGGTGATGTAGCTGTCGTCCACCAATCGGTTATGCGTGGGATCCAGTCCGACCCATCGGCCATCCTGATACACCTCGACCCAAGCGTGGGTCGCGCCCTCTCCCCCAAGCAAACCGGCAATGTAACGCGCGGTCAATCCCACATGCCGGCACACGGACAGCATCACGTGCGCATAATCCTGGCATACGCCCTTGCGCTGGGCCAAGGCCTGTTCGGCGGTGGTGCGAATCGTGGTGGAACCGGGCGTGTACACAAACGCCTTGTAGACCTCATCCATCACTTCGGCGGCCTGCTGCACCGGAGTGGCGTCGGAAGGCAGCGCCGCCAAGCGTTCGCGGCATACGGCAATCATCGCCTCCACGTTCGGGCCGGGAATGGTGAGCGCTGAATTGAATCGGTACAGCGGTTTATAGGCTTCCTTATGGATATGCGCATTGTCCACGAAGGCGATGCCGGTCACCGAGTAGCTGAATATGTCGTGCGGCTCAGGGATGAATCCGGTCATCACCACGGAGTCAAAGGAGTCGATGGTGGTTTCGAGTTCGGTTTCGGGCTGAATCTTCACTTCCACGTCAATCACCTGTTGGCGAGGGCCAGTGGAGGGAATACAGCGAAGCTGGAACCTGTGATCGGTGACCGGTGCGCTGAAGGACAGCCTCATCTCATAGTCGAACACGAGTTTTTTCACAACGTCTCCTGCACTTACACACGAGCCGGCAACCGGCATATTCTCGGGATAACAACACTACAGCCATGGCTGAGGTATGGTCCGTGCGCTCACAGCCCACGCATATATTCCGGCAATCTGCTGATATGCACAGGCCGGCACTCGGGCGCACGGTTTTTTCGCCATACCACCATAGCATTTGAACCCGTCAGGGTGTCAGGTCGGGATCAGGGACGCTTGGCGTCCATGTTCATGGAGCTCAGTGAGCCCATGTCTTTGATGGCCAGCGCGCTGACACGGCCGGAGTAGTCGTCAAGGTACTTCTTCAGCAGGTCGGCGACTTCCTGATATCCGCGAGACGGCAGCTGACCGACCAGCCAGCTCAGTCCGTCGGCGAAGCAGCTGGGCAGCGGCATGCCGTCCAAGGTCATCGAATAGGCGGCGAGCTTCTTGAGCGGCGCTTCCAGCTCCTCCATCGTCAGGCCGAAGCGCGTGTACAGGTCGATGCGTTCCAGATATTTGCCGATGAAGATGAACGCCTTCAGCGTGGGGTCGACCGGCGAATTCTCGATGCCGCCCCAGAAGGCGAGCATGTCATCGGTAATATCGCGCTGCTTGTAGATGTCCTCGGCATCGGCCGCGTATTTGGCGGCATCGGTGATATTGGTCATCGCCAACTCCACGTACTGCAGCAGACGCGAGCTCAATTCCGGGCGCAGAATCACGGCGTTGTTGAATGCGGAGGTTACGGCCGACCGCACCGAATCAGGATTGGACCCGTCATACAGGAAGCTGTTCACGAACCCGTCGAAGTCCTCGAAATCTTCGGGCAGGTCGAGTGCGTGAGCGAACGGACGGAAGGCGTCCACATCAGTGTCCATCACACGATCGTAGAACGGGAAGAACTGGTTCAGCGTGGTGAAGGCGCGCTCGGTGTACCGGCCCAGCCAATACAGGTTGTCTGCCTTGGAAGCGGTGACCAGAGACAACGAGTGGCGGCGGGACTGGTTCAGCAGGTTCACCACCTGCGTTTCGGCACCGTATTCATGCTCCACGCCGGATTCGGGTGCCAACACCCACGTATCCTTGAATCCGCCACCCTGCGACGAGTTGACAATCATCTGGCCAGGCACCGACGAGTATCGAGTCAAGCCCGAATACCACACGTGCGTATTCTTGCCGGTGACCACGAAGGCACGCAAATCGCACTTGCGCGGCGACATCTCGCCGGTCTTCGGGTCCACCACATCGATATCACGGAACTGAATCACCTCTTGGGCAATGAATCGACGCGGCTCCTCCTTGATCCGGTTGGCGAGCTCCTCACGTGCGGCGGCATCCAGCGACGAACCAAACACCACGCCGTAACCGCCGGCTTCGGCCACATCCTTGATGACCAGCTCGCCCATCCGATTCAGGACTTCCTTGCGGTCGGCCTCGAACATCGGCATGTACGTGGGCGCGTTGTTGAGAATCGGTTCCTCGCCGAGATAGTACTTGATCATCTGCGGCACGAAGTAGTAGATGGCCTTGTCATCGGCCGCGCCGTTGCCCGGCGCGTTGACGATGGCCACGTTGCCCGCGCGGTAGGCGGACAGGATACCGGGCACACCGATCACCGAATCAGGATTGAAGGCGAACGGGTCGAGGAATTCGTCGGACAGGCGGCGGTAGACCACGCCCACACGGTGGCGTTTGCCGGCGTAGTCGAGGAAGTAGACCTTGTTGTCCACCACTTCGAGGTCTTCGGGGAAGGCCAACGCCGCACCGGTTTTCTCCGCCAGATAGGCGTGCTCGAAGAACGCGGAATTGTAGCGGCCGGGAGTCAGTACCACGGCGATGCCCTCGGTGGAGACAAAGTCCATGGCTTTGCGCAACAGGCGCGGGTATTCGCGATTATCGCGAATACGAACGTCGCGGAACAGGCGCGGGGAGATGCGGCGCTCGATGTCGCGCACGAACAGCGGGTAGCTGGCACCCGAGGGGATGCGCAGGTTGTCTTCCAGCACCCACCAGCGGCCGTCCTCGCCTTGGACCAGGTCCTCGCCGGCGATATGCGCGAAAATGCCGCCGGGAGGGGTCACACCGTTGACCTGCGGGAAGTAGCCGGCCGAGGTGTATACGTATTCTTCCGGCACGACGCCATCATGAATAATGCGCTTATCGGAATAAATGTCCTTCAGATAGGCGTTCAGGGCGTTGACGCGCTGCTTCAGGCCCTTCTCCAATTCGTCGTATTCGTCGGATTCGATAATGCGCGGCACAGGGTCGTACGGGAACAGCCGGTCATGGTATTCGCCGTTCTTGTAGATGCCGAAACGCACACCGTTGCGGGACAGCTCTCGATTGATCGCTTCGCGGCGGTTTACCAGTTCATGGGCCAGTCTGCGTGCTGCGGATTCGATCATCGTGCCTGCTCCTTGCTGTGGCGGCTTCTGTGGCTTCAAGCGGTTAGGCGTGTTGAGCGCACGCTGACGCCGCAAGCCGTAACCGGGTTTGATGGTTTCAACCTAGGCGGGGCTCATTTCAGCAAATGCGCGAGAATGTTACAGGCAGGTCACTTCGCCGACCGCGCGCATCTTGCCGACCGCACTCGTCTCGCCGACCGCACTCGTTACAATGAATGGCTATGACACGACTGCGCATTGACTTGGCCTACGACGGCGGCGGATTCTATGGCTGGGCCAAACAGCCCAATCTTCGTACGGTGCAAGGCACCATTGAAGATGCGCTGCACAAGGTGCTGCGGGTGCCGGCCGATGACGCGGCCGAACCGTTGCGTCTGACGGTGGCTGGACGCACCGACACCGGTGTGCACGCCTCCCACCAAGTGGCGCATCTGGATGTATCCGATGAGGTACTGAATCGCTGCGTAGGTCACATGACCATTCCGGTCACCGAGGCGCTGACTCGCAGACTCAAGGCTGTGCTGCCTTCGGACATCGTCATTCATGGCATTGCCGTAGCTCCGGTCGGCTTCGATGCCAGGTTCTCCGCATTGGAGCGCACTTATGTGTATCGGGTCGCCGATCGTTCGTCTGAGGTCGACCCGCGCCTGCGTGGATGCGTGCTTACCGTGGATGAAGCGCTGGATCTGGAGCTTATGAACCGCGCAGCCTCATTGACCATCGGCCTGCATGATTTTGGTTCCTTCGCCACTCCGAATCCGGGAGGCACTACGATCCGTGAAGTCAAGACCGCCTATTGGCGGCGGGTGCCGATCACTCCCCTAGTACCGGATGAGATGGCATCGCATGAAGCATATCGGACTCCGTCGCTGGAGTCCGGCCTGGTAGTGTTCACGATTGTGGCGGACGCCTTTGCCCGCAATATGGTGCGCTCCCTGGTCGGCTCATGCATCAAAGTTGGTTCGGGACGCAAATCACTGGAGTGGTTTGCCGGCAAAATGGCCAAGCCAGTACGTGAAGGCTCAAGCGGGCCGATTGCGCCGCAGGGCCTGACTTTGGAGCATATCGCATATCCCGCCGATGATCAGCTGGCCGCAAGAGCCGAGGCCATTCGGGCCGTACGTACGTTGTAGATTCTATGAAAACAACGCAAAAGGGCTGGAACCCAAACGGATTCCAGCCCTTTCAGCTAGCTTAGCGAAACGCTATTCAGCTCACTCGGCCTTCTCGGCGTCAGCGGCTTCCTCAGCGGGAACCTCAGCCTCAGCGGCGGCGGTCTCCTCGACCGGAGCCTCAACAGCCTCAGCAGCCTCAGTGGCCTCAGCCTCAACGGCCGGAGCTTCTTCTTCGGCAACCTTGGCGGCGGCTTCAGCTTCCTTCACAACAGCCTTCTTGGCAACCGGCTCGGTGACGAGCTCGATCACAGCGGCCGGAGCGGCATCGCCAACGCGCGGAGCGATCTTGACGATACGGGTGTAGCCACCTTCACGCTGCTCCATCTGCTCGGCAATCTGGGTGAACAGGATGTGCACCACGGACTTGTTGCGGATGACGCGCATCACGCGACGGCGGGAGTGCAGATCACCGCGCTTGGCGAAGGTGATCAGGCGCTCTGCCAGCGGACGAAGGCGCTTGGCCTTCGGCAGCGTGGTGGTGATGCGGCCGTTCTGGAACAGGCTGGTCGCCATGTTTGCCAGCATGAGGCGCTCGTGTGCGGGGCTGGAAGCCAGACGCGGGCCCTTCTTAGGTGTAGGCATTGGGTTTACTCCTTATATGTCCGTTCTTCAGGCAAGCAGGTGGGCATATGCCCGAACATCTGCTTGCCTAGTGAACGAACGATTGGTCAAAGAGGCAGATCACTCGTCTTCCGGCGAGAAGAACGTGCCACCTTCGAGATTATTGGTATCGAAGGCCATCGGCGAGGACTTGAGGCTCAGGCCCAAGGTCTGCAGCTTCTCCTTGACCTCATCGATTGACTTCATACCGAAATTGCGGATGTCGAGCAGGTCCTGCTCGGTGTGGGAGACAAGCTCACCGATGGTGTGGATGCCCTCGCGCTTGAGGCAGTTGTAAGAACGCTGCGTCAGGTTGAGGTCCTCAATCGGAACGGCCATCTCGGGGTTGGTCTCCTCGGCCACCGGGGCCGGACCGACCTCGACGCCTTCAGCCTGGGCGTTGAGCTCACGGCACAGGCCGAAGAGCTCCACCAAGGTGGAACCGGCGGAAGCCACCGCGTCACGCGGGGAGATGGCGGGCTTGGTCTCCACGTCCAGGATGAGCTTGTCGAAGTCCGTGCGCTGTTCCACACGGGTGGCCTCGACCTTGTAGCTCACCTTGAGTACCGGGGAGTAGATGGAATCAACCGGAATACGGCCGATCTCATCGTTGTCCTGCTTGTTCATCTGGGCAGGAACATAGCCACGGCCACGCTCGACAGTGAACTCGATCTCGAGTTCGCCATCGTCGGCGAGGGTAGCGATGTGCTGCTCCGGGTTGGCAATGGTGACGCCGGCCGGCGGGGTGATGTCCCCAGCCACGGCTTCGCCCTTGCCGCTCTTGCGCAGATACATGACCACAGGCTCGTCGTATTCGCTGGTGAGCACGATGCCCTTGATGTTCAGCAGGATCTCGGTGACGTCTTCCTGGACACCCGGCAGAGTGGTGAACTCATGCAGGGCACCGGAAATACGCACGGAGGTCACGGCAGCACCCGGGATGGAGCTCAGCAGCGTGCGACGCAGCGAGTTGCCGAGCGTGTAGCCGAAGCCAGGCTCGAGCGGCTCGATGGTGAAGCGGGAGCGCTGCGGATTCAGAGATTCCTCGGTAAGAGTCGGACGCTGTGCAATAAGCACTGTGGTTATCCTTTCAGCTTGAACTCGGTGGTGCACTCACCGGTCAGGCGGTTTTGGATGGATTTGGTATTGCTGAGTGCTCAGACGCGACGACGCTTCGGAGGACGAACGCCGTTGTGGGCTTGCGGGGTGACGTCGGTGA
>PPYF01654318.1_pt1 | contig 15068 bp, 9 predicted proteins | sample 1559871 | NCBI WGS metagenome assembly PPYF01 (sample SAMN08240021, study PRJNA423297) | Human gut metagenome, whole genome shotgun sequencing project. | reverse complement strand
CTGAACAACAAGCTATGATCAACCGTTTGGCTGATGAATTCTCCAACGAATTGAACAACTTGGGCGTTCGTGTAGCTCGCTTGGAAGACCGCGTTGGTAATGTAAAAGTTACTGGTGATGCTCGTCTTCGTTACAAAGATGCTGAACATGCTAAATCCAAATTTGACGCTCGTGCACGTGTACAATTCAACGCAAAAGTAAACGATCGTACAGACGCTGTAGTTCGTTTGACTTCTGGTAACTTCGAATTAGGCAATTCTGAAAATGAAGATAAAGCAGATGCTACAATTGACCGCGCTTATGTAAACCATAAATTCGGCGAACGCGTATCCGCTAAAGCTGGTCGTTTCGGTCAATCCTTCGGTGGCGGCTTGATGTTCGACGGCACATTCGACGGTGCTCAATTGAATGTTGGCAACGATAAAATTAATGTACAAGCTGCATACGGTTACATGGTATCCGGTGATAATGGTAGAATTGTTGCCAATAATACCAATGGTAACGAATTAACAAAAGATCAAAATGTAACTAACACATATATTGGTTTAACTGGTAAAGTAGGTAAACACACTATGGTAGGCGGTTTCTACGACCGTGTAAATCAAGATACTGATAATGGTTACAAAAACATCTATGGCTTCAATGCTGATGCTAACTTCGACAAAGTTTGGGTTGGTGGCGAATGGTTGAAAGATTCCCATGTAGACGACTCTCAAGCTTGGACTGCAGGTCTTGGCTTTGGTAACTACGACATCAAAAAAGCAGGTACTTGGGGCGTAAAAGGTCAATACTTCAACCAAAAGAAAAATGCACCAATTGTAGATACTACTTATAATCAATTCTACACTACAGATGCTAAAGGTTGGATGGCTTCCGTTGACTATGCATTGCAAAATAACGTTGGTTTATCTGCTAACTATGGTTTCGACTGGAAAACTCAAGATGGTACTGACAAAGGTGACTTTTACCGTGCAGACCTTAACTACAAATTCTAATTTGATAGTTAATTATATGAAAGAGACTTCTTCGGGAGTCTCTTTTTTGTGTTTAATATAAAGTTAAATGAAAATTATATGAAGTGTTTATTATAGTGTTTTATTAATATTATACAATTGATTAAGAAATAATAATTAATTGATAATAGAGGATTTTGCATTTAATGAAAGTTTTATGACTATACTTTCTAATCATTATTAGAGTTCTTACCGCTAATTTCTATCTATATAGCCACTATTAATGGTATAATAAAGAGTATTTAAAATTTTTATAAAGGAGGCAAACATGAATCCTTCTTTTTCTCATATTAAAATGGTTGCCATTGATTGTGATGAAACCTTGGTACGCAGTGATAATACTGTATCTGACTATACAGTAGATGTGTTACATCGTTTACAGCAAAGGGGCATCGTTGTTACCATTGCTACGGGACGGATGTATCAAACGGCAAAGCCTATTGGTTCTGCTTTAAAGCTTGGTAATGTACCCATGATTTTGTTCTCTGGAGGACTCATTCAAGAATTAGAAACAGGGTGTAAACTATTTGAGCAGACCGTTTCTGTTGAGGCTGTACAGCGTATTTATGAATTAGCAAAACAATATGATTGGCATATACAATCCTATATAGATGATCATTTGCTATGTCATCATAAAACATGGCAGTCCGATCTCTATGAAGTTCAAACGGGAGCGAAAGTAGAGTTTTTAGGTGATGGCTTATATACTTTAGAGTCTGAACCAAATAAGCTAATCGCTATTGATACAGTAGAGGGGATTGATCAAATTATTGATACTTTGACTCCTGAAGTGGGCGATTTGGTTAATCTAGTTCGTAGCCAAAAAGACTTTTTAGAAATCGTTGCCCTTAATGTGTCAAAGGGGCGTGCTTTGACACAACTAGCTTTAGATAATCATATTAGTTTAGAACATATCGTTTCTTTTGGTAATGCAGAAAATGATATTTCTATGCTACGTAAAACAGGTTACTCTGTAGCTGTTGAAAACGCTACAGATCATGTAAAATCTGTGGCTCATACAATTTGTGGCCATCATAATGACGATGGAGTAGCCCATTGGATTGAAGATAATCTTTTATAATGGAGTAAAACTATGGAAGCATTTCGTTTGTTAATAGTTACAGGTATGTCAGGTGCCGGCAAAACTCAAGTATTGCAAGCTTTAGAAGATATGGGGTATTTATGTATTGATAATATTCCCCCTGTGCTGATTCCTAAATTAAGTGAAATTTGCCGACAAGGTGGAGAACGGACTAATCGCGTTGCTCTTGTTGTAGATATTCGGGGGGGCGAATTTTTTGAAGCTCTTTCTTCATCTTTAGATACATTAAAAGATATGAAGGTAGATTTTGAAATTGTATTTATGGATGCTACAGATGAGACTTTGATTCGTCGATATAAGGAAAGTCGACGGAGTCATCCATTGGCTCCTAATGGGCTAATTACAACAGGGCTAAAAAAAGAACGCCAAATTCTTAACTCTGTGCGCCATAAAGCAGATTTTATTATTGATACCACTAATATGAAGACGGCTAGCTTGAAAGAGTATTTAAAAACGCGCTTTGCTCAAGTTGATGAAGCTCATGGTATGGCGATTACTGTAGTGAGCTTTGGTTTTAAGTATGGTATTCCTCTCGATGCAGATATGGTATGGGATGTTCGTTTTCTACCTAATCCATTTTATATTCCTGAGTTTCGTCATAAAACAGGTCGTGTGAAAGCAGTGAATGAATATATCCATTCCTTTGAAGTAACCGAGGAATTTAAAAAACGTTACTTTGATACCATGGACTTCCTTGTACCAAATTATGAACAAGAAGGGAAATCTCAGTTTATTGTGGCAGTAGGTTGCACAGGTGGTATGCATAGATCTGTAGCTATGGCAGAGGCTCTATACTCCCACTTGTTAGAAAAAGGATATCGTGTAACTGTTGAACATAGAGATATGATGAAAAATAATGTAGAAGAAGATTATAATCCTCATGAAATTATAACACTTGATAACTAGGTAGGGGGGATTATGTTGCGAAAAGGATGGTTCCGGTGGCTAATTCCGGGTCTAAATATAAAACGTTGGCTTGCCCTATTTAGTTGTGGTGTAGGTCTTTTAATTATTGGTATTTCTTTGATTTTTAACTATCAATGGCTTGCGGTTCTTGAAGATATTGTACTTGCCTTTTCCTATAATATGACGGGCTTTTACAATTATAATGTACTCATTGCTGTAGGGACTGTAGTATTATCGATTGGTGCTGTATTAATGCTCATCGGTACGAGTAAAGTTATTAAAACGATTATTCGTGCGGTACTACCTAATCCTGACAGCAAGGTATCGGATATTATTTTTCAAAATATCCGACTCGATAAGGGCCCAAAAATTGTAGTAATCGGTGGTGGTACGGGCTTATCAAATTTATTGCGTGGTTTAAAATCACATACATCAAACCTATCTGCGATTGTAACTGTCGCTGATGATGGAGGTTCTTCTGGTCGCTTGCGAGAAGACTTTCAAATGATAGCTCCTGGTGATTTGCGAAACTGTTTAGTATCATTAGCTGAACAAGAAGGAGTAATGGAGAACTTATTCCGTTATCGTTTCGATGGTGAAAATGAGCTTTCTGGGCACAGTTTTGGTAATCTCTTTATCACTGCGCTTGCTCAAGTTTATGATGGAGATATTGAAGAAGCTCTTGAAGCGGCTAGTAAATTGTTGCGTGTCCGTGGTCGTGTAATTCCTTCCTCTACAGAGTTCATTAAATTGCGTGCAGAGATGACAGATGGCACTATTGTAGAAGGTGAAAGTAATATACCACACTCGGGTAAACGAATTCGTCATATCTATAGTGATCCAGCATTGCCTAAGCCAGAGGGGGCTGCATTACGTGCCATTGATGAAGCGGATGTAATTATTTTAGGTCCTGGTAGTTTATATACAAGCATTATCCCAAATTTACTAACCGATAAGTTGGCCTCTCATGTACGTGCCAGTAAGGCTAATAAAATCTATATTGCTAATGTTATGACACAACCGGGTGAAACCACAGGCTACACATTAAATGATCATGTAGAGGCTTTAATTGCTCATGGCGGAGAAGGAATTATAGATACTGTTCTTGCCAATGATGGGCCGTTGCCAATTCAAATGGTTGAACAATATAGTGCTGTAGGATCTGAACCATTGGTATTAGATACTAAGAAGTTACAAGACAAAGGAATCCGCACTATACGAGCTACCTTAATTAACCCTCAAAAACCAGCTGTTCACGATCCTGAACGGTTAGGTAAAGTTATTATGGATATTATTCATGCTATGCAATCTAACACTGAACCGCATATCTTAGAGTATTATCTTCAACGAGATGATCATTAATGAGAAGGGATGCCCATGTCATTTGCAGAAGATGTAAAAAATGAATTATGCCAATATGAAGCCTCTAGTGATGCGGATGTGGCCATGAAAATTGAAGCGTCTTGCTTATTGCGTATGGGCGGATCTATCATTTTGGGGATGAAAGGTGCCGTCGGTATTCGTTTAGCTACGGCTAATAATGCAGTAGCTCGTCGTTTGCTTGGTATTTTGAAAAAGCAATACGAATTACCTACAAATGTTTTAGTACGACAAGGTTTAAACTTGCGTAAAAAAAATATGTATACGCTATCTGTAGAACCCTCTGTAGAGGGTAGACAGGCTCTAGAGGATCTTGCTTTATGGCCTGTGAGCGAACAAATTCCTCGTAGTTGGCTCAAATCAATGGAAGCGCGACGGGCCTTTTTAAGGGGAGCTTTTTTAGGGGGAGGCTCTGTCAATAAACCACAAAGTGATTATCATCTTGAGTTTATGACGGGAAACGAGACCTTTGCGAGGGAAATTATCCATGTATTACGGCTCTTTCACATTCATGCGGGCTTAACGGAGCGGAAGGAAGAGTATGTAGTATATCTTAAAGAAGGGGACGCAGTAACAAACTGTTTGCAAATCATGGGAGCTCAATCGGCTCTTATGGAATTTGAAAACGTGCGGATTATGAAAACTGTACGAAATCAAATTAATCGACAAGTCAACTGTGAGACTGCAAATTTACAGAAGGTTGTGGATGCAGCAGTTCGTCAGGTAAAAGCAATCCGTATTATTGATAGAGAAATCGGTATTGAAGAATTACCTGAAAAGTTGCGCGTCGTTGCAAGACTTCGGTGGGAGAATCCTGAAGCGAGTTTAAAAGAGCTTGAAGAGTTGATGGAGGGGGAACTATCTAAATCTGGAATTGGCCATCGACTAAAGAAGATTGAAGCATTAGCACTTACGTATGACCCGTTGGGGCTCGAAGAAATATAGAGGTAATAATATATGTTTTCCTATAAATCAAGATATTGTGTAGCTGCGGCTATGGCTGCCATGGCTGCCCTTACAGGCCATGTAGAAGCTCGTGATATAGATTTACAATCAATTGGATATTTTCAGTTTTCTCCGTTACCACCATCTTTGGTGTCTCAAACGGATACATTGCTCCTATCGGATAGTCCTGAATATGTAGGACCTGTAGGAGGTACGTTAAGTGCAGGTACAATTAATGGCAATGGGCGTATCTATTTCTATCATGTAAATGAAATGGATCTACCTCACAAGATTGCTATCGTCTTAGAAAACCAAACGGCTTATCCAACTTCAGTACATGTCATGAGACAATTAAAATCTGTAGCTACACCTGACTATTTTGCAGCAGGTCGTGATTTGTCTCGGAAGGATTTGGAGCAGCCTCTTAATGAAAGCCCAGATGCAAGACCATTATATTCTCTTAGCATTCCACCACAAGGGCGCCAATTAATCTTTAGTGACTTAGAAAATACACCGGTAAATCGAGATGCATTATTTACGGGTATTGTAGATATTAAAACAGAAGGGCCTATATTTGCGCGTGTTATGATGCTGCCTATGGGGATGGACCCTGTAGATGCGTCACATTGGGTGAAAAACCTTCCTATTGATGAAATACAATTACGCGGTACTTATACTGGTGCTAAACGTAATATGGAGGTTACTACACCATTCGATACCGCTTTAGGTGGTGCCTTTGTAGAAATTGGTAATGACCGCGAAGATACGTTTATCAATGGTGTAGATGAAATGCAAAATAAAGCATTTGTTCGTGACCGTGGTAACTACGGCGTATCGTATACGTTAAAAATTCCTACAAAGGGGAATGAACCGTTTAGACTGTATTTTAACCCTCTTGGGGGACCTTATTCTGGTTCCTTTATGGTAAAAGCATTGCATCAACAAGGTGCTAGACGGGGACAGACCGATACACGGACTTATCACATTGGTGGTGCAGATGGTATTTCCGCATTAGGGGAAGGTACTATATTAGATAGCCGTCTTTTAGGGAACTATAATGCAGGCGATTTATTAACATTAAACTTTATGCCAGCTGGTGCATCGAATTTGCCAATTCGTTTCTTGTTGATTCCTGAATCTCTTGCAAATCCACAAAAACATCAAACCATTGCTGTTAATGTACCGAAAGATGTTAAAGATATCTTAGGGCACCCAACTCAAGGGGGCACACAAATACCTGTAGGTCCTGTAGGTGGTAAAGATGGAGATAAAGGTACAGTAGATACTAAAAAATCTACTGCTGAAAGTCCAGCTAAACGGGCAGAAACAATTGCTCATGAAGAAACTAAAAAGTTAAGCGATAAAGCTGCAGCAGATGTAAAAAAAGAAGCGCAACTTAAAAAAGCAAAAGACGAGAAAGAAGCCTTAGCTCGTAAAAAAGCCGAAGAGGCTCGACTAGCTGCAGAAAAAGCTGAAATGTCTCGAAAGGCTGCAGAAGCCAAGCATGCTGAAATTGAGCGCAAGATGGCTGAAAAAGCCGAAGCAGAGCGTAAAGCAGAGGAAGCTCGCAAGGCGGAAGCGGCTCGTAAAGCTGAAATGGCACGTATCGAGGCAGCGAGAAAAGCGGAAGCGGATCGACTAGCGGCGGCTCGTAAAGCAGAAGAAGCTCGACTAGCAGCGGAAGCAAAACGTCTTGAAGAAGAACGTAGAATTGAAGCTGCTCGTATTGAGGCCGCACGCAAAGCGGAGGAAGAAAGAAAAGCGGCCGAAGCTAAGGCACGCTTTGAAGCGCAAAGAGCAGCAGAAAAAGCTGCTTTAGAGGCCAAAAAGGCCGAAGAGGAACGCTTGGCTGCTGAGGCTAGAGCTCGTTTAGAAGCACAACGTAAAGCTGAGCAGGAAGCATTGGAAGCAAGACGTACCGAAGAAGCTCGTAAAGTAGCAGAAGCGAAAGCTGCTTTAGAAGCACAACGTGCTGCTGAGCAAGCCGCTCTTGAAGCGAAACGTCAAGAAGATGCTCGTAGAGCGGCAGAGGCTAAGGCTGCTTTGGAAGCACAACAAATGGAAGCCGCAAGAAAAGCAGAAGAGGCTCGTCGTGCGGAGGAAGCGCGTAGAGCAGAAGAAGCTCGAATTGAAGCGGAACGTAAGGCTGAGGCCGCTCGCGTAGCAGCAGAAGCAAAACGAGTAGAGGAAGCACGCAAAGCTGAAGCTGCGAGAATTGAAGCGGCGCGTAAAGCTGAACAAGCTCGTTTAGAAGCAGAAGCACGTAGAGCAGAAGAAGCTCGTAAAGCAGAAGCAGCTAGACTTGAGGCACAACGTAGAGCTGAACAGGAACGACTCGAAGCAGCGCGCCGTGCTGAAGAAGCTCGTATTGCTGCAGAGGCTAAACGTGCCGAAGAAGTGCGTAGAGCCGAAGAAGCTCGTCGCATAGAGGAAGCAAGACGTGCCGAAGAGGCTCGTAAAGCAGAGGCGGCTCGCATAGCGGCGGAAGCTCGTAAGGCAGAGCAAGAGCGACTTGCTGCAGAACGAGCTGAAGCAGAACGTCAAGCAGCCGAGGCACGACGCCTTGCTGAGGAACGATATAAAGCGCAACTAGAGGCCGAACGTAAAGCTGAAGCTGCTCGTCAACAAGCGTTGGCTCAAGCTGAAATAGAGCGTAAAGCAAAAGAGCGTGCTGAAGCGATTCAACGTGTTCGAGATCAACAAGAAAGCGCTCGTCGTCGTGCAGAACTTGCCCGTCAACAACTTGAAGCCGAACGTAAGGCTGCTCAAGCATCTAAGAGGACTCCTTCCTTCAGTGAACTTGATGATATTCATGGGGATACATCAAATGTAACTATTCCAAATGCTGTATCCATTGATGAGTTAACAAAACCTAGACCGACGGCATCCCAAAATACACGTCGTCGTGAGCAACGTCAGCCTCAATTGTTGCCAAATCAGCAAAATGTGCAGATAAATCCTGTAGCTAATGAGTCGCAACAAGACCAAATGCCGTATACTCCACAAAATGAACAGCAAAATGATGAAGAAAATCCACCAAGACTATATCCACTAGGTTAAGGTTCTTAATTTCTAAAAAAGAAATGTTAGATTAAAGTTTAAGATATAGTAGTGGCTTAATAGCTGTTTAAATATAGAGAGGATAAGCAATTTTATATGCTTGTCCTCTTTTTAAAATCCATATGAATTTTGTGTTTTACATTGACTTTCAAAGGTGGATTCAGTACAATAAATAAAGAAATGCATATATGGTACGAGAGACCATTGCATAATACAATACCTTTTAATTTAGTCCAGAGAGGCTGAGAAAGGAATATAGTTGAAGTGCCCATAGGGGCTTCTTTGTGCAAACTATTTGACCTTTTGCCCTGGGCAAAAGGTCTTTTTTGTTACGTGAGTTAGGAGGAAATCATGGGACAAGTTAGCCTAAAAGGCAAAGATTTATTGGGTTTGCAAAATGTGTCACCTGAAGAAATCAAATTGATTTTAGATGTGGCAAAGAAAATGAAGAAGATTGTTCTTTCTGATGACAAGAAGGTTCCACTTTTAAAGGGGAAATCCATTATTAACCTCTTTATGGAGCCAAGTACTCGTACCCGTAGTTCCTTTGAGTTAGCCGGCAAATACTTAGGGGCTGACGTGATCAATCTTTCTCCTAGTGGATCTTCCATGGGTAAAGGTGAAAGCTTCCGCGATACATTGTTAACTATGTCCTACATGGGCACAGATGCTATCGTAATGCGACACAGCGCAGAAGGTGCACCTTTATATGCTACGAAAGCCGTAGATCCTATTATCATTAACGCAGGCGATGGCGCTCATGAGCATCCAACACAAGCATTACTAGATATGTATTCTATCTTAGAGAAAAAGAAATCTATTGAAGGCCTAAAGGTGGTTATCCTTGGGGATATAATGCATAGTCGCGTAGCACGCTCCAACATTTATGGCCTTACAAAAATGGGGCCTTGAAATTGCACCAGATGTAGCATATTCTGATCAATCCGTAATTCAAGAACAGGTACGTAATGGCGTAGCTGTACGTATGGCTGTATTGTACTTAACTATTATCGGAGGTGACGGTAGTGAGCTTGCTTATTAAAAATGGTACGGTAGTTAATCCGGCAAAAAAACAAAATGAAGTAGCAGATGTTCTCGTAAAAGATGGTAAAATTGCAGCCATCGGTCAAAACTTGAGTGCTGAAGGTGCTGAAGTTTATGATGCAACAGGGCTTATCGTAGCACCTGGTCTTATCGATATTCACACACATTTGCGTGAACCAGGCCAAGAAGCTAAAGAAGATTTCCACTCTGGTACACAAGCGGCTGCTGCAGGTGGTTTCACACGTGTTGTCACTATGGCTAATACTAACCCAGTTGTAGATAATGCTGCACTTGTAAGAGGTTTACAAAAACAGGCTGAACTCACTGGCGTTGTGAAAGTAGAATTTATTGGCGCTGTATCAAAAGGTCTAGAAGGTAAGGAACTTGCTGAAATGGGCGATATGGCAGAAGCTGGTGTAGTAGCATTCTCCGATGATGGTCACTATGTAGAAAATGCTGCATTTATGCGTCGTGCCTTAGAATACTCCTCCATGTTTAATAAAATGGTTATCGACCATGCAGAAGATATTACATTGACTAAAAATGGCCATATGCATGAAGGTATTGTTTCTTATGAATTAGGTGTTATTGGTCGTCCTGCAGTAGCTGAAGATTTGGCTGTTGCTCGTGATATCTTGTTATCTGAAATGACAGGTGGTCATATCCATATCGCCCACGTAAGTAGTAAAAATACGGTAGATATGGTGCGCCGTGCGAAGGCTAAAGGCCTTAATGTAACATGTGAAGTTACAAGCCAACATTTATCTTTCACAGATGAATACCTACGCGAATATAACCCAGCATTCAAAATGGCTCCTCCAATTCGCTCTGAAGATCATCGCCAAGCATTATTAGAAGGCTTGAAAGATGGTACAATCGATGCGATTATTACAGACCATGCACCACATGCATATGAAGAAAAAGACCATGAATTCTGCTGTGCACCAAATGGTTTCAGTGGCCTAGAAACATCTTTGGCGGCGGTTATTACTAATGCATATGGTCCTGATAAACTAAGCATCGATCAAGTTGTGTACTATATGAGTACTCGACCAGCTGAGTTGATGCACCTTGATGCAGGTGTTCTTGAAGTTGGCAAGCCAGCAGATATTACTGTATTCTCTACAACTGAAAAATGGACAGTAGATCGAAATAAATTCTATACAAAAGGTAAAGTTAGCCCATTTGATGGTATGACTGTTACAGGTAAAGCTAAACTCACAGTCGTTGATGGCAAAATTGTTATGAAGGAGGGCGTAGTCTTATAATGAAAGGCAAGTTAGTTCTTGAAGATGGTTCCGTGTTTGAAGGTTCCTTATTAGGTGGCGCCCCAACGGTAGGCGAAGTTGTATTTAACACAGGTATGACAGGGTATCAAGAAATCTTGACTGATCCATCCTATGCGGATCAAATTATTACATTAACCTATCCTTTAATTGGTAATTATGGTACTTTAAATTCTATTACTCAAGGTCCTAAACCATATTGTAAAGGTTTTATTGTAGGTGAACTGTGTGACTTTCCATCTAACTGGCAAAATGAAGGCCTATTTAGTGAGTATCTTCGTTTGCACGGCATCCCTTGCCTTTATGATGTAGATACACGTGCAATTACACGTGTTCTTCGTAACCATGGTGTAATGAAGGGCGTACTTGTACGATCTGATTACCCTATGGAGGATATTCAAAAATTGTTTAAACAAGACTTGCCAACAGATCAAGTTATGCGTGTAACTACAAAATGGCAAGGTATGCGTGGAGATAAAAATGCTGAATTCCACGTAGCGGTAATGGATTATGGTGTAAAGGAAAATATCCTTCGCTCTCTAGAAGCTGCAGGCTGTCGTCTTACTGTATTTCCTGCAGATGCTAAGGCCGAAGATGTGTTGGCAGCAAATCCAGATGGTATCTTTTTATCTAATGGCCCTGGAGACCCTCAAGATCTTGGCTATGCAGTAGAAGAAGTAAAGAAGATGTTTGGTAAGAAACCAATCTTTGGCATCTGTATGGGGCATCAAGTATTGGCACAAGCTTATGGTGGGACTACATTCAAATTGAAATTTGGTCACCGTGGTTCTAACCATCCTGTACAAGATTTACGTACTGGTCGGGTATATATTACATCTCAAAATCATGGCTATGCGGTAGATGATACTTCTTTGCCAGCTTTTGTAGAAATTACACATCGTAGTGTAAATGATGGAACCGTAGAAGGTATGCGTCATAAAGAATTGCCAATCTTCTCCGTACAATACCATCCAGAAGCATCCCCAGGACCTACTGATAACCTATATTTATTTGACGAATTTGAAGACTTAATGAGAAAGGGAAAATAATATGACCTCAGAAGCAAAAAAAGTACTTGTAATTGGTTCTGGTCCAATTATTATCGGCCAAGCTGCAGAGTTTGACTATGCTGGCACACAAGCATGCCGTTCCCTTCGAGAAGAGGGTTATAAAGTAGTATTGGTTAACTCTAACCCTGCTACTATTATGACTGATACAGATATTGCAGACCGCGTATATGTAGAACCGATTAGTCTTGAATTCGTAACAGAAGTAATTAAAAAAGAACGCCCTTGGGGCTTGTTGGCTACATTAGGTGGTCAAGTAGGCCTTAATATGGCCGTACAATTGTCTGAAGCTGGCGTATTAGAAGAATATGGTGTAAAACTTCTTGGTACAACTCTTGAAGCTATTAAACAAGCCGAAGACCGTGAACTCTTCAAAGAAGCGATGAAGGAAATTAATCAACCAGTTCCTGAATCCGATATCTTTAACGATCTTGAAGAAGCAGTAACCTTTGCTAATCGCATTGGGTATCCTATTATCATCCGCCCTGCATACACGTTAGGCGGTACAGGTGGCGGTATTGCCCATAACGAAGATGAAATGTATGAAATCACACGTCGTGGTTTGAAACTTTCACCAATTCACCAAATTCTAGCAGAACGTTCCGTTGCAGGCTGGAAAGAAATTGAATACGAAGTAATGCGCGATAGTGCAGATAATTGCATCATCGTATGTAACATGGAGAATATTGACCCTGTTGGTGTGCATACTGGGGACTCTATCGTTGTGGCACCAAGCCAAACCTTGAATGATATTCAATACCAAATGCTGCGTACCGCATCCGTTGAGATTATCCGTTATTTAAAAATCGAAGGTGGTTGTAACGTACAATACGCTTTGAATCCAAATAGCAACGAATATATTGTTATCGAAGTAAACCCTCGCGTATCTCGTTCCTCTGCATTGGCATCTAAAGCAACAGGTTATCCAATTGCGAAGGTAGCCGCAAAAATTGCAGTAGGCATGACATTGGATCAAATTACAAATGCTGTAACAGGCGAAACAAAAGCATGCTTCGAGCCTACACTCGACTATGTAGTAACGAAGTTCCCACGTTGGCCATTTGAAAAATTCAATTTGGCGGACCGCACATTGGGCACTCAAATGAAGGCTACTGGCGAAGTTATGGCTATCGACCGCTCTTTAGAAGGGTCTTTGTTAAAAGCAATTCGTTCCTTGGAGATCGGTTTAGACCATATTGAGCTTAAGAAAATCGCCCATGAATCCATGGAACAGCTTATCGAACGTTTACACTTAGTAGATGATGAACGTATCTATGTTGTGGCAGAAGCTCTTCGCAAGGGGATTAGTGTAGAAAAAATCCACTATATTACAAAAATTGATACATTCTTTATTGAAAAAATCAAAAACATTGTTAATGTAGAAAAAGCATTGGCTGAACAGGGCTTAACAGAAGATGTATTGCGCAAAGCAAAACGCTATTCCTTCACCGATTCTGTTATTGCTCGCTATGCTAATACAACTGTAGAAGAAGTTCGCGCAAAACGTAAAGAATGGAACATTCTACCAACATATAAATACGTAGATACATGTGCGGCAGAATTTGAATCTAAAACGCCGTACTATTATAGTGCCTATGCGCAAGAAGATGAAGTTAAACCACTAGGTGAAAAATCTGTAGTAGTACTTGGTTCTGGGCCAATTCGCATTGGTCAAGGCGTAGAGTTTGACTATTGTTCCGTACACTCATCTTGGGCACTCCGTAAAGCGGGTTACCAATCCATTATGATTAATAACAACCCAGAAACAGTTTCTACAGACTTTGATATTTCTGATTCTTTATACTTTGAGCCATTGACTGTGGACGATGTTATGGAAATCATTGATAAAGAACAGCCAGTTGGCGTTATCGCTCAATTCGGTGGACAAACAGCGATTAACTTGGCAGGCCCATTGGCTAAGCGCGGTGTAAAAATTCTTGGTACATCCGTGGATAGCATCGATATGGCAGAAGACCGTGAACGCTTTGATGAATTGTTGGCGAAACTTGGCATTCCTCGTCCAGTAGGTGCTCTGGTAACCTCTGATGAAGAAGCACAAGAAGCAGCTAAAAAGTTAAAATACCCATTAATCGTTCGTCCTTCCTATGTATTGGGGGGGCGTGCGATGGAAATCGTATACAATGATAAAGAGCTTGATGTATACATGAAGGAAGCCGTAGTAGCATCTAAGGAGCATCCTGTTCTTATCGACCGTTACATGGTTGGTATGGAGGTAGAGGTTGATGCTATTTCCGACGGTACTGATGTATGTATCCCTGGTATTATGGAACAAATCGAACGTGCCGGTGTTCACTCTGGTGACTCCATGGCCGTTTACCCAGCTCAACACTTGAGTCAAGAATTGATTGATCAAATTGTTGACTATACACGTCGTATTGCAGTAGGTCTTAATGTTAAAGGTGTGCTTAACATTCAATACATCGTGGCTGATGGTGAACTTAATGTAATCGAAGTTAACCCTCGTTCTAGCCGTACCGTGCCATTCATTTCTAAGGTAACAGGTATTAACATGGTGGAATGTGCAACACGCATTGCGCTTGGTGAAAGCTTAATAGATTTGGGCTTGCCACTTGGTCTTGTACCTAATAAACCTTATGTAGCTGTAAAAGCACCTGTATTCTCCTTCTCCAAAATGGGGCTTGTGGAAATCGCCCTTGGACCTGAAATGAAATCTACTGGCGAAGTTATGGGGATTGGTCGTACATATTCTGAAGCTTTATTCAAAGCTATCAATGGTGCAAACATGCGTATTCCAGAGGATGGTACAATTCTCATGACAGTAGCAGACCGTGATAAAGCAGAAGCTTGTGAACTTGCAAAAGGGTTCATCGATCTTGGTTATCATATTGAAGCAACTGGTGGTACAGGTAAATACTTTATCGAACACGGTGTTGATTGTAAGGTGGTTAATAAAATCTCTGAAGGGGATGACAACTGTGCTGACCACATTCGTCAAGACAAGGTCGATCTTGTACTTAATACATTGACTGCAGGTAAACGTCCTGAACGCGAAGGCTTCCAATTACGTCGTCTCGCTGTAGAAATGGGTACACCTTGCTTAACAAGTCTTGATACAGCACGGGAAGTATTGCGTGTTGTGGCGAATCGTAAAGATGATGCTAACTACTCTGTAGAAGCGTTACAAGATTTTGAATTGGAGTAATAACCATGAGTGGCTATGTAGAACAGGGCGAAGTCGTTCGCAATGAGCAAATAGGCTCTGATGTGTGGATTATGGATATTC
>PPYF01024805.1_pt1 | contig 15074 bp, 16 predicted proteins | sample 1559871 | NCBI WGS metagenome assembly PPYF01 (sample SAMN08240021, study PRJNA423297) | Human gut metagenome, whole genome shotgun sequencing project. | reverse complement strand
GGCCCTCCTATGATTATTTTGATTTTATCATAGAAGAACCCTTCAATCACATATTTACAGAAAAAGTTTCACACTCCCATTTTAAAGGTGTTTTGCGTTAGTTTTACTGCTTATTAGACTAAAATTTGAAACATTTTCATGTTTTTTCTTTCAAATTAAGTTAAAATACTACTAAATGCTCTTTTGTCGTCAGCTTTATGTAAGCGGGTAATCTTTTGCTAAAATCATGAAATCGTTTTTCTCCAAATTTAGTATTTTGTAATATACAAAAAAGGGTTATACAATCGTCAATTTGTACAACCCTCCGTGCTTTACTTCTTGTTGCTGCTGGTATTGCCAGGCATTTCAACCTCAATTTCATTATTTTCAATAGTCAGTTCAATCTCTGTTCTTATTGGTTCGTAAATAGGAATATCTTGGTTAATTGCCTCAAAACTAACCGCCAGAGTATATTTTGCTTTAAATAGACCACCCCAGCCCTTGTGCCCTATCACCGCAATACAAAAAGCATCACTCAATTGATTGGATTTTATTATACACCAATCCTTTTGCAAGGTACCATTTTTGCGGGAATATTTATCAGCTATTCCACGATTCGTAGCTTCTCCAATTACCCAGTTGAAATCTCCATCATCTTCAATGACTGAACCAGTTTCAAAAATGCGCCTAGCAAATACTTCTGCTTTTTCTCCAATTCTGCTGCACTGCCAATTTAACCATGTCGATAAATAACCCTTAATATATCGGCGTGTACGTCTAGGATTTGCAGCATAAGAAAGTGTTACTTCGACTAAAATATCATAATCCTCACCGACTCTGGATAGTTCTTCTGGAATCGGAATACGGAAAATATGCGCCTCATCGTCTCCTAACTCTAAAAGGGATGGCGTTATCAAAGTTACTCGATAATCATCATTATGGGTTGCTCGATCAACATCTGGAATACCATATCCTATTTGGCGTAAGGTAGAAATGCATTCCTCTTTGCTAAGTTCACTGATTTGCTTAGGCCATCGCGCTGATTGTGCGATAAGAGCCCTATATAGCAATGCAGGAGATTCGGGCAAAATTTTTTCGATTTGTGCTGCAATATAAGTGACCTTTGGTGCTGCAAAAGACGTACCAATTTCATCAGATGAAAAAGCCGGACCTTCTGGTGATTTCCGAATTAATTCAGGACACACCTCCGGTGGCGTTGTAAGTTGTGGTGGAATGCTCCCTTTATTATACACATGTGTCCCACCATATTCTACCACTTCTGGTTTTAAAACATCCCAAATACCCGGTCCAGAACGCGAAAATGATGACGATTCCATCTTTTTCCCTAATGCAATAAGATCATCGGTTTCAAAATCAGTTGCCGAAACGGAACCGACCGTAAGAGCCTGTAAACTTTGAGCAGGATTTGATATTCTACATAGTTCTCTATCTAGATACATTGGATAAGGATAGCCCGCTTGCCAATAAGCAGATATTATATCCGGTGAAATATTTCCTGCTGCTTGAACAAACAAAACATCATTTTCATAAGATTCGCTATCAATCGCAGCGGCCCAAGAAGTCATATGTTTCATTTCACAAGATTTATTACCACCAATAGAATGATTAAATATTTTTGATGGAACAGTATTTTCATTATGATATTTTTGAACCGCCATTGATATAGTCTTAGGTGGGTATACATTTTCAGGCATACTATTATTTTCATCTAAGACTCGCATATTACGAATCCAACACGGTAGATGGTAAGTGCCTTCAGTTGGAATTGTCTGAGGATACAAAACTGCACCAGCTACTCTTGTCCCATGCCCGCCTCCGCGGACTTCATCATTCGTACTTAAATTTTCGGGAATAACACTTATTGATTCATTATTAACAATAGCAGGAGCTAAGTATTTATGCGCTTCTTGTATTCCACTATCCAATACACATATAACGGGTGCGGATGGGGCGGGAGATTCAATATGTAAATTTTCTGTAAAATCCTCGTAATCGGCACAACCTTCTCCCATATTTATTTCTTCATTTTCTGAAACTTCAAAAATGTATGCAAAATTCAAGACTAAATCATATAAGCACCTACCAGATATTTTTAAACGTGCCGAAAAACTATCTGGCAAATCCGACATACCTTGAGAACCATCAGCAAGTTGCATAATCTCACCACAATAATTAGTGACAAAATTTTCCAAAATTTCTTCGCGCTCCATCTTAAGTTCATCCCATGCCATATAAGCATCATTAAATTTTTTTATCCAACGCTGCTCACGAATTGTATAATGTTCGTCATCTTCATTCTTCTCACGGGCAGGACGCTTAGGAAGCTCAATATTACCGCAACAACTAATCCCAACATCAATTATGTAAATATTATCTGATAAAATGGTAGACCACTTTTCGTAAAGTTCGGGTGATAATACTCTTTTTAGCCTGTCATTATCTTCGCAAAGAGCATAAATTTTAGCTGGTGAATTACATTTAGCTGTCACATTTGCAATAAAAGCATCAATTTTTTCATTTAGAATAGAGAAATCTACATCTTCGCTTGCAACAATAATAAAGCCATCTTCAATTTCACATACAATTTCAAATCCTAAACCACGTAAAAAATCAATATTTGCAGATGGATCAATCTCTAACAAAATAGGTATTCCTATTTCTATTGAAGGTAGTTGCTGGTCAATTCTGTCTAAACGTCGTTCTTTCCAAAAACGTGATAATTCGGCTGAGCGACGTTTCATGTAACCACCATGTACAATGCGATTATCCTTATTCTGCAATGTTTTATCCGAGGTCGGACCCCTACCGCGTAATTTGGGTTTCCCAGAGAATAAAAGTGGCAGAGGAAGATGGGTAAACGTAGTATTTTCAGCCATTCATAACCCTCCCTTATGCCCTAAAATTTAGAGCTTTCTTCAATTGCTTTAGTAAAATGATCTTTATCCACTTTTTTACATCCAGCCAAAACACCAATTTTAGCGGCCCTCTGTGCTGTTAAGACGACATTAGCAGCAGAATATCCTTTTAGTTGCTCGGAAATGCTCGTTAAATCTACTTCTGGAGAAACTGGTATGGCAGATAGTGTCATTTCCAATAGTCGTTTTCGTTCTTCATTGCCAGGAATAGGCATCTCGATGACGTCATCAAAGCGTCGGAAAAGCGCTTCGTCAAGCGATACTTTTAGATTTGTTGTAGCTAAAACCAAACCTGGGGCATCATATTCATCAAGCAAGGTCAAAAGCATATTGACAATTCGTGGCACTTCTCCAACATCTTGTGTTGTGACACGAGACTTTGCTATAAAATCGCATTCATCAAGTAACAAAACAACGGATTCATTTTTGCAATATTCAAATATCATTCTTAAGTTTGAGGCCGATTCCCCAAAATATGATGAAAGCAATGAATCAAAACGAACTTTCAATAATGGCAATCCTAAATTCCAAGCAATTCTCTCTGCACTTAATGTTTTTCCACATCCCGGTGGTCCATAAAGAAGAATTTTTTTCTTTGGTACAAGATTATATTTTTTTAGTCTTTCGCGAGCAACATACTCTTGTTCAATTGATAATAGCCTATCTTCTACATTTTCAGGTAAAACCATATGATGCTTCAAGTGCTCCCTTGATATATAGGAAACCAATTGCGAATTTGTTCGCTTGCTTTTTGGTAAAGAGGATAAGCCACTTTCTGCTTTCTTACTATCGAATAGTGTGTATTTGGGTTTTTCAGTAACAGAGATTTTCTCTAAAGCGTCTGCAAGTACATTATGTCCTAATTTTCGTTCTTCTTGTATGATTGTAGTGGCAATTTTCTTTAAAGATATTATGTCTTCTGTAAAAATAGCCTTAAATAATCTTTTATATAATTCTGCTTTCATTATAAATACCTTCCTCCCAGCGCTTTTCACTGATTTTCTATTTTGCAACTTATAAAAATCACTGATTATTACATACTCTATACTTTTGCTGCTTAGAAGAAGTTTTCTCAATTGGATGTAAATGGGCTCCTGATGAATTTACATAATTTAGAAACAATGTACCTAATAGTAACCTGTCGCCACGTGATATTCTGTTCCATTCATATCCTTTAAAAAGATCTTTTAGTAAAAAAACCTCATTATTATTCAAATTAAGTGTTTCACTTATGGCTTGTTCCAAAAGGTCATTTACAGTTTTCATTTTATCCTCCTTGTTGTCAACAACAAAATAAACAACATTGTTTATAGTATAGCAGATTTTCATCAATATTCAAGAGGCTGCATACAAAAATTATCAGATCTTATCAGAAATTGTGTGATTTTTATGGAGTATTGCATTTACTGTTACATACCGCATTTACTTTTACAATTCACGAAAATCATCAGATATATCCATAAAAAAGGGCGTCCACCTATAAAAGTGAAACGCCCACGGCAATCAGCGGCCAGGCAATACACCGGGCCGCTGGCGCTATTAAATTTTGTCGTTAATGAAACAGCCTCCTTTTTTCGATATTTTTCTCGTCAGATTTCAACTTGGAAAAGGAATTGAATAAATGACGGCAAACGCTCAAACCCCTTGGAAATAAAGGCTTTTTCCGTTTGTCGTTATTATACCGTAACGGCATTCTCACGCATCATTGCTTGTGGAAATGGGATTTCAGCTGTTGGCGATTGCAGAGCGATTAGGGCATGAGAAAATTGAAACCACATTAAGCACCTATTCACATTTATATCCCAATAAACAGTTGGAATTGGCAGATAAGCTGGAAATTGCCAACGGAGAGGGGGAGGTATGAGCGGAGTACACAAATATCCAACAATCAGCTTTCGCATATCCCCAAGAGAGCGTGATGAAATTGAAGCGAAGATTATAGCCAGCGGTATGCAAAAGAAAGATTATTTTGTCCGTTCCTGCATTTACAACAGAGTGTGCGTAGTCGGGAAAAAAGAAGTGATTTATCGGTTGGTAGAGGAATTACAGCTTATGCAAGCCAATATTGCAGACGTTGTGAGTCAGTTTGAACAGCAGGAAGTCACATTATCGGAGGACGGGATTGAACAAATGAAGAACGATTGTCTGGATATGCTCAAAGCTATTTTGTGGATGTTAGATGGAGCAAAATATCTATGGAAGGAAACAGAAGAAAACAATGGAAAAAGTCCCAACAGCGGCAACTGTCAGGACTTCTGATAACGGAATATTCTCTGCTATCAATGTATCTACAATGCAAGTATAGCAGAGGCTTTTCAGAGTATCAATAAGATTTTGAGAATGGAGGACTTTGTGGAAGAACAGAAAACAGAATTAAAATTAATCAGAATGTCAGAAATAGAATCGCAGAAAATAGAATGGCTGTGGTATCCGTTTATTCCGTATGGAAAGCTGACAATCATTCAAGGCGATCCCGGAGATGGAAAAACCACGTTGGTCTTGAATATAGCAGCTAAGTTATCAAAGGGAATTGGTATGGACGAAACCATGCAGATATTGGAGCCGATGAATATTATCTACCAGACCGCAGAGGATGGATTGGCAGATACAGTCAAGCCAAGACTTGAAACGGCAGGAGCAGATTGCGAGAAAATAGCGGTTATTGATGAAAGTAAAAAATCGCTTTCTATGGTGGACGAAAGGCTGGAAGAAGCGATTATTAAGACGAATGCCCGGTTACTCATTCTAGACCCGATACAAGCCTATTTAGGCGGTGGGATGGATATGAACCGGGCGAATGAAGCAAGGGATATGACAAAGAAGCTGGGACTATTGGCAGAGAAGTACAAGTGTGCCATTGTTCTTATCGGTCATATGAATAAGGCAGCCGGAACCAAGGCGGCATATAGAGGTATGGGTTCGATTGATTTCTTTGCAGTAGCAAGAAGTGTTCTGCTGGTAGGTAGAGTGGAAGGACAGGCAAATATCAGAGCGGTTGTACAGATAAAAAATAATCTGGCGCCATTTGGACATCCCAATGCCTTTGAATTAGAAGAAAATGGTTTTTGTTGGTTGGGTGATTACGAAATTACAGCCGATGAATTGTTGGGAGGATTAGCACCTAAAGCAAACAAATTGGAGCAGGCAAAGCAGTTGCTTCGGGAACTGGCTGAAACCAATAATGCCATGCAAAGCAAAGAGATTTTTAATCTGGCTGATGAACAGGGTATTTCTAAAAGGACATTGGAAAATGCCAAGAAGGAACTAAAAATCAAAGCCAAGAAGATCAACAATTCATGGTATTGGGAACTGGATAATATACAGTCACAATAGGGAAGAACGCAACAATGCAGACTGTATATAAATTGCGGAGATGGGTATTGCAAGGTTGCAAAGATTATAGACATTGCATTGTTGCGGACTTGAACGAAGATAAGCAGTCGTCCGCTTTACAAGGAGAATGAAAAATGAAGCAGATACAGATACCGGAGGAATTATTTATATTGTTGATGAAATACCACCTACTCAATATGGAGGAGGTGCAACCAGAGATTGAAAAAGGATTGATGGATAAGATGGATTCGATTATGATGCGGTTATTATATTCCAAATATAAGACTGCACCGACAGAGGAGGAAAAGCAAAAAGCCAGACAGGAATATCTGGATAAGCGTGGAGTACCAGAGAGTTTCCGTTGGTAATTTCTTCTTCGGTGATATTAACAGGAGCGTGGCACGCCCCTGTGTTATATAGGCAAGGGAAATGCTGGATGTGAAGCCAGAAGAGTATAGGTATTGAACAAGGAATTTGCAAAGTGTTTGTTCCTAAAAGGCTTGGAAACGAGCATGTAGAATGGGCGGATACGCCCAAGATAAGATCACGAGTGATAGCAGTTCTTAATGTTTGGTAGCTTCTAAGCCGCTTCGGCGTTTGAGAAGCGAAATATACCCATCGCACAAACTTCGTTTATGCTCCGGGTATTTCGCTCTGCCGAGGGCACTAAGTGCGGACTGAAGCGAAGTGTAGACCTTGTGCCGGTAACGACATTGAGTTCGTAAACAGGTGCCGATGCACCTACTCACAGTGGCAGATACGCCACGATATAGTGTTGGAAAGAGGTGTTGCTAATAGCAAGAAATTCATTTATACAAATGTCAAAATTGACAAATTTGATGGGAAGAATCAATTACATTTCCAGCCATGCAAGACAGGAGAATCTTTATGCAGTTTATGAAACTACAGATAGAAAATTCTGGAGGGAATTGGCGAAGTGCAACCAAGAGGAATTTATCAAAAGTGGAACGGATGGAAAGTGCATCGAATCTAGAGAATTAATTATTGCTCTGCCGGAGAGTTTCGTGGGTTATAACCCAAGTGAGCTATTGGAAGTATTTACGAATCATTTCCGTCGGAGTTATGGAGTTGAGTGTATCTCTGCATTGCACCATAATAAACGCAAGACCAATTATCATATCCATCTTATCTTTTCAGAACGGAAATTGCTGGATGAACCGATAGAAAAGGTTGCTGCCAGAAATATGTTTTACGATGAGACAGGCAGGCACGTTAGAACCAAAAAAGAAATATTGGATGGCAACGGTCAGATAAGAGAAGGGTGCAAGATTATTCCAAATGGCGAGGTATATGAGCGGAAATTATTTACCATAAAGAATAGTCGATTTAAAAGCGATAGTTTTCTGGATGAGGTGAAGAAATCCTACACAGAACTTATTAATATCTATGTTAGGGATGATAAGGAAAAATTAAGGGTATTTGACCGCAAGAGTGCCTATCTTCCGATGAAAAAGATTGGAAAGAACAATCCGAAAGCAGAGCAGATAGAGGCTGATAATTTACAGCGGCAAAAGTGGAATCAAACCGTTGACAGGGCATTGATTAGCGGAGTGCCGGAACAACAAATTATTGAGGTCAGAAAGGTGCAAGTTGCTGGAAGAGTCAGTCAATCTATTGGGCGGTCTGGCAGTAGACCAGAATTGTTTGCTATTATCATAGAAATGGCAATTCGGGTGTTGGAACTACTTATTATGCAGATTATTGACTTGTCCAAGAAGTTTGTTGAAAAAGCAGATGCGGTTTCAGCGAAGCTTGAGATAGTACACTCTGTGAAGCAGGCTGAACGGTCAAAAGAAGTGGTAAGGGTATCAGAGGAAGAAATCCCGGCTAAACCGGAAAAGTCTGTTCGTGCAGCGGAATATCCAAGATTGGAAACGATTTATGTGAAGTTACAACAGCAGAATAGGGAAATCTCACAGAAAGAGCAGAGACTTAGGAATCTGGAGATGGAATTGCAGGAGTGCAAAGGTATTTTCAAAGGGAAAAGGCGTAAGGCATTACAGGGAGAAATTGAGCAGACAAAAGAGAAATTAGAGCCGATGAAACAGAGATTGTCTGATTTTGTCACATCATATGGCTATCAGAATGTACGTGCGTTCCTAGTGGAATATGAGAAATCAAGAGCAGAATATACGTGGTACAGACAAGAGGTCAGTGATTGGGAACAGACATATGGTGAAGGCAGAAAAGAACAGCCGAAAAGTGTTCGCGCAAGGCTAAAGCAGCATGAAGAACAGATAAAACAAAGAGAGTGTAATCGAAGTTCTGTCCAGAGAAGGGACAGAGCGGCGAGATAGGAGGAGAGGTCAGATGAAAAAGCACATTATTGGAGAGAATGGGATTAGTTACACGTTGGGAGAAGATGGGGCGTATTATCCAGATCTGGGGTTGGCGGAAGGGACGGATTATACGATTGGGAAGTATGGGCGTATGAGGAGAAAATATCTGCAGGAATATCGGGAGGTGGAATACCTTAGATTATTTTTGCATGGTGGTCTGAACGAGCATCTACACAGCGTGGATGAGGAGTGTGAGAAACGGATGGAGGTGTTGATTGAGCAGATGATGGAAAGGTGGGGCGTGAACGAGCATCTTAAAGCAGAGAATCAGATGGAGTGGGTTGGTAGGATGAATAATATTAGGTGTTCAGCGGAGGAAATAGTGCTGAAAGAGATTGTATATCAGTAATGTGGATACGGAGTGGGGAACTGCTCCGTATTTTGTGACAAAAGTGATAGAAAAAAACGAAAAGAAATTGTATAATAGAGAAAAACATATCAGCAAAATTTGTGTGGCAGACGTGTATGTGATTTGGAGAGATGATGATATAAGTTAGAATGTATTGGCTTGCAGAGCAGGGGTTAGCACCAAAGAGAGTACTTCTTGTTGTAGTACCGCTTATTATATTTTTTTTGATGGAACACATAAAACGAGTTTTTGAGAAAAAAGGGGATAAGCATATGGGGAAAATGAAGAATACTTTTGATGCACTAATTGTAAACTTAGATTGTTTTATTGGTTTAAGTGGTAATATGGCAGGGAGTGCTCTGCTAGCCAATGTGTTCTAAGGGATAGAGTAAAGTAAGTCGCAAGTATTTATTTGAATGCATATTTAAAGTGAAGGAGTTGCAGCAATGATAGATAGTATTATTGAACAGACCAATTTATATATAGATGAAATGCCCAAGAAGGAAAGAAAAAAATATGGGCAGTTCTTTACGAGTAAAGAAACAGCAATGTATATGGCTGGTTTGTTTTCGATTGCAGAGGATAAAGATACATTAACAGTCCTTGATGCTGGTGCAGGGTCAGGTATATTGTCCTGTGCTCTTGTTGAGGTACTGCAAAGCAAGAAAACAGTAAAGAAGGTAAGTCTTACCTGCTATGAGACAGATAACAATATTCTGGACATATTGAGCAATAACCTAGAGTATATAAAAAACAATGCAGAAATAGAATTTGAGTATGAGATTATAACAGAGAATTATATTACAAGCCAATATCTGGACTTTAATCATATGATAGGTGGAAATCCAGAGCCTAAGAAGTATGATGTTGTAATCGGTAATCCACCTTATATGAAAATTCCGAAAGATGCACCGGAAGCAACTGCAATGCCAGAAGTATGTTACGGAGCACCAAACCTGTATTTCCTGTTTGCATCAATGGGAATTTTTAATTTGAAGTCCGATGGAGAAATGGTATATATTATCCCACGGTCATGGACATCGGGCGCTTATTTTAAAAAATTCAGAGAGTATTTTTTGACAGAGAGTAAGCTGGAGCATATTCATTTATTTGTTAGCAGGAATAAAGTGTTTGACAAAGAAGATGTTTTGCAGGAAACGATTATTATCAAAGTGAAGAAAACGCAGATTCAGCCAGAAGAAGTGGTGGTTACATCTTCACAGAGCAACAATGACTTTGAGAATGTAACGGAATTACGAGCGCCTTATGGCGTTATTGTGTCGGGTGTGGACAAATATGTATATTTGGTTACTGACCAGAATGAAATTGAGGTTTTGGAAAAGCTGAACAGGTTGGGGCATACCTTACCAGATATTGGATTAAAAATGAAAACAGGTTTAACAGTAGATTTTAGAAATCGTGATATTTTGAGGGATGAGAGTGAGGAAGGCGCAATTCCATTATTTTATTCACAGCATATCCAAGATGGTATTGTGAGATTCCCTATTAATAAAGAGCATGAGTATGTTGTTACAGACCAAAAAGGATTGAAGCAGCAAAATAAGAATTATCTATTTGTAAAGCGATTTACAGCAAAAGAGGAAAGACGGCGATTGCAGTGTGGGGTATATTTGTCTAAGAAATATCCGCAATATGATGTAATTAGCACACAGAACAAGATTAATTTTATTGATGGGTTGGCTACAGAACTGTCAGAATGTGTGGTTTATGGATTGTATGCCCTCTTTAATTCTACGATTTATGATTCTTATTATAGAATATTGAATGGCTCTACACAGGTAAACTCAACAGAGATAAATGCTATGCCTGTTCCAGAGTTAGGGATTATACAAGAAATAGGCAGAAAAATCATAAAAACAAAAGACTTGTCAGAAGCAAATTGCAACAGGATATTGGAGGAATATTGTGGGTAAAGTAGAAGAAGCAAGGCTGCTATTAAAAGAAATAGGTATGCCAGATAAACAGCAGGCAGATCTATGCTGTTATGTGTTATTGGCAATGGCTAATGTAAAGGAAACAGATGCATGGATATTTGCAACGAATGAATGGATACGTATCCATGATATTATTCAGTTTGTAGGTGCAAATTATGGAGTGGTATATGCCGAAAATAGCCGTGAGACAATAAGAAAGCAGGCGTTGCATCATTTTAGGACAGCAGCATTGATTGAGGATAATGGGAAGGCTACAAATAGTCCTAATTATAGGTATAGGCTGACGGCAGAGACGCTGGAGATGATTCGCAGTCTTGGAGGGCATAAAGCTGATGCAACAATTAAAAGATTTATTACATACCATGATAAGCTGATTGAAACTTATGCATCTAAAAAAGAAATGACAAAAATGCCAGTTAAAATTAATAATCAGGAATTTACTTTCTCTCCGGGAAAACACAATGAATTGCAAAAAGCAATTATTGAAGAATTTGCGCCGAGATTTGCTCCTAATTCTGAATGCCTTTATGTGGGAGACACCATAGAAAAAGATTTGGTTAAGAATGTTGATAGGCTGCAGGAATTAGGCTTTGAGATTACATTGCACGATAAAATGCCTGATGTTGTACTGTATCGAGAAGATAAGAACTGGATTTACTTTATTGAATCTGTAACATCTGTTGGACCGATGGATCCGAAGCGAATTATTGAAATTACGGAAATGACGAAGAATGTAACTGCTGGAAAGATATTTGTAACAGCCTTCCAAAATTTTGCAGTATTCAAAAAGTTCTCGGATAGTCTGGCTTGGGAAACTGAAGTGTGGATTTCAGAAATGCCAGACCATATGATACATTTAAATGGGGACAGATTTATGGGACCGAGATAACAGGAGACTAATGATATTTAAAGAGGTATCTAACAAATCTATGAATAAGGTTGCGATTGATAAATTGTTTTTAAAAAATGGATATATTAATTGATTACAAAAGATATTTTGACTTTATAAAAAGAGAGAACACTGGAAATGAGAATTTTATTTTGGAATACAAACAGAAATAAGGAAATTAATACATACATAGCAAGTCTTGTACAAGATAATAATATTGATGTTTTGGTGTTGGCAGAATATAAGGATGATGGAAAAAAACTTTGTACCCAACTGAAAAAGGATAATATCAATTTCGATAGCTGTAATACATCTGGGTGTGAGAGAATTAGTGTATTTAGCAATTATGTAAATGTAGAGGCGGGGTTTCAAAACAAATATTGTTCAATTCAGATTATAAAAAACAGTTATATATTATGTTGTATGCATTTGATTACGGATTTGCATGGCAATCATGATGATGAACGATTGGAAATAATACAGGATGTGATGCATGAATGTAGGAAAAGCGAAGAAAAGATTAATTCACAAGATACGATTATTATAGGTGATTTAAATGAAATGCCCTATGGGAAAGGATGCTTAAACGCAAATGGATTGCATGGATTACCTGCGTTGAATATAACAGATAATGCAATAAGAACTGTTAATGGGAAGACATACAGAAAATTTTATAATCCTATGTGGAACTTAATGGGGGATTTTTCGTATCCTCCAGGAACATATTTTCTAAATCAATCAAAATTGTATTCCCCAATGTGGTATATGTTGGATCAAATAATTATTAGTCATGATTTATTACCGTTTTTAAATAAAGAGAGTGTGAAAATCATCACATCATGTAGTGTATCAGACTTATCAGACAAGACTGGGCATCCTGATAAAAAGATAAGTGATCATTTCCCAATAATGTGCGAAGTAAGAGACAAAAATAATTTTAGTAAAGGGAGGATTATTATATGAATAAGAATAAGTTTTCTTTTGATTTGGTGGACAAATTCACACCGGAAGTTGTTATCAGGAACGCACTGAAACAAATTGAAGAAGCAACAGATGGATATGTTAGAGGAAATATTGAGGACTATGATGGACCAATACGGACATACACCAAACGAGTAGGATTTGCGGCAGCAATGAAAAATTTTCAAACGACATCGGAAGAAATAACAGTTGATATTCAGGAAGATTTAGGTGAACAAGATAAGGAAAAACATAGATATGAAGTTTACCTTTCAGCTAGAGAATTGGAACATTATAAATACAGGATGATGTTTGTGAATTATGGTACGGTTTCATATCCCGCTACAATAGTAATGAATGAAGAATTGGCAGTAGAGTACAGCGGAAAAAGAGTTGATACATTTACTATTAATTCGATGAAAGAATTAGAAGACATGATTAATACGGTAATTGACTCGGATAAAATAGTATCACTTGTGCAAAATTTAATTAATGAATCATTACGCCATAAAAACGCTGCAAGCAATCAGAGTGAAGAACAGCCAAGCGGTCTTGATAGGGATGAATAATTAGAGAAGTCCATTAATATATGTGCTGTGAATACGGGGTAGCATATACAACAAAATATGGCTCTATTTTGGCTCTAATAATTCGAGACGAGAAAAATAACCGATGAAATCCGTAGAATATGGACACGAAAAGACACAAAAGTGTATCAGAAAGTAGCTAGTTTATACCATCCGCACCAGAGTTTGAATAGTACGAGAGTGCATAATTTATTTTGTGTGGCAGGTAATCTTTGATATTGCCTGTCATATTTCAAATTATTATTGAATATAGTAATTTTTATTGCTATGAGAAGCCACATAATGTTTAAAAATGCGGGCAATGGTTAATAAATATATAGAAAAGAGATGTGTACAAAAGTTGAATGGAATAGTGTATCATTATTGTAGTGTAGATACTTTTTTAAATATTATCAAAAATTCAAGTATATGGCTTTCTGATATTGCAAAGTCAAATGATTATCAAGAGTGTGTAAGATGCCGAGAGATTGTAAACAAGAGTATGGAAGAATATCTTAGAGATGATATTGAAGCGTTAAAAGCATGGAACACTGGGTATGAGATGGGTGTAGATAGTTATTTTTCAATGAGAACATTTTGTGTATGTTTTTCTGAAAGTAAAGATAAATTAAGTCAGTGGAGGGGATATGCACAAGATGGAAAAGGTATAGCAATAGGTTTTGATAAGGAAGTTCTTGAAGAACTAAATCAAATAAGTAAATTTCATGTTGCTTTCGGAAAAGTAATTTATGATAACCCACAGGAATATGTGAAGGAGATAATTGCAGATAATATAAAAAAGCTGGAATATAAGGGTATAGGTCATGTTGCACTTGAGCTAAGCGCGAATTATAGAATGCAATTTCCATTCGTAAAGAATCCGGGTTTTGAAGAAGAGAATGAATGGAGAGCAGTAGTATGTTCATCGATAGGGCATTATAACATACCAGGTTCAGACAATATCCTTTTTTCTAAGGTTAAGTATAGAACAGCAAATAATAAATTGATACCATATATAGAAATGAACTTTGAAAAAGTTAAACAAAGTATTATCAAGGAGATATTTATTGGTCCTAAATCGGAGGTTGAGGTTGAGGATATAGTCAATTTTTTGAGTTTTTATGGATATTATGATGGCATAGAGGGAGGATATAATTTTCGAGAACCAGTTAATATCAGAAAGTCAGACACTACATATCGATGAGAAATTTATGGCTAAAAGAAAAATTTTGTACATACTCAATCAAGAGTTATATTAAATATATGGCAACATATTGGCAACAAAAAATTAGTAATTCAGAATAAAATGTGTAATTGAGATAAGACAAAGGCATTTCTCATATAAATTTTAAACAAATATGATTAAGAATAGATAAGAATTTGCCGAGTTTGAGTAGCATGTGGATACATAATTTATCTTATATGGCAGATGGTTTGTGAAATTATTTGCCATATTCTGTATTATAACAAAAATTCATACGGAAAAATTTTTGTAACATTAACTTCATTGTGTGGTCAGTACAATTTTAAATATGGGATTGAATGAAATAGTCCGTAATTATCTGCACAAAATTATTTGAAAAAAGGTTGCGTAAAGTTTATGCCTTATAGAAATGGCTATAAGGGTTTTTAGTATTCAGTGTCAAGAACGTTCTTGACTAGAATTAACGGGAGTGTGAAACTTTTTCTGTAAATATGTGATTGAAGGGTTCTTCTATGATAAAATCAAAATAATCATAGGAGGGCC
>PPYF01268350.1_pt1 | contig 15076 bp, 12 predicted proteins | sample 1559871 | NCBI WGS metagenome assembly PPYF01 (sample SAMN08240021, study PRJNA423297) | Human gut metagenome, whole genome shotgun sequencing project. | reverse complement strand
CGACCGTCCGTTCCGCGGCGGGCACCAATGCCATAAATTTCGCCCGATCCGCAGCACCCTTCAGCAAAAGCAATTCCGTGCCGGGCAGAAGATAGAAAAAAATGTCATTCCAACCGTCGGCGATTTCCCAACGGATACCGTCGGCCGTTTCCGCCGTCAGCATGGGCGAATTCGCAGTGAGACGCGCCTTTGTAATGTCGGAAAGACGTACCTTCAGTTCAAACGTATCCCCTTCGAGGCGAATTTCCCCTGAGAGCGGATTACCCAATCCAAACTGCTGCCACAGTGTCTTCAACTGCGCCGCGGTCACGTTCAAAGCGGCCGCCGCATCTTTTACCGGCATCCGATCCGTCTGATTTTTATAAAAAAGCCAGAGCACGCCGCTCTGCACTTCCGAGGCTTCCGGGGAAGCAAATACTATTTTTTTAGCCATAAATTTCGCCGGCAAAAAAGTCCTGCACAAAAACGTTTGACAATTCTAAAAGATTAGGCATAATTCGCGTCTCAGGATTTCTGCCCAAGTGGCGAAATTGGTAGACGCACTGTGTTCAGGTCGCAGCGCCGAGAGGCATGCTGGTTCGAGTCCAGTCTTGGGCACCATCCGCAGAATTCCTAAATAAACCCCGCTTGATTTTCAGGCGGGGTTTATTGTTTTCAGATGCCAAAATCCGCCATAATGCCTTCACCTACTCACCATTGAGGCTGCCGGCATGACGGATTTTTCTTTCCCTGACATTTTCTACCGGCACCCAAACGCCCTTCCGGCGCAGCGCAAGGCCGGCGTACTGCAGGCGTTTGCCCGAATCTTTCGTCATTCCGACGTCACCTTTTCGTTTTCCGAATCCCCGAAAACCGACGGCAAAACCGTCTGGTTAGGGGCCGTCAATCCGGCGGACGAAGCTTTTGAAGCGTTGGCGCTCGGTCACGGCATCCACGAAATGATGCATGTCACCGAAACGGATATGACGGTACTGCAGGATGCGTCGATGACCCCCTTCGTCGGCTCGCTTTTAAACGCCCTCGAAGACATCCGCATCGACCGTCTCGGCATGGAACACACCGCCACCTACGCCGTCTGGCGCGGCGCCATGGCAGAAGTCCTGGAAGCCCGAAATCAGTTGGCAGGGCAACACACGGCAGGCCTGACTCCGGCGGAGCTCATTTCCCTGTGGCTGCATCTGGAACTCACGGCGGAACTTCCGATGCCGTGGGCGGATCGGTTGCTGCCCGAGGTGAGAAAACGGGTGGACGAAAAACTCCCCCGCCCCCTCACCCGGGAAGCCCTGCGGCTTGCCCGGGGCGTGTGCCGAGCCGCCTCCACCCGCGACGCCGCCCGCATTGCCCATGACATTGCCGACCTGTTGGAAAAAAGTCAGTCGAAAGATGCGCCGCCACCTGAAGCCGCTGCCGCACCGACGCTCACCCCGGAAGAAGCCGCGTTTTTGCAGTCGGCCCTACGTCAGGCCGGCGTGGCGACGTCCGACATGGGACTCGCGTACTTCATTGATGCCGGACGTCAGCCGACGAAGGCTTCCGACAGCAACTTTTTGCAGCCACCCGTCCGCCTCGGAGCCGACAAACCGCATTACCGTGCCGCACCGTGGCCCAATACCGACGCTCTGACGGAAACGATTGCCAAAGAAGATGCACCGCTTTTCCGTGAACGCTTTGAGTTGGCCGCCGACGGCTGCCGACGATTAAAGGGAGCGTTTACCCGAGTCTTTATCGGCCAACGAGACGATGAAGACGACAACACCTCACGGGGTTTCGCCTTAGCGTCCGATGCCGCTCTGCGCCTGCAGATCGGCAACCCCCGGCTCTTTTCGTCGCCCGCCGCCCGCAAAACGGTCTGCGGTGACCTCGTCGTTCTTCTCGATCGCTCGGGCTCCATGGGCGTTACCCGCATGACGTCGGCGAAGATTGCCGTCACGGCCCTTTGGCAGGCGCTCGCCAAATTACCCGGCATCACAAAGCGCCTCGCCGTCTTCCCCGGACACGGTGAAACGGACGTGGGCGTCCTTTTCCGTACCGGCGAAAGTCTGGAAAGCTTCACCGACCGTTTCAAATCCGTCAATGCCTTCGGTTCCACCCCCATCAACGAAGCGCTCTTCTGGGCGGTTGATCAAATCACCGCCGCCGACAACGAAACTCAGAACCGGCTCATACTTGTCATTACGGACGGTGATTTCCCGATCACGTTGAGCCCGCTCTTAAAGGAACGGCTCGAAGCGTCCGGCGCCGAGATCGCCGTCCTTTCGATTGCCGCCCGTGTTGAAAACCGCGACGTACCGCAGGTCGTCGTCAATCGGGACGCCGATATTGCGCCGGGACTGGTGCGGCTCATCGAACGTACACGCTTCTGCCGCCGTATCCGAAGTTAAGCAACGGTTCCCTCCCTTATTCGAGGGCAGCCGACGATGAATCATGGCATCGTCGGCTGCCGTTGCATGTTATTTGCAAATTCCGCAACTCACATTTTGCATTTGCGCTCCACTTCCCTACGTATGCCCTAATACGTTCGAACTAGGTCTCCTCCTATTCTTTTCGCCGAAAGAACCCCTGAGAAAAAAGGGGCAAAACCAAAGGTCAAGGAGCCACTACAACATGCTCTCAACAGCAAGAAAATCACTCCTCGCGACTGCAGTCATCGCTGCAGCCGCCTGTGCCACCTCACCCGTCTCTGCTTCCGACGTTACCATCAGCGGCATCATGGATCTCGGTCTTCAAGTGCGCCACACGTCACACGAAACTGCGACCACGATGGAAAGCGGCAGCAACAAATCCTCCGTCGTCGACATCAACGCCAAAGAAGACCTCGAAAACGGTCTGCATGCCGGCGTGTACCTGTCTTCCCGTATTTCCGCCGACACCGGTTCGATGTTCAACAGTCCGATTCTGTTTGACCAATCCACAGTGAATCTCGGCGGCGATTTCGGCGACTTCTATCTCGGCCGCATGGGCGCTCTGAAGAGTCCTGACGGAAAAATGAGCGCCTTTGCCCTCACGCAGGGCTTTTCCCCCATGGCTTCCAATATGCTCGGTACTGGGCTTTTCTGCGTCTTTAAGACGGACGGTACCTTGAATAATGCCGTGGGCTATCGTTCTCCCAAATTGGCCGGCCATCAAATTTCACTGCAGTACTCCAACGGCACCACCACCGAAGTCGGCGATTCCCAAAAAGACGACCGACTCTTCTCCACAGCCGTTACGTACAACAACGGTACGCGTCTTCGCTACGGCGCCATCTACACATACCATACCCACAAAACGATTGATGTCGACCAACGTGCGACGCAGGACCTCATGGTCTCCGCCAATTATGACTTTGACGGGTTCCGCCTCTACGCGACGTATCAGCACGTCTTTAACGGCGCGCAGCCAAGCGCCATGCTCGGTGCCGGTGCCTTTAATTTCCTCGATACGAAAAAGGGCTTTGACACCGATGCCGTCATGTTGGGTGTCGGCATGCCGATGCTGGGCGGTTCGCTGTCGGCCGTACTGCAGGGCAATCGTTCGAAATTCAACGGTGACGCCGCGGAAGGCCAGCGTACCGTCGGCTACCGCGTAAGCCCCGCCGCCATTTACCGCTATCCCTTCTCCAAACGCACGACCCTTTGGTCTGCCGTCTCCTGGTCGCACGGCTGGGGCATGTACAAGGACGTGAAATCTACGGCACTTGACCAACCCACCGCCACAACCTGGGGGCTGGGTCTGACGCACACCTTTTAATTCCCTTTATCCGTAGGAGTTTTTCCGATGAAAATGAAGCCTATTCTCTTTGCGGCAGCCGTGGCTGCCGCCGTGGCCGGTCTTTCTCAGCCCGCCTTTTCCATGGGCGCCGTGGGCGGCCCCAACGTGAGCTACCACTCCATTCAGGGGCAGCTCGGTGAAATCATGGTCAATCCTTACAAAGTTGCTCCGCTCACGGCCATCATTAAAAACGGCGGGTATGAACTTAAATCCGCTACCGTGCGTATTGTGCCCAAAGCGGGTGGCGCCGAAGTGAAATACAACGTTTCCGCGGCGCAGCTGCGCACCCACTCCGGTATTCCGGTTTTCGGTCTCTACGCCAACTACCGCAACAAAGTGGAAGTAACCTACGTCCGCCACTTCAAGGGCAAGGACGAAAAAATTTCCGAAACCTACAGCATCTATGCGGGACCTGTGAGTTGGGTCGGCACGGGTACCGACTTTGAAGGCCCCGATTCCTTCACCGCTACTGTGAAGAAAGTCGACCCCGCCTTCAAAGATCGCCTGTACTTCATCACCAACATCGGCGACGAGACCGCCATGGATGCCCGCGCGATCTGGAATAACCCGATGGGGGGCGCCCTCACTTGGTCCTTCATTCCTCAGATTGCCGTCATGGACACCGCCGGTGAAATCCGTTGGTACCTCGATCCCCGCACGATCTGGGATCCGACGAACCTTTATTCCGCGGGCGTCATGATGGGCTTCCGTCAAAATAAAGACGGCGCCATCACCTGGGGGTACGGCCAGCGCTACGCGAAATACGACATCATGGGGCGCGAAATCTGGAATCGTCAGCTGCCTTTCGCCTATAACGACTTCAGTCACTCGATGGATGCGGCGCAGAACGGCCACTACTTCCTGCGCGTTGCCAACGCCGACTATCGCCGTGCCGACAACAAACGCGTACGCACCGTCCGCGACGTGATTACGGAAATGGATGAAAACGGCGTCGTGGTGGACGAATGGAAGCTCTACGACATCCTCGATCCGTACCGCTCGGACGTCATCAAGGCCTTGGATCAGGGGGCCGTCTGCCTCAATATTGATGCGACGAAGGCCGGTCACACGCTCTCGGCGGAAGAACTGGCCGCCCAGGACAAGAACGACAACTTCGGCGACATCGCTGGTGTCGGAGCCGGCCGCAACTGGGTGCACGTAAATTCCGTCGACTACGACCCGACCGATGATTCCATCATCATCAGCTCGCGTCATCAGTCTTCGATCGTGAAGATCGGTCGCAACAAGAAGGTGAAATGGATTCTCGGCGCTCCGAAGGGCTGGAAGTCGCCCTGGAAGGAAAAGCTGCTGACGCCGGTGGATAAGAACGGTAAGAAGATCGTCTGCACGGATACGTCCTGCGAAGGCGGCTTTGACTGGACGTGGACGCAGCACACCGCCTTCCGCATTGACGAAAAGTCCGACAAGAATGTCTTCTATCTGTCCGTGTTCGACAACGGCGATGCCCGCGGCATGGAACAACCGCCGCTTCCCGACATGAAGTATTCGCGTGCCGTCATCTATAAGATCGATCAGAAGAAGATGACCGTGCAGCAGGTCTGGGACTACGGCAAAGAACGCGGCCACGAATGGTTCAGCCCGGTAACGTCCCTCACGGAATACAACGCGGACAAAAATTCCGTGCTGGCCTATTCCGCCACAGCCGGTGCCGCCTTCAATCTCTCCACCGGTGCCTTTATGAGTCGTCCGAATCCGTACATCGATGAATTCAAATGGGGCGCCAAGGAACCCTCCGTGGAAATTCAGCTGCACAATACCTCGGGGTACCAGGCCTTTGCGTTTGACCTTAACCGGGCCTTCAACGCGAAGTAATCTTTTTCGCTTCACTGCCTAAAATGAGCCGGCTCCTCTCTTTATCCGAGAAGGATGCCGGCTCATTTGTTTTCGGAGTTTTTTGTCATGTCGCTGCCCATCGATGACCTGAAAATCATCCGTCTTTTACTGCTTCTGGTGACAACGCAGTCTCTGTCGGAAAGCGCACACGTCATGGGGATCAGCGTTTCCAAAGCAAGCCGCCTCTTGTCCGAAGCGCGTCTTGCCTTTAAAGATCCCCTTTGCTGCCGCACGGGAAAATCCCTGGTACCGACCTCTTTTTTGGAGTCCCTTGTCCCGGATCTCAAAAACATCATGACGAGCGTCAATTCGCTTGAAGACCGTTTCGGGTTTGCGCCTGAAAAAATTCAACGTACGCTTCGTATTTCCACGATGGGCGCCGCACTCACGACCCTGCTGCTCCCCACGATTGTGAAGTGCCGACGCATTGCACCGGGGCTGAAACTCTTGGTGTCTCCACCCTCTTTCAACGTTTTTTCAGATCTCACCACCGGACAACTCGATTTTCTCCTGTTCGGCTCCGACGAGATCATGCCGCGCGGCAATTTTCACGCCATGCCCTTGATGCGGACGACCTACTCCATCGCCGTCCGAGAGAATCATCCGCTCCTCCAGCGCTTTGAAAAGCTGAAAACACTGACGCTCAAAGACATTGAGCAATATGAAGTATTGGGGTTTACGGCGCCCGTTGATCTTCCGATCGACAGTAAGGGCAACACACCGATCGACAATCTGGAAGATGCCGCCGCCATCCAACTGCCATTTCACGCGAGCGGCCTGGACTACGTCATTATGACGAACGCCGTGATGCCGATTCCGACGCCTTACGCAAGGCTCCTCGCACGACGCTCCCGCGGCATCGTCATCATCACGCTCCCCGGCTTGACGCAATTTGAATGGGTACCCACGCTCTTTTGGCACAGTCGCCTGCATCGGGATCCTGCCATGCAATGGTTCCGTTCCATGCTCACGGAAGAAGCCAAACACATTATTGAGGATACCGCGACGGACACCGACGCCCGTCTCATCAGTCAATACAACGACCTCACCTGGCAAATACCCTGATGACACCGCCTCGGTCGGAGACCGGCTCCACCGAGGCGATTTCGTCAGAAGAAGTGCGTCATGCCGAACATCACCTGCTCCGCATTGGGATCGCCGGAATCACTGAAATTTTTTGAATCCAACAACCCGGTTCCCCGTGCTACGTTGGCACTTGCGTAGACATGCGTCCGCTTGGAGAGCGGATAGTCGTAAGCTACCCCCGCCAACCAGCGGCTCGCTTTGGTCTGATCGCCGTCTCTTACCGCCCCTTGGTATTTAAAGCGGTCATAGGTAGCCGTGAGGAGCAATTCACCGCCTCCTGCTTGTATTTTGGCGGATACTGCCGCCACGATGCCGTCAAATCCGCGACCTCGGATACCGTCACTGTTTCCGTCCTCCAACCGGGGTCCCAACAGATCCACCGCATCATAAGCGGGCGCCCCCGGAATAAGGTAGGCGTTTTTAAACGCCTGCCCCATCACATAGAGACGCAGATTGTCCGATACAGCAAAATTTGTCGTCAGACTCAGAATCTGCGTGTTCTTTTCACCGGCCAATCCATGGTTCGTTCCCGGCGCCGGATGCCATATCTGATCAGCCACGCCCACAATCGTCACCTTTTCAGTTTGATACTTCACACCGAGCGAAGCGCGACGGTTGTTGTTCCCGGTATGCGCACTTTCTTCGCCGGCCTTAAAGTCTTCACCGGTTTCCAAAGAGTATTGCGCGTACAGCGTCACATTGCCGAAAGCCGGCGTAGCGTAAGCGACGGCATTATCAACACGATCGCCCCCTTCAATCCAATAGACGCCGCCCGCATGTCCCCAACCGTAGCCGAAGGGCGTCGCCTCCATGCCGAAAATCCCCCACTGACCGAAGGGCGAAGACAGCGACCCCATGCGTCCCAGGGAAAATTCCCCGAAGTTCCCCTTCAATCCCGCATGGGCGTGACCGGAAAACAAGCGGTTAAACCGCATGGCGCCGTTATCGGATTCAAACAGGTTTTCGATTTCGACGTGCGCCTTCAAATTGTCTCCCAAGTCCTCCCAGATGCTGGCGCCGAGTCTCGGTCCCAGATTAATACCGAAATCCTGTTTCACGGAGTGCCCGGCTGAATGATTGTGCTCGGTGATGATCCCTGTATCAATGATGCCGTAAAGCCGAATGTCGGAGGCTTGTACCGCACCAACGCTCAACGCCGTCAGGGCGGCGGCCGTTGCCGCATATCCGAGGTTTCTTGTCATGTTGTTCTCCAAGTTTGGTTTCTTGACGCTTCTTCCAAGGTTTGTTGCCTTTTAGCAGCGCCCGACGGTGATTTTCACGGGTTACCCCCTTTCTCTCCATGAGAGATTCCCGGCATAAAATTCCCCTGAAAATACAAAAGTGTTTTTCACTTTGCGAAAACTCCCCAACCACTGCACGATCAAAAAAACTGCCGTCGGATTTCTCTAACGGCAGCCAAAGGAGAGTTGGGAGACCTCAATATCAGTACGTCGGCTTTAGGCTTTCTTCGCCTTCCATGCCTGCCAGCTACCGGTGCCGGTGAGCACGACGATCATCAAAAACGCGACGGTGAACGCGAGTAAACAGCACTGCGCCATGCTCATGAATTTCCACGCAGGCACCAGGTACCAGCTGTCGGCGCTGTTGTACATATCGATCAAGAAGCGCTGTGCGTCCGACAACACCGTGCCGTCAGGAACGACCGCCGTGTCGTAGCCGCAGTCGCCGGTGGGAAGGAACCAGTCCGGCGCCCACTTTTCGAGAGGAAGCCCGAAAGGATAGTGCGGTTCCAGGGAGCAGCCCTGCATGCCGAAAACGGCGTCCATATCGTTACCGTGAATGGCGTGGTGAATGGACGAGAGCTTCATCGAGCACATGAGCCCGTAGATGCAGCCGTAAATCCCGACGACGGCACCGACGATCTTCAGCCACAGATTCTTCGGGTTGATGATCGTAACGAGAGCCCCCAGCGCGATCGCCAAGAAACCGAAGCGGATGTAGACGCACTGCTCGCAGGGCTTCATGTAGAGCCAGACCTGAAAGACGTTGTGCGCCAAGACGACCAACGCGCAGGAGAGAAAAATAATGAGTGCCCAGGGCCAGCGCATGTCCGACCAGTGTGCGATTTCGCCGATGGGATCGGCCTTAAAGCGGGAAGTCCACTGCATGATGAAATCCCTTTACTTTGCGGCGAGTTCTTTGACGAGCGCAACCATGCCGTCGAAATTACGGATGGACTTCGTCATGATGAGGTATTTGCCGTTCACCACATAAGCCGGGATCCCCTGGATCTTGGCGACAGGGTAGGTCACCTTCCAGCTGTCGGCGAGCGCCGTGACGGCATCGTCCTTCTTCGCGGCTTCGTAGTCAGCGGCGGTGAGCCCCGTAGCGTCCGTCATCGTCTTTAAGAAGGCAGTTTCGCCCGCGGTCCAACGTTCCTGCTTGCGGTGGTAGGCGTTGTAAATGGCGTCCTTTGCTTTCTTAAAGAGTGAAGCCTTGTCTTCAATCGAGACGCCCGCCTTTTCATCCTTCAACATGCACATCGCGAGGAACACGCTCGCACAGCGGCCGTACTGCCCCTTCGTTTCGAGGTGCATGGGTTTAAATTCGAGGCCCACTTCTTTTTCAATGCGCGGCAGCACGCGGGGATCGACACCCACGTCATACTTATAGCAGAAGGGGCAGTCGTAGGAGAAGACCTTGATCAAAGTGCCTTTGGCGTTGGGAAGGGGATTGTCGAGGACAACGTAATCAGTGCCCACAGTGCCGGCAAGAGCCGGCAGGGAAGTCATGGCTGCGAGGGAAGCGGTGGCCGCAAGAAGCGTTCTGCGCTGCATAGCAAAAATTCTCCGAAAGAAGCATGCAAAGGGATAAGATCAGGTTCTCTGACCTGCTGCCCGCAGTTTAGAAAAACTCCCTCTTTCGGATTATTCGGACTAAGCCCCAAGACGGCGGGCATTTAAAGAAATGCGTTTTGCAGAATCTGCAAATTACCTGCTTCACGCAGGCAAAAAAATCCTGCCCGGAATCACTCCCGGACAGGACTTTTTGCGTCACAGACGACGGATTACAGCTGGTCGCCGTACTTTTCGCGGCACTTTTCCAAGTGCTTCGCAGGTCCCAGGTCGTCATAGACTTCAAACGGCTGATGAATCCAGGGAGCGTCCTTGTATTCAACGACGTGATAGTCGGGATGGAACACCGAGCAGGCCTTCACCCAAATCACAGCCACACGGATTTCCGTGATGGCGGGGTAATTCTTCTTGAGGTGTTCGACCACCTTCTGAATGGTCTTGCCGGAGTCGCACAGATCGTCAACGAGAAGGAGCTTGCCCTTGAGATCGGAAACGCCGGTAATGTACTTGGCGATGTCAAGATCACCCTGCACCGTCCCCGCGGCTTCGCGGTATGAGCTCGTCGTCATGATGGCGAGCGGCTTGCTGTAAATACGGCTGAAGAAGTCGCCGGGACGCATACCGCCGCGGGCGAGACACAAAAGGGAATCAAATTCCCAACCGCTTTCGGCAACGCGCGCCACGAGGCGCTCGCAAAGGTCAATGTACTGCTGCCAGTTGATGTGATCGTGCTGCATGTTTTTTGGGAAGAAAAGAGAAACGGAAAAAAGCGGTTCTGGGTGCAAAACCGCTTTTTTCTTCGGAACGGAATTTTACCGATTATGCGAACGGATTGTCGAGCAGAATCGTCTGCGCGCGATCAGGCCCCGTCGACACGAGGGCGATCGGGCAGCCGGCGACTTCGGACAAACGCTTCAGGTAAGCCTGAGCGGAAGCGGGCAAATCTTCCCACTTCGTAAGACCGAAGGTGCTTTCCTTCCAGCCCGGGAATTCTTCATACACCGGTTCGCAACGCGCGGCGGCATCCGCCCCGTAGGGCATCAGGTCAACGGGCTTGCCGTCCACCTTGTAGCCCACCGCGAGCTTCACGGTATCCATACCGTCAAAGACGTCGAGCTTCATCACCGCGAGCCCCGTCAACCCATTGATTTCCACCGCACGACGCAGCGCCGCACCGTCAAACCAACCGCAGCGGCGGGGGCGTCCCGTCACGGCGCCGAATTCATTGCCGCGACGGCGAAGTTCTTCGCCCGTTTCATCCAAAAGTTCCGTCGGGAAGGGACCGGAGCCCACGCGGGTGCAGTAGGCCTTCGTGATCCCCAAAACGTAGTTGAGTTTGTTGGGACCGACACCGGCACCCGCAGCGGCGGCGCCCGCCACGGTGTTGGAGCTCGTCACGAAGGGATAGGTACCGTGGTCGATATCAAGCATCGAACCCTGAGCGCCTTCAAAGAGGAACTGCTTACCCTCGCGCATCTGCTCATTCAATTCCGCGGAGACGTCGCAAACCATGGGCTTCAAACGGTCGGCGTACGCGAGCGTATCGGCAATCACTTTTTCCGCGTCAAGGGGTTCGGCCTTGAGGTAGTTCTTAAGAACGAAGTTATGGAGCGCCAAAATGTTGCGCACGCGTTCGGCAAAGACTTCCGGTTCATAGAGGTCGGCCACGCGCACGCTGCGGCGGGCCACCTTGTCTTCGTACGCAGGGCCGATGCCGCGGCCCGTCGTACCGATCTTGTTAGCGCCCAACGCCGCTTCTCGGGCATGATCAAGCGCTATATGGTACGGCATGATGAGCGGACAGTTGGCGGACACGCGCATGCGGGGTTCCGCATCCACGCCGTGGCTCTTGAGTTCGTCGATTTCCTTAAAGAACGCTTCGGGCGAAAAGACGACGCCGTTACCTATGTAGCAGACCGACGTCGGGTGCATGATGCCGGAAGGGATGAGGCGCAGAATCGTCTTATTGCCGTTGACGACCAGCGTATGCCCGGCGTTGTGGCCGCCGTTGAAACGAACGACGCCGTCGACCTGCTCCGTGAGCCAGTCGACAATCTTACCTTTGCCTTCGTCACCCCACTGGGCACCGACCACCACTACGTTTTTCGCCATTTTCAATGAGCTCCTAATAATCGACGGTTCTCGGAAATACCGTCGGTTGTTGCATTGTCTTGCCGCGGATCCGAGAGAAAACTGCCCTCTCACCGGCCGATGAGTCGTCATCATACCGCCCGCCGCCTCCCCTTGCCTTAGCATATCGGGGTAGAGGCTTCGCGCGGTACGGCCTTTTTACCACATCTTTACAAAAAACTAAATGAGCCAAATCACTGCAAGCCCCGCCGCGAGCACGACGGCAGCCACTTTCCGGACCATGTCGGGATCAGCCGCCGCCATCTCTCTCAAGGCCTTCTGCCATGTCTCGGGCAGCAAAAGCGGCATCAGGCTTTCGAAAACACACATGAAAGCCAAGGCCAAAATGATGACTTTCATTTTTTGTTGCTGTCGAAATACCGGAAGAAGTCGCCCGAGGTGTCCGTCACAAGTACGTCACCCTCACGCCCGAAAGACGCCCTGTACGCTTCCATATTGCGGTAAAAACGCGCAAATTCCGGATCTCGGCCGAACGCTTCGGCGTAGATCGCGTTGGACTTGCTGTCGCCGTCACCCTTAATTTTCTGGGCGTCGCGATAGGCTTCGGCGAGAATCACCTCACGCTGGCGATCCGCATCCGCCTTAATTTTTTCAGCTTCCGCGGCGCCGCGGCTGCGTTCTTCGCTCGCGACGCGCTTACGTTCGGCTTCCATACGGCGATAGACGGACTCGGAAATTTCCGGCGTGAAGTCAACGCGCTTTAAGCGCACGTCCACGATCTGAATCCCTACATCCTTCACGCGTTCCTGCAGCCCCGTACTGATGTCCCGCATCGCCTGTTCGCGGCCGCGGGACGTGATTTCGTTCACCGTCCGGCGGTTCACGGTCTGGTTCAGTACGTCACGCAGCAAAGCAGAAACCCGGTCTGCCGCGGCACGTTCCGACCCCTGGAACGACACCCAGTAACGGCGGGGATCACCGATCTTCCACATCACGAAGCTGTCGATCAAGAGGTTCTTCTTTTCGCTCGTCTGAATGAGATCGGCGTCGGGCGTATCCAGACTCAACACCCGCTTATCGAGGTACACCACGTTCTGCAGCGGCGCAGGCAACTTCACATAAAGCCCCGGTTCCGCCTTCACTTCCTTTAATTCACCAAGCGCGAACACCAAAGCGTATTCGCGTTCCCCCACCGTATAGAGGCAGAGTTTGGCAAGCCCCGCAATCACGGCGGCCGCCACCAAACAGGTCGTCAGTTTTTTCATTTGTTTTTCTCCCGCTTATCGACCGCGCAGGCGCATCATCGTACGCGCGTCGATGTCCCCGGTGGCGTCGTTCCCCTGCACGGCCGCAGTCGACTGCGTCTCGGCCGAGGGCTGTGCCGTCTGGCTCGTCGTCGCCGCGGTTTTGGCGGCTTCGTTGCCCTTTCCTACGAGCTTATCCAAGGGAAGGTACAGTAAATTGCTGCCCTTTTGCGTATCCACGAGAATCTTCTCGTTGTTGGCGTAAAGATCCTTCATGATGTCCACATAGAGGCGGTCGCGCGTCACCTGCGGCGCCTTTTCATACTGCGTCAGAATCTTCGTAAAGCGTTCGGCTTCACCGGTGGCGGTTTCCACGACGCGCGAGCGATAGCCTTCGGCTTCCTGAATGAGGCGACTCGCAGTGCCTCGGGCCTTCGGAATGACGGCGTTCGCGTACGCTTCACCCTCGTTGATCTGGCGCTCGCGATCCTGTCCCGCCTTCACGGCATCGTTAAATGCAGCCTGCACCTGTTCCGGAGGCTGCGCGTTCTGGATGGCGACACTCATCACCTCGATACCGGTCTCGTACTTCGAAAGCATCTCCTGCATCGCCTTTTTAACGCCTTCGGCAATTTCCTGCTTGCTTTCAAAAAGCACGGAGTCCATCGTCTTGCGGCCCACCACTTCGCGCATGGCGCTTTCCGCCGCCTGATGCACGGACTGATCCGGATCGCGGACGCGGAAGAGATAGTCCTTGGCCTGCGCGGGCTTGATGCGGTACTGGACGTTGAACTGCAGGTCGACGATGTTTTCGTCGTCCGTCAGCATCAGCGCTTCCTTCAAGCGGCTCGTCGTCCCGCGGATACCGATTTCGGTCTTACGTACGCTCGAGACGTCCACCAATTCCGCATCCTGCACGGGCCAGGGCATACGCCAGTTAAAGCCGGGAGTCGCGTCCGCCGTGTAGCGGCCGAACGTCGTCACGACCCCCACCTGACCTTCGGGGACAATGTAAAACCCGGTGGCGCACCACCCCAGAAGGCAGGCGGCGACCAACGCCACGAGTCCCCCGGCGTTCATATTGACGCTGGGGACTTTCCCCCCCGGCATCCGGCCAAAGTGCGGCTCATCATTTTTCGGCGGTTCGCCCCCCGAGGAGGGTTCCTCCTCGCGCGAGAACGGGCGTTCCACGCGGTGCGTGTTGCGATACTTGTCGTCCGCACTACCGGCGTCGGAGCGTCCGCCCAACATACCGGAAATACGCTTATTGAAGTCGTTCCAGAGGGCGTCCAAGTCGCTTCCCGCATTGTCCTCACGGCGCGGGGCCTCGTTGCGGCGATCGTCGTCGCCCGTTTCCGGCTTATCGTCGGCACCGTCCTTCGGTCGGTTTTCACCTTCGTTGTCACCGCCGCCGGTACGGCCCCAATGGGGGTCATTCAAGGACATAAGAATTCCTTTTCTTCGATCTGAAGATCAAAAACACAAAAACGGATGAGGTTTGAGTTTACAGCAGTTCTTCCAAGGACTTGACAGGTGCCGTCTGCAATTCCTGCAGTTCGAGTTCCCAGTCTTCCGGTTCGCGCGGCACGGACTTCGTGCGTTCGCGCCAATCGGCCAGGAATTCCGCGACGGCGCTGCGCAACAGATCAAGCCCCGCCCCCGTCACCGCACTGACGGTAACGGACTTGATGCGGCCGTCGTCCCAACGCTGCACAGCGGGCTCCAACCCCGAAAGATCGATCTTATTAAAGACCGTAATCGTCGGTATTTCCCCCGCGTCAATCTCGTCCAGCACGGACTTTACGGACGCCATCTGCTCTTCTCGGACGTCCGAATTCGAATCCACGACGTGCAAAAGCAGATCGGCGTGCACCGTTTCATCCAGCGTCGACTTAAAGGCGTTCACGAGCTGATGCGGCAGTCCGCGGATAAAGCCCACGGTATCGCTTGCGACGACGTAATCGTCGCCCCCGATCCAACAGCGCCTGGCCGTCGTGTCAAGCGTTGCAAAGAGCTGATCCGCAGCGTAGCTTTCCGCGCGCGTGAGCTTATTAAAGAGCGTGGACTTCCCGGCGTTGGTGTACCCGACGAGCGACACCGTCATCATGTCGCCGTTACTACGGGAACGGCGCTGGGTATCGCGCTGCCGCTGCAGTTTCTTCAACTGATCTTTGAGCTGCTTCACGCGGGACGCAATGAGACGACGGTCCAACTCAATTTGTTTTTCGCCGGGGC
>PPYF01370731.1_pt1 | contig 15079 bp, 10 predicted proteins | sample 1559871 | NCBI WGS metagenome assembly PPYF01 (sample SAMN08240021, study PRJNA423297) | Human gut metagenome, whole genome shotgun sequencing project. | reverse complement strand
CTTATCAGTTCACAGCCAGCAAAGACTAAACAGTGTTGCCAGGCAGCTCAACGATAGGCCAAGAAAAACGCTAGACTATCAATCACCCGCAGAGCGTTTTAACCAATGTGTTGCGTCCATCAGTTGAACTCACAGCTCAAAGCAGACCTTCTAGTCCAGCAAGCCTGTCTGCTCCCTGCCATGAGCGGACAAAAAGCAGTAAGAAAAAAGGATAGATAAGATACAATCTCAGTCAATGATTAGGAGCCAGCTTTATTTAGAAGGTCAGAAATAGTAATTCCTCACCCGGTAAACATCATATTATCGGGTGAGGTTGCTATGTTTCCAGATCAAGGTATCTGTGAATTACTTCCGCTTTGTTTTTCATGAATCTGAATATCAATCGCAGAATCATCACTACGTACCTCGTAGTAACGTTCAGGCTTCCGATAAACGTTCACCATCTGATGGCCAGTCGAGAATATATTCTCTTCAAGATATCTTGCATTACCCCAAATCATCTTCTCAATTTCATTCGATCCATATTCGTAGTACGCATCACTTGCTTTCACCAGCCTCTCAATCTCAGTAACTTTGCGTAAATTTCCAATATTCTCTGTTTCAGCATCAGGCATAACAATGAACAAGTTATCGCGTGCGCGACTGATCGCTACATTAAGAATATTCTGTTTATTCAGGAACATCCGGGAGTCACTTGAAATGTTTGGCGGCGGATTAAGCACCGCAATAATAATATTGCATTCATCCCCTTGGAAGCCGTGTATCGTACCGACCTGAACATTTACAGTATCAGGTTTGGTAAGCCATGAATCATTCAACTTGCTCAGTAGATTAGCTTGAGCGCGATAAGGAGCGATAACTCCTATACGGATTATCTCTGAATTTTTTCTCTGTATCTTCCCTGACAGCCAGCGAACAAACTCGAAAGTGAACAATGCTGAATAAGTCTGATAAGGTGTTCCGCTTTCCATTCGTTTTGCCCGGTAAATACTTTCATATTTACTGACCGGAAATTTGATGAGATTTATCGGCATAGCATCGAATTCGCAGAAACTAAACGAACAGGGAGATTCTGTCGTACGGTGATGTTGCAAGATCCCGTCATAAGTGAAACGGCTATAAACTTCACCAATTGCAGGAATACTACGGTACTGTGTTTCCAGATTGACTATCGGGTAATCATGAGGCTCTGTCGACGGCTGAGCAAAAGAACCTCGCTTATTGAGACCGACCAACGTGTAAATGTTCTCATCTTTCCATTCTTCTACAGCAACAATCGGCCCGATCTGGAAAGGATCTCCAGCGATAATGAACTTTCGTGGGTGTATGCGGTAAAGTGGATAGATGATATTGGCTAACGAAATCATTGACGCTTCGTCAATGACGACGGTATCCCACTCCATTTCATAAAGTTTCTTACCATACTCACCAGTAAATCCATCATAGGCGAAGCGAGCAATGGTGGTGATCGTTATAGAGCGATCCAATGCGCCGATGTTGAATGTTCTGTCCCGCCATACTCCAGCGTTTTCAATACGCACATCAACAGATGATCCGAAACGCACCAACCACTCCTGATATGAGGTATCCCCAACCATCGCCTCCATGACGCGGGTCGTCAACACATCTGCAGCCTTGTTGGTTGGCGCTAGGACAAGCACGTTTTCCTTCCCGCTACCCTTCATTCTTGGTATCAGTACTTTTTCTGCGAGATGAGTCGTCTTACCTGTTCCTGGTGGACCAAACACAAACTCAATGTCAGACGTCAGGCCCGCTTTCATCGCAAACGTTTCGCCTAATCTCAATTCCTGGAATCGTTCCAGCAACACCTGCTGCAGGAACGATGGATTCTGGACTTCAATACGTGCTTCCACCACCTCTTCCAGTGCCATCCCTTGTAAATCATCGGCAGATTCCAGTTTACCCAGTAATGAAAATTCTCTGGCCGTAAACGACTCAATATGTAACTTTCCTGTACGCCCATTACCAAAATCGAGATCCACACGTATGCCGGAAAGTTCTTCAATAGATTGCGGAATGAAGCGACTGGGTTCTTTCAGTACGATGGTTCTGGATGATTGTTCATCGTGCTCCACCTTGCCAAAGCCAATAGAAATAGTCTTACTGTCAGCATTCTTTGTTCTGGTTGCTAAGCACTCAAGTTCCAGCAAAGCCAGAAACCAGCCATAACTGTAACGAGGTAATTCGTTGGCCTTGTCATATAACGTCTGCTCATGCTCCAGACAGTCAATTTCACTGGCATAACGGTCTTTGGCCAAGTCAATTTTTTTGCCGTAGTCAACCGTTTTTGGCGTGTAATCGTCTGTGTCGATGCTTTCGTCGCTTTGACGATCTGCTGCCGCAGAATCGTCTTTCTGCGGGCCATCCGAGTGGGTATCCTGGATGGATGGACGGCGTCGAGCAATATCACGGATGAATGGTGAGTCGGCCGCTGGCTGATCTTTGTCAACGGGCTCCACGATGGGTTGGGATGAATCTTGCTTTTTTCGCTTAGCATCTTCAATCGCTATGCGGATTTCGTCCTCTGACAAACCGGAGTGTTCAATTGCATCCGCCAGTCTAATTTTTCTGGCTTCCTCGGGGCTTAAATGTGTCTCATCGCGAATGTGCAAAAAGTTGATGAGCATCTTTGCTTCTGCACTGACTATGTCGTATTGCTCTGCAAGCGTTTGAATCGTGATCTCTTTGGCTGAAACCCATGCTCCATCCTTATCAAGGATCCAACGGGTTGTACGCAATTTTTCTTGCTCTGCGGATTCGTAAGATTCGCTTCGATTTGTATAATAAAACCATACATGCTTGCCGCTAAGCTGGTGAATGAATTGTGGAAGTAATTTCCACAGCAGGAGTGACCGTGGCAAGTCAATATTTGCCATGATCTGCTGACAGCCATCAAGGTTTTTTTCATACAGCTTGTGCGAATGTCCCTCTAAGGATAAGTGTCGATCGCGCCGCTCTTGCCACTCAATATAGCGCTCTTCGGTGATTATTTTAGGGCGATCCGCAATTCCCAGTTTTTTGAAAAAGTCCTTGAGTGCAGGATATTCTTTTTCGCTAAACATCTCGTGGTATTTGTCCAAAAACAGAAATGGTGTTTCTGGCTTGGTCGTGAACCAGGTTTGCAAATCCTCGGTCGGCATATAGATGTCATCGGCTTTGCCATGAGAAAACTCATTTTTCCCAGCCGTTGTGTAGAGAAGAAAAGCTTTATCCTTAATAAGCTTAATAAATTCTGAAACGTCTTCGTTTTTACACTCTTTGAAGTAACGGAAGAATCGGCCGAAATGGGTGTCTGCGTTAACAGGGCTGCTGGTGCTGTTATAGGCCGGGAGGATCTTGTTGTAGATCTCATCACGCAGGCTTGGCTTCTTGATTCCAAATTTTTCAATAAACTCACGAGTGCTCTCGTCGGACAGCAATTCGGCGTTGACGGTCTTGTAGCCGTCAATATCGTCGTCTGGTAGAAATAGGATGAGTTGATTCCAGGCGTCAAAGGCCGGGATTGCCTGACCTTGCTGGTCAAGAAAGATAGGCTTATCTTTCACAAATTTTTGGTAAGAATCGCGTCCGGCAAGGTATATATAGAGTCTGTGCAGCCATTCTATTGACTGACTGGCGATGAAGTCAGCGGTAATTTTCTTAAGGGTAGCTTCGGGATCAAGACTTGATACGATCAGATTAGGTTCTCTTATTGACCATACCCTAGCATCGCCGCCGTCGATGTATTCGGCCAGGGCCTTATTAACATTTTGTACGTCTTTCTTGCCACGACTACGAAAAATCCAGCTCGCGTTCTCTGTGCCCGTCAATTGCGCCAGTTGCATGTCAGAGAATAATTCAACCAGTTCACTGTCTGCTGCCCAATAGGAGCAGTTTTTTGGTGAGTAGTTGGCATTGGCGGCGGGGAGTAACGTGTCGGTCTGGAGTTTGGTTTTGATAGCAGAATAAAACGGCTTGAACGAAATTTTTCTCCGGTCGTCTAGTTCACTGAACTGATTTTCGTCATAGGGAATAATGTCAAAGATGCCATCATCGAGCAGTTTTTTATCACGAATAATGGGTAAACTATCCGCTGTAAGTTTCGCCAACTGCTGAATCAGTTGCTGGTTATGCTTTTCTCCTGCTTTGATACCTTCACGACTATCCGTTAACAGAAATGGCGCGTGAAGGATAAATTTCAGATGCGTTATTTCTTTGGTCGGGAAAAAACAGAACGCTGGATGTTCAACAGGCTCGAGTTTCCCGTCTTCTCCAATTGCATACCCGATTGTGCAGGCATTTCTGTTCGCGTGATTGTGTGTAAATAGGAGTAATTGATGAATAGCCTTACTGTCACCCACTTCTAATGTCAGCACCAGTTTTTGCGCCAGAATGTCTTCTTGCTCCAGTTCCTCTACAATTTTTTTAGTATATCTGCCAGTAGTTTCACCTACGGTAAAGGATACCGATTTTAACGTCGAAAGGAATAAGACAGGAAATTCAAGCGCTTTCAATTTTTCAAAAATTTCGTTGTAGCTCTCCAGGGGCGTTTTTTCTTTATGGTCAAACGGAAAGAAAAAAACGGTATCTGAAGCATTACGCCAATCAAGGTCAGCATTTAGCATCTGCGGCACGATGAAACGTTCGATCTTAAAACGAATTCCAGGGTCATATATGTGTGGGGTTTGCGTGTATTGAAAGACAGCTTTAAATCCTACACCGAACTTACCTATAGACGCCTCCGTCTTACTTGAGTTAGCGATGGAGGTGATTGAATTAATATGTCCTAAAGCACCGTTGCCAGCGTCTTCACCTTCACAGTGCGGGTCAGATACGGAAAAGTGAATAGAGCCATTATGAATGAAATAAAGTCCATCTTGATCAAGGCGGAAGCTCACCGATGTTGCTCTGACATCATCTGCGTTTTGCAAAAGCTCGTAGATGAAATGCGCCTGGTCGGAATACTTGTCCACAACGCTGCGCTGGATACCACGCATTGATGGTTTTTCCAGAGTGTTAGCATTATCCGCACGATCTTGCATTAGGGCGTAAAACCATTCTTTTTCCTGTTCGGTCAATCCATCTTCATGCGATTTCATCTAAAAATTAACCTTAAAGTTTAGTTGTGCTGTGTTCATTCAAAAACAAACTCAGACGATATTCAATTCACTACTGGAGAAATAGATCCTACTTTTTTTAGTAGCATACCCTATATAGTTGCATGAATCGTCACTGCATTGATAGCCAGTCTCTTGGTACCTTACCTATGGCAAGGTCCTTTTCTTGCTTGCTGATATAACAGCCACTTTTCACTAAAATTTGCCCCTCGTCCTACAGGCGGTCCGCTTTGTGCCAGAAGCGGTCATTAATCATTCTCAGCTGATTTTAACTTTTTGAAACCGAACACTGGGAAATGGGTTTTCATCATTTATGACTGACATTTTTGGGATGCTCTGGTACTGATCTGAATCAGCGGCACGGCCAGAATGTAGAGCGTAAGCACGATAAGCCATACCGCACCAGGCAAAGAGCCTCGTGAGATAAAATACAGCGTGGTAAAACCTAAGGGCGCAACGATCGAAGCCAGACTTGTCGCTGACGCCAACACTCCCTGAAGCTGCCCCTGCGAAGTATTTTCCACCTGTCGTGTCACAACCGCCTGAAAGGCCGGCGTGCCAAGGCCGGCAAGCGCAAACAGCGGCATAACGGCGAACACTATCCAGCCTTGTTTCGCAAAAGCCATGACCACAAGCGCAAGGCAACTCGCGCCAATACCGATAAACACGGTCTGCCGTTCACCCCATTTTCGTGCCGCAGGGCCTGGCAAAAATAACTGGACCAGCATCTGGCAAATCCCAAACATGCCGAGTGAGAGACCAATCCAGGTTCCGTTCCAGTTAAAGGCATCAAAACCCCATAACGCCCAGCAGCATCCATAGGCTTCCCCCCCTGCGCTGAGCAGGAAATAGGTGCCTACAACAGGCCAAAGCCCTTTCCTTCTGGTAACCCATAGGAATGGAGCGATCGGATTGAGTGAGTGAAAATCGAAACGCCTGGATGGACCACGCTTTGACTCAGGCAGCATGAATAGAGTGAAAAGGTAGTTTCCGAAATTTAAGACCGCCGCGAGCACAAAAGGCAGTCGAGTCCACATTTCACCTAATACGCCCCCTACAACGGGCCCGGCAATAAAGCCCACGCCAAAGACGGCGCTGAAGAGACCAAAATCGCGAGCACGATTGCGGTCCTCACTAACATCAGTAATGTAAGCGGTTGCCACAGCAACGTTGGCGCTACTGATTCCAGCGATTGCCCGGCCGAGAAGAAGTAACCACAGAGTCGAAGCGAAGGCCATGATGGTGTAGTTAATCGTGGCACCTGCAAGGGAAAAAAACAGAATCGGTCTTCTGCCCAGTTTGTCGCTCAAGGCCCCGAGTACCGGTGCGCAGATAAACTGCATTAAAGCATACAAGGCGGCCATCACACCGATATAAGGTGCAATATTGCCTGTTCCAACCACCTCTTGTATCAGCCGGGGGAGAATAGGAAATACCAGACCGATGCCCAACGCATCAAGACCAATAATGCTGAGGATAATCAGACGCGATTGATTAGCTAGTATCATCAGAAGATCCTGATGACAAGCTTACCCGTGACGTGCCCTTCTGCACTCACCCGATGCGCCTGCGCTGTCTGCTCAAATGTGTACACGTCCTGGATATGAAGTATGAAAAGGCCACGAGCACAGAGATTGGCAACGTCAGCGAAGGCTATTTCCGGTTGTTTAGGGGGGCCGTGGGAAAATTTAGCGCCGTACTGCTCCGCTGAAAAATCCGCGACGGAAAGCACCTGCTTAGGGTTTTCAACAATCGAGATCAACTCAGGCAGGATCCCCGACCCGGCAACGTCAATGGCAGCATCGATCCCCATGGGCGCTAACTGGCTAACCCGCTCTTTTAAGTCGGGGCCGTAAGTGGTTGGAACTGCCCCCAATGAGGCGAGATAGTCATGTTTAGGTGAGCTCGCGGTCCCGATAACAGTAATGCCTCGCAGCCTTGCGAGTTGTACGATGGCCGTGCCGATACCCCCGGCCGCTCCGCTGACTAGCAGAGTCTGCCCTGGCTTTATATTGATTTCACCAAGGGCCCGGGTAGCAGTATCAATAATCACCGGTAAACCGGATGCGACTTCAAAGGATACAGTGGCCGGTTTAGCTGCCCAATGGGTCAGAATTACCTGCTCAGCAACGGTGCCCTCACCAAAACCAAACACAGCATCGCCGATTGCAACGCCGGTAACGCCATCGCCAATTTCATCCACAATGCCGCTGGCTTCGACTCCTATCGCGAGTGAAAACTCTGCCGCTTCGAATGAAGCATACTGGCCTTCTCTGCGTTTCCAGTCGGATGGGTTCACGCCAACGCAATGTACGACAATCCGAATCTGTCCCGACCCGGCGTGAGGTACCGCAATCTCATCGGTTTTTAATACCTCTGGCCCACCAAACGCGTGATAGCGGATCGCTTTCATCGTGCGATGGCTATCGCCCGACAAGGGGTAAGACGAGGTAGGCAGGGACTTATAACTTGAATTTGACACAGATACGCTCCGTTTATCGAATCGCTACGAAAGAGTAACGATAAGTGCTTACGCCATTTCATGGCGGTAAAGCAGTTGATTTCGAAGACGCTGGCCAAAATGTGAGGACACTGATTTGACGTGTGCGCGATCAATTCAGCATCAGAAATGATCGTTTTTCGCGACGTATTGGCGAGCTTACTAAGCCGTAGGTGTACAGTCAAGTGTAACTGGACTGCCCCCCGTTGATGATTCCATTTTCCAAACGCTCCCATCTCATTTCTATATAAGACAAAAAATCCCTGGCATTACGCCAAGGATTGAAAGATGACCGATGATTTAAAACTGTGCGGGGGTATGACGCAGGGTCAGAGGCCAATCGCCAGGCCAAACATATTTTTCTTTCAAAATACGCGCACTGTATTCCAAACATATTTTCACCGGCAAGCCTGGGTAAATCCTTTCCATGGCCGTTTTAAGACCGTCAGCATCGGCGGCGGTGGGCAATTGTTTGAAGAAGTCATTAATATACTGACGAGTAAAACCAATGGCCGACGGGCTCAAGGTGAGAGCGGGGAATGAAGAATGGCCCGGGATCACTACGGCAGGCTCAAGGGCTTCCAGCTTATCTAAGGTTTCTAGCCATTGGTTAACTTGTTCAGGTGAACGCATATCCGCGACCCAGACATGGCAGCCAGAAAAGACCAGATCCGAGGCTACCAGGGTGCGTGTTGAGGGGATCCACAGAGCGGCGATATCCACACAGTCCCCGCACAGAATGCCCAGAATATTAATCGGCTGCCCTTCCAGATAAATAACCTCATCCTCCAAGCGGGTAACATCGAACTTAATATTAGCCCCGTTGCTTTTGAGAATAGTATTACCCCAATAATCAATCTTGAAGTCGTATGCCTGGTTAATATCGTCAGCCGCTTTTTTATAAGCGACAACTTCAGCGTTAGGATATACAGACTTAATGACTTCAAGACCGAGGTAATGATCCGGATGGAGATGCGTCAGATAAATTACTTTGAGGTCACGCTTTAATTCCATCAAATCAGCTACAAGCCGGTGTGCATTTGCTAAGGTAAATTGCGCATCGACTAATATTGCATCAGTGTCGCCATAAATAATAGTGGAGGTAACACCGAAGCCATCATTCATATCACTACTGAGGAAAACCTTAGTATTAATCATATTAGTTCCTTATAAACACAGGTTGCTTGACAGGCACTAAGAATAAATCTTTAATTAATTCTGTAAAGTAGGTACCAAACAGAAAGGTAGTTACCATGAAGAAACCAAAAGCAGACCTAACCAACTCATTTTTCATCACAAATGATGACGCCAGCCCACAAAAATTTTTATTCGAAAGACTCGCAAATAAATGGTTTCTGATGATCTTAGCCGACCTATTCCACGAAACCTGCCGTTTTAATAGCCTGCTAAAAAGCCACCCAGGTCTATCGCAAAAAGTGTTGTCTCATACCTTAAAAAATCTCGAAGAAGATGGCTTAATCGACCGAAAAGTTAACGGTAATCAAATTCCCGTAGAAGTGAGTTACAGTATTACAACCTTTGGCCGTAGCCTGATAGAGATAACCTCGCCCTTGTTTGAATGGTCTAACCAAAATATCAATAAGCTCCACAGCGCCCGCAAAAAATACGCGAAAAAATATCAATTATAAACCAGAACCATCGCCAGCCAGTTAATTTGTTCGCTGCGTGCTAAAAGCAGACTACGCAACTCCCCAGGTGCGCTATTAAACAGTCTGCTGAACGGTCTATTCCTACTCTTCATGTAAAAATGGCACTAACTGAAAGATGTCAATCCACCTCTTCATGTATATCTACATCCACACAGAGTAATTAAGAAAAGGATGGATGATGATGCTGAGTGCTAAAAGAGCAGTGATTACCGGTGGCGGTGGAGGATTTGGCCAGGCGCTGTGCGTGTGGCTGGCGCGAGAAGGTGTCGAGGTGGATTTTTGCGCGCGGCGTGCTGATGATATTCAAAAAACGTGCAGCCTCATCACGGCTGAAGGTGGGATTGCAAAGGGGTATGTCTGTGATTTAACCCTGCCAGATTCCCTTTCTCAGTTTTCTTCACAGTTATTAACGTCAGACAAGCCGATAGACATTTTAATCCTCAATGCGGCTCAGTGGCTGTCAGGAACGTTAGACGAGCGACCGGACGCTGAAATTATCAATACCATCAATTCAGGCCTGACGGGATCGATTCTACTGACACAGGCATTGCTGCCCGGGTTAAGACGTTCAGAAAGTGCTGATATCATCTCAATGATATCTTCATGCGGGATTCCGAATTTTACGGATTCTATTGCGCATCCCGCTTTTTTTGCCAGTAAACACGGGCTTAGCGGGTTTACAACTAAACTGTCTCACCAACTGTCCGAAGAAAATATACGAGTAACCGGGTTGTATCCACCGGATTTTGAACTTACAGGGTTAGATGCATTTGTTGATAGTCAATCCAGGATGGGGGAACGTCTAATAAATGGGCGCTCGATCTGGGAAACAATTCGTTTTGTGCTCGCTCAACCGCGTAGCTGCCATATCAGTAGCATCTACTTTCAAGGTCCGACTCGTGAAGAACTGACTGTCAAAGGCTGAATTGGGTGACGTTGAACAGCGTGGTCAACGTCCGCTCTTCGCTCACTGCGGAGCTTCATCTCAGTTAGCTCGTCCATCAGTTGAACTCACAGCCAAAAGCGGACACTGCTAACAACAGTCTGACTTGATCAACGGGTGAGCAGGTCAGTGAGGATGCCCAAAAAGAATCCACCACAAGTAAAAATCAACAGGCTAATAACCAGCTCGCCATTTAACGTCGAAAACAAAAATCGTATTTCGTAGAAACTCTCGCGGTTTCGCAGAATAAAAATAAATTTAAAATCCGGGTAATTGTGTGTTTATTAATTTATCGGATTCTATTCACCATATGCCCCTTCCACTGGGCTAAATAATCAGGCCAGAAAATCCCCCTCCGGCCTGTAATACACTCAATTCGCTAACGCAAACGCAATCGCCGTGCGGACCACAACCACCTGCGCCTGAATGCACTCTTCCGCCGAGGTTTCTGCGCTATCGGGATAGACTTCGGTGGTGGTGGTAAACGGCGCATCGGTCATTGTCGAGCATAAATGATATGCATGATTGTCGTATTCAATCACACCCGGACTGACGACCGGGAAGCCAAGCATCTTGCCCTGAGGGTCCGCAGGCGCGATATGCGTAACTGCTGACACCGCCGAGATAATTGCGCCCTGGAAGTCGAGCCGGGAATTATTGATATCGCTCACCAGATAGAGACCATCGGGGATCGTGTCTGGCACATACTGCCCGCCATCTCTGGCGGCCAGCGCGGGGCTGAATTCGCTTTCGTCCGTGTCCGTTGTTTCGTGCAGGTCAACGTGCACCAAAAAACGCCCTTGCCACGGTTCGACAAAGGCCATCAGCGAACGTGACTCTTCCGCTTTGCCTTCGGTGAAGAATTGTCTGTTGGTGTCGATAGCCTCGTAGTTCCAGCGGGCAACATGTTCGTAGGCCCACGGGCTCACGCAGGGCACCACCAGCAGATTTAATCGCCCTGCGTAAGCATTTTTATATTCGGTCAAAAAGCGCAGTGCCCCCAGCACACCGCTCGTTTCATAGCCGTGAACACCGCCGGTGACGAGGGCAATCGGCAGATTGTCATCCCACTCTTTTGATTTTGCTGCCATCAAGGGGTAAACATCATTGCCATAGCGCAGTTCACCATATTGAACGATGTCATACTCGTGATTGAGCTGATGGATAACATCGAGCACATCATTTTTATAGCGTCTAAAACGCGTCTGGCTCTGTTGCCACTGCTGTTTTTCGCGTTCAGTCCAGGGTTGCCCCGGCGTGCCAATCGGATAGAAACGTTCTGTTGTCATGTTTTACTCAGCGTGTGTGATTGCGGATCCAGGCCCGTCGATGCAGTCAGTCTGGCTTATGTTTTATCAGCCACCATACTGCCAGCAAGACCGCGGATTCTCCACTGATTACCACGGTGGCAAGCTTATCTAAACGCCGCTAGCCGCTGACGCTGCCGTCCGCACTCATCGAAATTATCCGGTGCTAACCAACGCTGTAATTGACCATCGCGCACTGGCCATTCATCGCTGATGATCGACAAAATATCGCTGTCGCGGGTACGCCCTTTACGGACCATTTTATTGCGTAAACGCCCCTCCCAGCTAAAGCCCAGGCGCTCGGCGGCGCGGCGGGAAGCCAGGTTCATGGAATCACATTTCCACTCCAGGCGGCGGTAACCATGGGCAAAACCGTTTTTCAGCAGTAGCCAGATAGCCTCTGTTCCCAGTGGCGTATCCTTCATTTTTCGCGACCAGGTGACGTGGCCAATTTCGACGCAGCCCATTTTCCGATCGATAGCCATATAGCTGACAATGCCAACCGCACGCGCCGTCTGCAAATCGATAACCGCGTAAGGGACCAGTGCGTCGTCCAGCACCTTGCCGGTGAGCCAATGCGCAGTGGCGGCGAGACTCTCCGGTCGCGTGCTAGCAAGCCACGTCCAGTCGCTATCATCCCCCAGTGCGTAGGCATCAAATAATGCCCCAGCGTGGCGGCTGGCATCCAGCGGCTCCAGTCGACAGAACCGGCCATTGAGCGCCACGCGACGAAGCGTAGCGGCCCCCTGCCAGTCCGCTATGCGGTCGTTAACCTGCTGACCAAACTCATTAATTTCCGGCACCTGTGTTCCCCTGTGAATGCGCGCTTGTCATGGAATAGGCGTAATAACAAAGCATAAAGCGACGGAAAAAGGCAACCTTCGCGTGCATCTCAGGTCATGGCGTTGTCGGTATTCGCCTGCGGAAACTCACATACGCTTTTGGTATTCGCGATAATGACCATCATCGGTAATCACCCGGTAATTGACGATGCTAGCCGGCGACGCCGGCGTCACTAACGGCACCGTCAGTTCGTCAAACGGGGAAATCATCAGATTACCGATCGGCGGCTGCCCCGAAAGCGTTACGGACAGACTCATATGCCATGCAGTCGGGTTGATAATGTTAAGCCCGCCGCGGGCCAGGCTGAACTGCAGCGCTTCCTCGTCCTGCTGCTGCGGCGCCGATAAACCCGGAGGGCGAATAAAGACCTTTAAACGCAGGCGCAGCGGCAGCGCGATCTTTTCCTGCCGCTGCGCGTCATCATTGCCGATTGGCGCTATCTGGAAAATATTCAACCAAAACACGCTTTCCCGATCATCGGCGAGGCCGTGGCGGGTGGTAAGCATCATGCGTAATGCGCGCAGTTCGCCGGGTAACATTTTAAATAACGGCGGCAACACCACCACAGGGGTGATGACCTGGTCTGGCGTCACCTGCGGATCGCCCTTATCGGTCCACACCTGCAGCAGCATGGGCGTGTTGCCATCATTGGATAAATTTAGCGTTTGCACTTGTTCATCGGCGGTAAAGATCACCCGCGTGCGATCCACATTGACGGCGGCAACACTCTGCGTCGCCACCGATAGGAGCACACCACCGATGACACTATTGAAAACTGACCACCACCTGTAGCTGCGCATTGACCGTTCCCGCCGTAATCGTTTGACCTGAAATTGCCTCAAGCGAGGCCGTAAAATCACCTCGGTAGCTATTTGTCGTTCCCGAGCTGGCCAAAGAGGTAAGATCTTTAAAAGCGTACCAGCCGCGTAAATTGCCGGTTCCCGAACTCCCTCTATCGGGCAACAGGTTTATCGCGCTGCCATTGCTGTTATAAATGCGAATGCCAACGCCTGATGCCACGCCGGGGCTGCCATAGCGGTTATCGAGGAGCCAGGTCAGCCCCCCACCGCTGGTAACCAGACGCAGTGTCTGCGCGCTGCTGACCGCCGTCGGTTGGTTAACTAAAAAACCCATCGCAACATTGGCGGAGGTGGTGGTTGAGGCATTGGTCGATGACACCGCCCCTGCCTCGCATTCAATGCTGACGGAAAAAGGCGCCTGACTGCTCATCCCGGCATTCAGCTCACTGCGGCTGATGGCAGGCAAAAAGACCATCGAAGGGTAATCCTGCACCTGGCATAATGCACCGCGCACATAGGTCACTTTGCCGTAGGTGCTCCATGCACCCGGCCAATGGTGATGCCAGCCATAATAATAACTGGCGCTATCCATACCCGCCTTCAGGCTATTGGTATCTAAGCCTGGGCCTTTAAACGCCATATATCCCCGCGGTTGGGTATAAGCATCCTTGTACATATTACTAGCCGACACAAAATAGGTCGTGGCGCTAATTTTATACATTTCATACAGTACGTTGCTGAATGCACTAGCCGGAATATAAATATACTGGCCATCGTCAAACCAACTTTCAGCGGTTAATTTGCGCTCTTTCCAGTAGCGGCTGTAATACTCACCAGTACTCAAGTTAGTCATACGTACCGCCACGTTTTTCGCCACGTCATAATAAGCGCCGTCAACTTCGGAGACGGCATACATGCCCGTATAGGCGTTATCGCCGTTGGTGGCGTACATTTCATACAGGCTACCCGCATCTGCGGACTGGCAGCGGAACAGGATCTGGTTGCTGGAGTACGCGACGTTGGTCGCTCCGGTCAAAAAATTGCCAACGGAGCTGGCCAGTAGCGTTCCTGCAGGCTGGAAATTATTGCCGCTATTAATGCTAATTACCGACGGCAGCCCGATATTGCCATTGCAGGTGTCACAGGCACCCGCCCAACTAGCCGCCGTGTATCCAGCCTGAATCGCAGCGGCCGATAAAGATGACGATGCGGTGACTTTAATACAGGTGGCCTGCAGCGGCAGGATGCAGAATAACGTTGCCAGCGTAATGAGTATTTTTAATAACAGCGTCATGGTATTACTCCCTTTCGCAGACCTGATTCAGGTGAATCAAATCTGCCTCGTTTTTCCCGGTCACCTGGTAACGAACCACGCAATGATGATGAGTGCCCTCGCCCCAAAGTACGCGTAACAGCCCGGAGGCATTCGGTACCCGGGCATAGATTTGCCCCCCCTGGCCAACCATGCCGATAAGTGTGCCTTCGGCGGTACGCACCTCGGCCCCCATCGGTGGAACCGCTCCTTGGGTGGATGACAAATTAATCAGCACCGCCTTTCCTTTCAGGGTCTGGAAATTCACCCGCGCGATAGCTCCGGCATAAGGCACGACGCGCTGGCTGCCGCCAACCAGCTCCGCGTCGCGGCTCATTTGACGCGTTTCAAGACTGACGTTATTGCTGCGATACGGGGATAACGCGGGGAAAATAGCGTAACCAAAACTGTCGATCACCGCCCCCTGTCCGTTTTGCACAATCGCCCCCTGCGCCCCTTCAGCATGGATCAGAGCAAACGTCTCACTCGTCCACGGCCCTAGGGTGACCCCGCCGGGATGAATCACCAGCGTTCCGGAAGCCCCCAACCCGGCCTGTCGATAGTTATCGCCCTGGTCGTAGCTGGCT
>PPYF01370729.1_pt1 | contig 15087 bp, 14 predicted proteins | sample 1559871 | NCBI WGS metagenome assembly PPYF01 (sample SAMN08240021, study PRJNA423297) | Human gut metagenome, whole genome shotgun sequencing project. | reverse complement strand
CTCTCGCCCTTCGATGTCGCCCGGCGGGAACCAGAAATCGGAATGCACAAAATGGTACAGCCCCTCGTGCGGAGAAAGCAGCAACGTTAACGCGTCCAGCAGGCTGGATTTACCCCACGCGTTTTCGCCGATCAAGACATTATTCTCTTCCAGCGTGAGCGATAAACGGTTAATGCCGCGAAACCCTGCAATCTCGGTGCGCTCAAGAAGCATAAATCCTCCGTAACACGAATACGACCATCCTGCTTTATCGGCAGTATAGCGGCATGCCGCCCGCTTGACACCCGCCTACCTGCCCGGATCCGGACCGTGTGTTGATTTAATAACCATTAAATGTAATAAAGTGCGCTACTGGTCACCCTAACCCGATTATTCCGAAAATATTGCACTACACTCTAATTCGAAGAATAAATTGATTAAGGAATGACACCACATTGTTTTGCATCAAAGTTCACGTATTTATTTAACTGGTTAAGGGATGACGTTAGTTTTTAAAATAACGCGGACTATGCCTGCCCCCATTTTCGGTAGGTATAAATTCTGTCGTCATCCTTTGTGACGATAATATTTTTGATTCGAGGTGGTTATGTTTAGAAAATTGGCTGCAGAGTGCTTCGGTACCTTCTGGCTGGTATTTGGTGGTTGCGGTAGCGCCGTTCTGGCTGCAGCATTCCCGGAATTAGGGATTGGCTTTGCGGGCGTCGCACTGGCGTTCGGTTTAACCGTTCTCACCATGGCTTATGCGGTGGGACACATTTCTGGCGGTCATTTTAACCCTGCTGTCACTCTGGGCCTGTGGGCCGGCGGTCGTTTCCCGGCTAAAGAAGTCATTGGCTATATTATTGCTCAGGTTGTCGGCGGTATTATTGCCGCGGCTATTCTGTACCTCATCGCCAGCGGTAAAGCCGGCTTTGACGCGGCGGCCAGCGGTTTTGCATCTAACGGTTATGGCGAACATTCACCTGGCGGTTTCTCCATGCTCTCCGCTATCGTCATTGAAATCGTCCTGACCTGCGGCTTCCTGATTGTGATTCACGGTGCGACTGATAAGAATGCACCTGCAGGCTTCGCTCCGATTGCTATCGGTCTGGCGCTGACCCTGATTCACCTGATCAGCATTCCGGTCACTAACACCTCCGTCAACCCGGCGCGTAGTACTGCTGTGGCCATCTTCCAGGGCGGCTGGGCGCTGGATCAGCTGTGGCTGTTCTGGGTTATGCCTATTATCGGCGGTATTCTGGGTGGCCTGATCTATCGCACCCTGCTGGAAAAGAAATAACGTATCCGTGATTCCTCCTATCCGGACAGGCATCAGCGGGTCCGAATAGACGATACCGACATGAAGGGCCCGGGTTTCCCGGGTCTTTCTTTTTTGATGGCTTTACTCAGTATGTGGTTTTCGGTAGTGTCTCTGCGCGATTTAAATACTGCAAGGAACAGTGCCAGCCATGTTATCCGGATTGCTCATTATTTTGGTGCCGCTCATTATCGGCTACCTCATTCCCCTTCGCCATCGCGGCGCACTTCAGCTCATTAATCGGCTACTCAGCTGGATTGTGTATCTTATTCTCTTCTTTATGGGGATAAGCCTGGCATTTCTGGATAATTTAACCGCCAATCTTCTCGCCATTCTCCACTATTCTGCTATCAGTATTGTGGTTATTCTGGCCTGTAATACCGCGGCATTGCTGTGGCTGGAAAAAATCCGCCCATGGGGGCATCCGCACCATCAGGAAAAATTACCTTCCCGCTTAGCCATGGCCCTGGAATCATTAAAACTGTGCTTTGTCGTTATTGCCGGTTTCGTCCTTGGCCTGAGCGGTCTTTCATTTTTACAGCATGCAACTGATGCCAGTGAATATACGCTTATTTTCCTTCTCTTCCTGGTGGGTATTCAGCTACGAAATAGCGGTATGACGCTGCGACAAATACTGCTTAATCGTCGGGGAATGCTCATTGCCCTGGTGGTGGTGGCCAGTTCAATGGTTGCCGGGGTAATTAACGCTTTCCTGCTGGGCCTGCCGATTAAAACCGGGCTGGCGATGGCCTCCGGTTTTGGCTGGTATTCGTTGTCAGGTATTCTGCTGACCGATGCTTACGGCCCGGTTATCGGCAGTGCGACCTTCTTTAATGACCTCGCGCGCGAGCTTATCGCTATCATGCTGATTCCAGGGATGGTGCGGCGCAGCCGTTCTACGGCGCTCGGCCTGTGTGGTGCGACGTCAATGGACTTTACTCTACCCGTCCTGCAACGCTCCGGCGGCGTAGAAATGGTGCCTCCGGCTATCGTTCACGGCTTTATTCTCAGCCTACTGGTTCCCCTGATGATGGCGTTCTTCACCGCCTGATACTCCTAAGGCGGTAGCGTCTGCTGCCGCTAAAATTGCGCTAAATCAACCTCCCATTAAGTTGCACTAAAAAGGCCTTTTCAAGGCTTATCGTCAGGCTTACCCTTAAACATGTATATTAAATATAACTTTAAAAAGGTGTGACCATGTTTTGTGTGCAATGTGAACAAACCATCCGTACTCCGGCAGGGAACGGCTGCTCTTACGCGCAGGGTATGTGCGGTAAGACTGCAGAAACGTCCGACCTGCAGGATCTGCTGATTGCCTCCCTGCAAGGTCTGTCCGCATGGGCGGTGAAAGCGCGTGAATACGGCATCATCAGCCACGACGTTGATAACTTCGCCCCGCGCGCGTTCTTCTCCACCCTGACCAACGTTAACTTTGATTCCCCACGTATCGTCGGCTACGCGCGTCAGGCCATTGCTATGCGTGAAGCGCTGAAAGCGCAGTGCCTGGCCGTTGATGCCAACGCCTCCGTCAGCAACCCCATGGCCGATCTGCAGTTGGTGAGCGACGATCTGGGTGCCCTGCAGCAGCAGGCTGCCGAATTTACCCCTAACAAAGACAAAGCCACTATCGGCGAGAACATTCTCGGCCTGCGTCTGCTTTGCCTGTACGGCCTGAAAGGCGCGGCAGCCTATATGGAGCACGCCCACGTTCTGGGTCAGTACGACAACGACATTTACGCTCAATACCACAAAATCATGGCCTGGCTGGGCACCTGGCCTTCCGATATGAACGCTCTGCTGGAGTGTTCAATGGAAATTGGCCAGATGAACTTCAAAGTGATGAGCATTCTGGACGCCGGTGAAACCACGAAGTACGGCCACCCAACCCCGACCCAGGTCAACGTCAAAGCGACCGAAGGCAAATGCATCCTGATTTCCGGCCACGACCTGAAAGATCTGTATAACCTGCTGGAGCAAACCGAAGGCACCGGCGTGAACGTCTACACCCACGGTGAAATGCTGCCTGCTCACGGTTACCCGGAGCTGCGTAAGTTCAAGCATCTGATTGGTAACTACGGTAGCGGCTGGCAGAACCAGCAGGTTGAGTTTGCTCGCTTCCCTGGGCCCATCGTGATGACCTCTAACTGCATCATCGACCCAACCGTAGGCGCTTACGATGACCGTATCTGGACGCGTAGCATCGTGGGTTGGCCAAATGTTAGCCACCTGGAAGGCGACGATTTCACTCCAGTTATCACGCAGGCGCAGCAAATGGCGGGCTTCCCGTACAGCGAGATCCCACATCTGATCACCGTCGGTTTCGGTCGTCAGACGCTGCTGGGTGCCGCAGACTCACTGATCGATCTGGTGAGCCGCGAAAAACTGCGTCACATCTTCCTCGTCGGCGGCTGCGACGGCGCGCGCGGTGAGCGTAACTACTTCACCGACTTTGCCACCAGCGTGCCGGACGACTGCCTGATCCTGACGCTGGCCTGCGGTAAATACCGTTTCAACAAGCTTGAGTTCGGTGATATTGAAGGTCTGCCGCGTCTTATCGATGCTGGTCAATGTAACGATGCTTACTCCGCCATCATTCTGGCCGTCACTTTGGCAGAGAAACTGGGCTGCGGCGTCAACGATCTGCCGCTGTCTCTGGTGCTCTCCTGGTTTGAACAAAAAGCGATTGTGATTCTGCTGACCCTGCTCTCTCTGGGCGTGAAAAATATCGTCACTGGCCCAACCGCACCAGGCTTCTTCACGCCGGATCTGCTGGCCGTTCTCAACGAGAAATTTGGTCTGCGTTCCGTGACCACCGTTGAAGAAGACATGAAGCAGTTGCTGAACGCGTAAGGAGTAAAGAATGACAATGCCAACTCATCAGTGCCCATGGCGGATGCAGGTTCATCACATCCATCAGGAAACGCCGGACGTCTGGACAATTTCGTTGCTGTGTCACGATTATTATCCTTATCGCGCCGGGCAGTATGCACTGGTTAGCGTACGGAATTCGGCGGAGACCCTGCGGGCTTACACCATTTCATCAACTCCGGGCGTTAGCGAATACATCACGCTGACCGTGCGTCGGATTGATGACGGTGCCGGTTCGCAGTGGCTAACCCGTGACGTGAAGCGCGGCGATTACATCTGGCTGTCCGATGCAATGGGTGATTTCACCTGTGAAGATAAAGCAGAAGATAAGTTCCTGATGCTGGCCGCTGGCTGCGGCGTGACGCCTATCATGTCGATGCGTCGCTGGTTGGCAAAATATCGCCCGCAGGCCGATGTGCAGGTTATCTTCAACGTCCGTTCACCGGACGATGTGATTTTTGCCGATGAATGGCGTCAGTATCCGGTGACGCTGGTGGCGGAAAATAATGCGACTCATGGTTTTGTTTCCGGTCGCCTGAGCACCGCGCTGCTGCAAAGCGTGCCGGATCTGGCTTCCCGCACCGTGATGACCTGCGGCCCTGCGCCATATATGGATCTGGTGGAAAAAGAAGTGAAAGCGCTGGGCGTGACTCGCTTCTTCAAAGAGAAGTTCTTCACTCCGGTTGCCGAAGCGGCATCTACTGGCCTGAAATTCACCAAACTTCAGCCGGCGAAAGAGTTCTACGCACCGGTTGGTACCACGCTGCTGGATGCGCTGGAGAGCAATCAGGTTCCGGTTGTCGCGGCCTGCCGCGCTGGCGTATGCGGCTGCTGCAAAACTAAAGTGGTTTCCGGTGAGTATACGGTCGATAGCACCATGACGCTGACCGACGCGGAAATTGCTGAAGGCTATGTGCTGGCGTGTTCCTGCCATCCACAGAGCGATTTAGTGCTGGCGTAACGTTGCGCACAGCGACAAAAGGCCGTCGGGTTATACCCGGCGGCCTTTTTTATTCCCCGCATGCCGAGGGGCGTAAATCGGTTACCGGCCTTGCCGGTAACAACGGCTAGCGCTGCGCTTTTATATATTCGACAAATGCCTGAAAAGCCGCCGAGGCAAATTTGCGGTTGGAGTAGTAGAGATAAAAACCCGGTAATTCCGGCAGCCATTCGTCAAGCAGTGAAATGAGTTTGCCGCTGCGCAGATGAGGTTCCGCCATTTCAGATAGTACATAGCCTATTCCCGCCCCCTGCAGCGCCAGGCTCAGAGCGATATCGAGATCGTTAACTTCAAGCATCCCCTGCACGCTGATAGCCAACTGCTCGTGATCCCGGCCAAACTGCCACTGGTAGCTGCGGCCACCGGGGTAGCGAAACTTGATGCAGGAGTGCTGCAAAAGGTCGTGCGGCCGTTCAGGCGCTGCATGATGTTGAAGATACTCAGGGCTGGCAACCACCGCATAACGAATCGGCTTGCCCAGAGGAATCGAAATCATATCTTTTTCGATAATCTCACTTAGCCTTACCCCGGCGTCGTATTCACTGCTCACAATATCCACCAGATTATCGTCCTGGGCTATTTCAACCCGCACGTCAGGATATTTTTGGGTAAACCCGGCGACGAGCGGTGCAAGCCGATAGCGGCCGCCCAGCCTAACGGCATTGATCCGCAGGGTGCCGATAGGAGTTGTGCGGTAATCATTAATCGCTTCAACCGCCTCCCTCGCGCTGCTGAATAACGGTGAAAGCGACTCAAATAGCTGATGCCCGGCATCCGTTAGCGCAACGCTACGGGTCGTGCGATTAAATAAACGGATCTTTAACCGTTCCTCTAGCTGACGAATGGAATGGCTCATGGCGGAAGAAGTGACGCCCGCCGCTTCCGCCGCCAGGCGGAAACTCCGAAAGGTCGCCACCGCGATGAAAGGCTCAAAGTCGGAAATTTTAATGTCCATTACTGAATAAAACTCACCAAGCCATCAAGTTTAATGAGCTTAATTAAAGCGTATTTGTGCTCTAAAGTCTTGCCATCAGCAACGTTTCGATGAGGAAAAATGATGGCTATCAACATGGCAGAACAAATTTTTATCGCCGGCGGCTACGGCATGATTGGCGGTAACCTGGCGGCACAGCTGCGGTCCCGCTTTCCGCAATCACGGTTAATTCTGGCGGGACGCACGCCGCAAAAAGGCGAAGCATTGGCGGAACAGCTTGGAAATGCTCAGACCGCTTGTCTTGATCTGCTGAGTGGCGACATTCCACCGCTTGCCGCAACCTCTCAACTGATTATCAGCGCAGTCCCCGACCCTAAACATGTGCTCGGCGAATTTGCTATTCGCCATAATATTGCGTTTATCGATATTACCGTCGGGACCGCCGACGGCTACGCCCCGCTGCTCAATATGGCGATGCAATATCAAACCACTGCCCCGGTGGTGCCATTAGGGTATTACGAAGCAGGAATGTTTTTACCGCTGGTTAATAGGCTTAGCCGCCAGTTTAGCGCCATCAATAGCGTGCGCCTGACGGCATTACATGACGCCGAAGACCCGATTGGCGCAACCACCGAACAGGAACTGACCCAGGAACTTGCGCCGGCGTTTGTTCGGGAAGCGGGGATCTGGCGCTATACCTCGGCTCAGGATGAGATTTGCCTCATCAGCGGGGAATGCGTGGAAACGACGCCGTTTGGTATTCTGGATGTCAGCGCCGTCGCCGCCATGACCGGGGCAGAAAATATCAGGCTGGATGTCGCCATGGGTATTTCAGAAGGTCAGCGAAATTCGGTCCAAGCCTCCGTTGAACTGTATGTCGATATGCAGGGAATGAATGAAGCTGGCAAGCCGGATTCAAAACGCATCGTCGCTTCCGACCCTCGGGGACAGGCACATTTTACCGCGTTAGGCATCGTCACCGTGGTTACCGCCATGTTTGAGCGTCCTCTGAGCGGTTTTGTTTTGCCCGAAAATTTGCTCAATCCGCAAGCAGCGCTCATCACAATGCAGGACGCAGGCGTGGTCCTGATTCAGGATTAACTTAATTTTTCCGTTTCCGCAGGGCGCATCGGCGCTCGCGGGATACGCGTAAAAAACGGCGACCCATGTTATCAGCCGTCCCCGCTGATTGCGCATCGGTAAATGTCCGCTTTAGGTTGCGAGTGTTAAGCGGACATCAACTAACGGGCCTTTTGCCGCGATAGCGTTTCAATGCCTAATTTCGGTGTTCCCGCTTTATTATTGAATTCGCGTCACATTGGGATGTTTGTCGGTTGCCGCTTCATGATAAATATCATCCAGCCAGCCGGGAATTTCCGCCTCGGTCAGGTCATCCGGAATAATCACGCCATGCAGTCGGGAATATTTCTGCTCCGTGAGATCAACACGAAATACCTGCCAGCGCTCATCTTCGCGCTGAACGCCGATATGTCGGCCAAAAACGTCGTAAATCAACATCACCACCCTCTCTGGACAGGGATAACCTCTTCCCTTTAACTTATCCCAAACATCGCTAAAAAACAGCCCTTAGTTCACCACCACGCGGTGACCACCTTCGGGCGGCGCATATCGCTTACGACGCAGCCACCTTCTCCGTTCTGGCGGCTTTCTTTCCCGAGCACAATGCAATTCCGCAAACAATCAGCAGCGCGCTGACCAAATGGAACGAGTGTAACGGCACGCTCAGAAACAGCACGCTGAACAACCCGCCGCTGAGCGGAATAATATGGGAAAAAATCTCCCCACGCGTCGCACCAATCGCCTGAATACCTTTGTTCCACAGCAAATAGGAGAGCCACGAAGGAAAAATAACGAGGTACAGCAGGCCGGAAACCACATCGCTACGGCTGAATTCAGCTAGCGCTGGCACGCCATTTTTTGCCATCGAGAAAATCAATACTGGAATCAGGACCACGGCCCCTATCGTCGCGCTGACCGCCACAAACGCGTTCCCCCCTACTTCACGCGGCTTCACGCGCAAAAAGGCGCAGTACACCGCCCAGCTTGCGGCCGATCCCATCGTCCACAGATCGCCACGATTGAGATGTTTTAGGGTATCCAGATGCCATAAATCTCCCTGCATCACCAGCCATATCACGCCAAGCGAGCTGATAATAACCCCAGCAATATTCTGCAGTGATATTTTCTCCTTGAACACAGTTTTATTAATCAATAAAACCAATGCGGGAGTGGTCGATAAATAAATGGCCGCATTCAGTGAAGATGTATATTGCAAGCCAATATATAAAGTGAGCGGAAATAATACCTGGCCAAATAAAGCCAGAAAGCTGATGATGTGGAAAGCACGCCGCATTGCGCTCCACTGCTGCCTGACCTGGCGATGATACAGTGTGACCAACAGCACCGCAGTCGCTACCCAGCGGGCTGAGGATAATAATATCGGATCAACTAAATTTACCAATAAGTGGCCAACGACATAATTCCCGCCCCAAAAGCAAGCGGCTAACGTGAGTAGTAAATAAGGCATTGTGCCCCCGATAAATAACATCATTTTGTTATTTGCCAGATTACTGCGATGACGATAGAGATGCTAATATAAAGTTTTGCTCTGCCGGTATCGTTTAAAACTATGATGTTTACTCTCAGGCAACTTGAATTCTACATAGCATTAGCAGAAACCTTACAAGTTTCTAAAGCCGCCAGCCGCTGCCACGTTTCGCAGTCCTCGATGACCGTTGCGCTGCGTAATCTGGAAGAGGCGCTCAACGCCCAGCTCTTTCTACGCCAGCCAAAAGGGATCCAGCTCACGGTAGCCGGGGAACGCTTTCTCGCTCATGCCCGCACCATCATCTGCAACAGCCACATCGCGCTGGAAGATCTGCATCGTCAGCCCGAAACCACGGCCGGCAAGGTGCGCATCGGCATCGCCCAGACGCTCTCCGCTTACCTGTTACCGGAAATGCTCAGTGATATAGACAACCGTTTTCCGCTGCTGGAGATCGACTATTTCGAGGCGACTGCCCCTGAACTGCTCACTGCGCTGCGCCAACGGCAGGTTGATTTTTGTCTCCTGCTGACTTCCAACATTGAGCACGATGGCGATCTGGAGGTTGAGACCATTATTCGATCGCTACGCCAGCTGTGGATTGCCCCAGGGCACGCGTTGCTCAGCCAATCGGTTATTCGCCTACGGGATATCGAAAAACTGCCCTTTCTCATGCTGGAAACCGACCAATATCCGGCGGTGATAACAGAAGTCTGGCGGCGCGATGGCTATCAGCCCAATATCCACTTTCGCAGTAACTCCTTTGAAGCCGTACGCAGCCTCGTCGCGCAAGGCAACGGGATCACCATTTTAAGCGACCTGGTTTACCGCCCCTGGTCGCTCAACGGCCAGCGCATCATTCGCCGGGCGATTGAGGACTGTATCACTTACATGGACGTTGGCGTGGTCACCTGCGCAGGGCAGCCATTATCGAGTCAGGCCCAGCGGCTGAGGGATTTTCTGCGTTCGCTGATCGTGAGGCGGGAAGGGAAAAACGCGATTATGTAGCGTGAATGGCCACAGGGAATGCGCCCTGTGACCGATAATGTCACGCTATTGCCTTACCACTTCATCTCGCCGGTATTGACCTTCGCGCTTAACTCAAGCGAGCTGTCATCCGCCAGATTTGGATACTCTGCCTTCATCGCGCTTATCACTGCTTTCGACGTTTTATGCTGGCTGAGCGCCTGCTCGAAGGTTTGCAGATAACGATGGGTGAAAGTGATGGCCGCAACGCCTGCCGGTCGCTCGCCCAGGTAATGGCCCGGGATCACCTGCTGCGGTTTGAGTGACTGCATCTCGCTTAACACGTTCATCCAGCCCTGACGGATTGCCGGCGTTTGCGTGTCAGCGGTCCAGACGTGAATACCGGACGCAATACCGGTACCGCCCAGAATGGCTTTATTCGCCGGGATCCATACGTATGCGGCATATTCACCTGCGTGCTTCAGCTCAAGCGGCTCACCGTCCACGGTAAAGCGGGTACTGTTGGTGGCCTGCGGCACGATGACTTTGGTCGGCGCGCCCTCTTTCATCTGCGGTCCCCAGAAGGCTAGCTTCGCGTCCTTGGTGGCCTTAATGTGATCCACCACGGCCTGAGATGCCACGACTTTTGCCTGCGGGAATGCCTTCACCAACGGTTCAAGGCCAAAGTAGAAATCCGGATCGCCTGAGGTGATCACAATCTCTTTAAGCGTTTTGCCGCTGGCTTTGATCATTTGCACCAGCTTTTCACCATCTTTCACGCTGAACTGCGCATCAAATAAAATCGCTTCTTTTGGCCCGGAAACCAATGTCGAGGAGACCGGGAAAATCCCCTTGTCCTGCGGGTTGTAGACATCAAGCTGTAACGGCGCGGCAAATGCGGGTGCGGCTGCCAGCGACAATACCAGTGATAGCGTTTTTACGTTCATGGTGATCCTTAGTGATAGAGCCGGGTTTGGCTTTCGATACCCCCCATTTTACGGATTTATACTTCTGCTAGAATTCCTGAAACAATACATGCAGAGTTTCATAAAACGATCAAATGGGAATGTAATGGACAGAATCATGGCGGCAATCACCTACAACCGCATTTGTGAACTTGGGAGCCTCAGCGCCGCCGCCCGTTCGCTGGGCATCTCGCGCCCCATGGTCAGCCGTTACCTCGATGAGATGGAGAAGTGGGCCGGTTCGCGGCTGATTCACCGTTCAACGCGGCGGCTGACCATTACGCCTGCAGGGGAGAAAACGCTGGAGAAGACGCGGCAACTGGTTCTGCTCTCACAGGGCATCGAAGGGGACGCGACTCGCATTACGCCTTCCGGAACGCTGCGTATCGCCTGCGCCCATTTTACCGCCACCCACCTGCTCAGGCCGGTTATCCCCGCCTTTCTCGCCCGCTATCCGGCCTTACGTATCGAGGTCGATATCAATAACCATCCGGTCAGCCTGGTAGGAGAACGCATCGATCTGGCGATTCGCATCACCAATGAGCCGGAGCCTGGGGCTATTGCGCGCACTCTTGGAACATGCCGATCGGTACTGTGTGCCTCACCGGAGTACCTTAACACGGCGGGCACGCCGACAACGCTTGAGGATCTCGCCCAACATAATTGTCTGCATTACAGCCGTTTTTCCGCGCAGTCCTGGTCTTTTCGCGATCGCGATACCGGAGTGATGTCGGTTGCCGTGGGCGGGAATTTCAGCGCCGGCATCTCGTCACTGCTGTGTGATATGGCCGCCGCCGGCGTCGGCCTGGCAATGGTTCCTGAGATTGAGGCGCGCAGCTCTCTGGAAAAGGGGCAGTTGGTGAGAGTATTGCCGCATCTGGAACCGCAGCCGCTGGGCATTTATGGCCTCTATCAATCCCGAGACCACCAGCATGCGGCGCTCAGCCTGTTTCTCGACGCCCTCAAACAGCATTTAACGGACTCGGAATAGAAAAGAGTTTCCTGTTGCATTACCGATTACTGGTGAGCCGCGATACTCTGCATAATAAACATGGCTTGGGTGAGAATATGAAAATCTATATGACGGGCCCTGATGGTGACTTAATCTTGCAAAAAGGCCGCAGTGTTGTTGTTGAATTTGAGCATGGTCAAACGCTAGAGCTGGCGGGTAGCCAATCGCCATTGCCACCAGAAATCCCCGACGGTTTCGAGCTCTGGGGAGGTAGAATACCGACCGAAACGTCTCGTGATGTCGTCACCTCGCGGCTCAACATCACGCCAGTGGCAGCGAATGGCATCACCGTATCGCCGTATAATGAGGCCACATCCCGCGCCGCTATCACTGCGCTCTGTGTTGCCGATGACGATGGCAACCTGACACCGCTAACAACCTCGACAGCAGTGCTTGAGCTGGCTAACGGTAAAACCGTTGAAGTGATGGAAGATTACGGCCAAAAAGGTCTCCTGATTTGGGGAGGGCGCGAGCCAAATCCCGATCTAGCCTTTGAAGAGATGAAGGCCAGAACCGAATGCCTGGGCCTGTATCCTATTGCCGCTAATGTGGTGCATATCTTTGCCTATAAACTGGCCAGTGATTGAGGCGCACGCATCCGTAATAAAAAACCCAGCCGTTGGCTGGGTTTGGCCTCTGCTTCTACGAGTAAACTAGCGCCAGGCCGAATGACCGCCCAGCGCATACTTCCCGGCGCCCATAAAGGCAATCGCCAGCGCGGCAACGAAGAAATAGACCAGGCTCTCAATCGCCCACGCGCCGGTTTTTTCCAACGCGGCGGTTTCACCCAGCCCAACCATTAGCCATGCCACAATCATGGTAAACGCCAGTACCAGCGCCGCCGGGCGAGTCAGTATGCCGAGGATCAACAGAATGGGCGCCACCACTTCACCCACCAGTACACCGTAGGCGATAAACCCCGGAAGCCCTTTGGCCACCAGCATCGCGCTGATGCCATCTACGCCACCAATCAGCTTATGCAGCCCGTGAAACAACATGAGACCGCCTACCGCGAGACGCAGCAGCAGCTTGCCAAAATCCTCATGCGACAGCATACGGTTTACCGTATTTAACAATGTTGTAATCATTTGAATAATTTCCCTGTTTATCCCTGTAGAGCCCCACGTTACTTGTTCTTTCCGCGTAAATATACCTGCTGAAAATAAGGGGATTCAGCCAGCGAAACGACGAGATTCATCTAAACTTGTAACCGGTATCACATTTAAGGAGATGGAAAACCATGAAACAGACCGTAGCCAACTACATTGCCAAAACTCTTGAACAGGCCGGAGTGAAACGAATCTGGGGAGTGACGGGAGACTCCCTCAACGGGCTCAGCGACAGCCTAAACCGGATGGGCACCATCGCGTGGATGCCCACGCGACACGAAGAGGTCGCCGCCTTCGCCGCCGGTGCAGAAGCGCAGTTAACCGGCGAACTGGCGGTATGCGCCGGCTCCTGCGGGCCTGGAAACCTGCATTTAATTAACGGTCTGTTTGACTGCCACCGTAACCATGTTCCCGTCTTAGCCATCGCCGCGCATATTCCGTCGAGCGAAATCGGTAGCGGTTATTTTCAGGAAACGCACCCGCAGGAGTTGTTCCGCGAATGCAGCCACTACTGTGAACTGGTTTCATCCCCGGAGCAGATCCCGCAGGTGCTGGCAATCGCCATGCGCAAAGCGGTTCTCAACCGTGGCGTTTCGGTAGTGGTGCTACCGGGTGACGTCGCGCTGAAGGCCGCACCGGAAAGCGCCAGTACCCATTGGTATCCCGCGCCACAGCCTGTCGTCACCCCCGCGCATAGCGAGCTGGAAAAACTGGCTGAAAAACTCAAATCATCCAGCAACATCACCTTACTGTGCGGCAGCGGCTGCGCAGGAGCACACGCGGAGCTCACGGCTTTCGCTGAGAAGCTGAAATCCCCTATTGTTCACGCCCTGCGCGGCAAAGAGCACGTCGAGTACGATAACCCTTACGACGTCGGAATGACCGGTCTTATCGGTTTCTCCTCCGGCTTCCACGCGATGATGAACGCCGATACCCTGATTCTGCTCGGCACGCAGTTCCCCTATCGCCCGTTCTATCCAACCGAAAGCACCATCATTCAAATCGACATCAATCCCGCCAGCATTGGGGCGCACAGTAAGGTCGACATGGCGCTGATTGGCGATGTCAAAGCTACGCTTGCCGCTCTCCTGCCGATGCTGGAAGAGAAAAGCGACCGTCGCTTCCTCGATAAAGCGCTGGAGCACTACCGCAGTGCGCGCAAAGGGCTGGATGATTTAGCCACCGCCAGCGACAAAGTGATTCACCCGCAGTATCTGGCGCAGCAAATTAGCCGCTTCGCCGCCGATGACGCGATCTTTACCTGTGATGTCGGCACCCCGACGGTGTGGGCCGCGCGCTATTTGCAGATGAACGGCAAACGCCGCCTGCTCGGCTCGTTCAACCACGGTTCGATGGCCAACGCTATGCCGCAGGCGCTGGGCGCTCAGGCCACTCATCCGGATCGCCAGGTGGTAGCAATGTGTGGGGACGGCGGCTTTAGTATGCTGATGGGCGATTTTTTGTCGGTGGCGCAGATGAAGCTGCCGGTCAAAATCGTGGTCTTTAACAATAGCGTGCTGGGCTTTGTCGCCATGGAGATGAAAGCCGGTGGTTATCTCACCGATGGTACCGAACTGCACGACACCAACTTTGCCCGTATCGCTGAAGCCTGCGGTATTCCCGGTATTCGCGTCGAAAAAGCGGCCGACGTCGATGAGGCGCTGCAGCGTGCTTTTCGTATCGATGGCCCGGTACTGATCGACGTCGTCGTGGCTAAAGAAGAGTTAGCCATGCCGCCGCAGGTGAAACTGGAGCAGGCGAAGGGCTTTAGTCTGTATATGCTGCGCGCCATCATCAACGGCCGCGGCGATGAAGTTATCGAACTGGCGAAAACCAACTGGCTCAGGTAAAAAGGATGGCATTGTTCTGAGTTTAAAAAGGAAAATGCCATGATTGATTTGCGTAGTGATACCGTCACCCGCCCGACGCGCGCCATGCTTGATGAGATGGTGGCCGCGCCGGTCGGCGATGACGTCTATGGCGATGACCCAACCGTTAACGCCCTGCAACAGTATGCCGCCGAATTGGCAGGTAAAGAGGCGGCGCTGTTCCTGCCAACCGGAACCCAGGCCAACCTGGTGGCGCTGTTAAGCCACTGCGAACGCGGGGAAGAGTACATTGTTGGCCAAGGGGCGCATAACTATCTGTATGAAGCAGGCGGCGCAGCGGTACTGGGTAGCATTCAACCACAGCCGATCGATGCCGCAGCCGATGGTACGCTGCCGCTGGATAAAGTGGCGGCTAAAATCAAAGCTGACGATATCCACTTCGCCCGCACCAAACTGCTGAGCATTGAAAACACCCATAACGGCAAAGTGCTGCCGCAGGCCTACCTGAAAGAGGCGTGGGAATTTACCCGCCAACGCGGTC
>PPYF01671233.1_pt1 | contig 15088 bp, 13 predicted proteins | sample 1559871 | NCBI WGS metagenome assembly PPYF01 (sample SAMN08240021, study PRJNA423297) | Human gut metagenome, whole genome shotgun sequencing project. | reverse complement strand
GGCCATGACAGCTGTTTTACTGTCTGCCTGACATAAAAAGCAAAGAACCCGATATTGAAAATAACGAACACAGGGCCCAGTACAACCACGCACCGGGCCCTGCCGTATCTCAAATTCCTAATTACTCATTCCTAATTTCTAATTGAGATAACTCCTCCTTCCTGTCTTCCAACGAACCTCAAACGCCCATATAATGCACTGCATTGTAAATGCTGATCAAAATAATAATGCCCATCAATACCAGGAACAGCTTGTCCACGGCACGGCTGCTCATCCGCTTGTTCAGCGTGCGGCCGGCAATGCCGCCGCCGATGCCGCCGGCAATCATCAAAACCAGGGCGGGCAGGGTGAACTCCGGCACGCTGTGGGTGATAAGGGTGGTCAGCAGGCTGGTGATCTGGCTGAACAGAATGATGTACAGACTGTTCTGCGCTGCGGTCTTGGTTTCCATGCTGAAAAAGTAGAACAGCACAACCAGATTGATGGGGCCGCCGCCAATGCCCAAAAAGCTGGACATCAGCCCCAGCACCAGGCCGATGATAACGCAGAATTCCGGGTTGGTAATATGCTTGCCCTGGATGCGCGCCTTGAACAAGGTGTACACAAAAGTGCCAATGGTGATAATGGCCAGGCAGATCGACTGTACCACGCCAACCGTGTTGGGGTTGGGGAACATGCCCGCAATGGTGCTGAACAGCTGTTTGCCCACAACGCCGCCCACTGCGGCGCCAATGGCCAGCGGGGTGCCGGTGCGGAAATCCACCCGGTTATCGCCAGCGGCAATGTTTTTGCCCACGGTGTAGCAGCTCATGGAAAGCACGGTGCACCCTGAAAGAAAACTGATGGTTGCCACGCTGGCAAGGCCCAGCATATCCAGCACCGGCTTGATGATAACACCGCCGCCAATGCCGCAGATCGCCCCCGCAATGGACGCAAAAAAACTGACACAGAAAAACAAGATTGAACTCATGCGTCTTTTCCTCCTCCGGTACGTTGATTTTGATAAGTTCATCATACCGTTTTGGAAGAAAGCCAAACTACCATAAATAAGAGCATTAGTGTCGAAAAATCGACAAGCATGCTCCGCAGCCTTGAGGAAAAACAGTATTTTGTGGTATAGTTTATCTGTAAAAATCCACCGGGGGGTACACAATGCAAAACCTGAACTTTTTGATCAAGCCTGCATCCAGCCAGTGCAACATGCGCTGCCGCTACTGCTTTTATGCTGACGAAGCCGCCGTGCGCTGCGGCCAGAGCGCCGCAGGCATGACCCGCCCCGAAGCCGAAACATTGATTCGCTCTGCCTTTGCCGCCGCGGAACCCGGCGCACAGGTCAGTTTTTCGTTCCAGGGCGGTGAGCCAACGTTGGCCGGACTGGACTTTTTCCGCTTTTTTATGGCCAAAGCCGCCGAGCTGCGCCCGGCCAGGGTGCACATCAATTATGCGCTGCAAACCAACGGCCTTGTGCTGAATGATGAATGGGCTGAGTTTCTGGCTGCCAACCAGGTTCTGGTGGGCATCTCACTGGATGGAACCAAGGAGCTGCACGATAATACCCGCCTGGACGCCAAGGGGAAGGGCACCTGGAACCGTGTAACCGCGGCATTGCATGTTTTGCAAAAGCATGACGTAGAAGTAAACCTGCTGTGCGTGGTCAACCGCGCGGTGGCCCGCAGCCCGCAAAAAGTCTATGCTTCGCTGAAAAAACTGGGCGTCCGGCATTTGCAGTTCATTGCCTGCCTGGATCCCATTGAGGGCGAGCGTGGTGCGCAGCCCTGGGCACTGACGCCGGAAGCATACGGTAAGTTCCTGTGCGGCCTGTTTGACGTTTACTACCGTGACTGGGTCAACGGCGACTACACCAGTGTGCGTCTGTTTGACGATTACATCCACATGGCGATGGGTATGCCTGCAGGCACCTGTGCCACCTCTGGCAGCTGCGGCGCTTATTTTGTGGTGGAGGGCGACGGCACGGTGTACCCCTGTGACTTTTACTGCCTGGACGAATGGGAGATGGGCCGCATTGGAGAGCAGAGCATCCCGGAGCTGGCCAACAGCGAAAAAGCCCGCCTGTTTTTGCAGCAGGGCGAGCGCAAACCCGATGCCTGCGCCGACTGTCGCTGGTACAGCCTGTGCCACGGCGGCTGCAAGCGCGACTGGGTGGAGAACGATGGCAAGCTGGAAAACTACTCCTGCCTTGCGTTCAAGGAATTTTTTGCCTATGCCGAAAGCCGGATTTTGGAGATCGCACGGGCGGAAGCGGAATACTATCGGAGGTAGGAAGTAGGAGCTTTGGCGGCGAGTGAAAGCACGGCGAGAAAAAATTAAGAATGAGTAATTAGAAATTTGAAATAGAGCAGGGCCTGATGCGTAATGGCATCGGGCCCTGTTTTTATTATAGATAAACAACAACCGCCTTTCCTTATGCTTTACCTAAAGCACAGGAAAGGCGGTCGTTGTTAAATAAGCGTATCTTCTTTCAGAAATTTACAGCGCGCGGCCAGAGCATCGGCCAAAACCTGTGCGCGGTTCGGTTCGCCAAAATGGGCCTGTTCAAAAATAGCAAGCACATCGTCTTTGCATCCATCCAGCGCCGTGAGATCCAGCGTTTGCAGGCTTTTTTGCAAGCGCAAGCTGTTCCTGCTGTGTGGCAGCGAATGGTTTGGCTGGGGCATCGGTCAGGGCGTTGATTTTGGTGGCATATTGGTCAAACCACAAGCTGGTGCCGCTGTCAAAAATTGGTGCAAAGCCCATCCATTCCAGCGTTACCGCGTCACGAATCGCTCCAAAATTGCCGAAATGCCGATCTTGATTGCAGATCAGATAGTCCAGAATCATCATCTGCTGCAGCTGTTCCGTAACATCCGGGATACCCAGTTTTTCGCAGCAGTTAAGGAAATGCGCATAGGCACTTACGCCGTCCCCGCGGGGAAAAGCAGAAAAAATATAATAACCACTGACAAAATCCTGACGGTCGGTCGTCATATTAGTGCAGACGGAATAAGGCTGGCTACCCTCAAACAGCAAGCTATACTCCACATGTGGGATTCCCAACTTGCGGCAGAGCAAGGATGCTGCTGCCTCATTGAACGGTTCCTGTTGCGCCATGCCGCTGCCGCCTTTTACCAGTACGCGCTGGCCGTTCAGTATCTTCCATTTTTTCTTCAACCAGCCGTCGGAGGTGTTGCAGGGGGAAACGAGATCAATGCTGTCCCGCTCCGGAATCTGCCCAAACAGGATATTGCCGACATCCTCCGAAAAATCGTTATGGTAGAAGTTGACCTTGCGCCATTCCAGGGGCTGCTCTGCAGGATTGAGCCAGTATTGATCGGACAGACTTAGTGCAAATACTTCATCATCAAGGTACTGGCGGATAGTTGTAGTTTTTTCTAGATCTGCAGGACCTCCAGCGCATGGTGAAAGCCTGAACGGCTGGCCGGAATGGTACGCCCGGCCAGCCAAAGGTTCAGATTCTTTGCAAACTCCCTGCGGTCAGCAGAAAACAAACCTATTGGCAGATGGGCGGGCTGAACAACATCCTCAACGCGGTATACTGTGCCGCTGGTATCGTTAATGCTCAGCACAGCAACCGGCAATTCGCGGTGCATCAAAATATACTTCAACGATCCAGCCCACCTTTCCCTTTGATGATATCCATATTATACAAGGAACGGAATGTTTTCGCAACATTTTGGTGATTCAGTATCCTATTGAAAAGCTCTGGTCGAAGGTGAAGTCTTTCCTTCGTAAATTCAAGGCACGGCCCCTGGATGCTCTTCCGAACGCGATACAATGTGCTTTTCAGATAGTTTCGCCTTCTGACTGCTCAGGCTGGTTCCATTCCTGCGGCTATTCGCCTCATTTTTGAAAATTGCTATAAGCTGAACAACATCCTGTACATACACACCCTCGATAGTTGCTCTGTACTAAGGATGCTCCCACTCGGATACAATTCCAATCATATCAGTTTCCTGCAGGCGCGCCACAAGACTGTCAGAGTCAATAAGTCTTACGGGAAGTCCTGCACGGCGCAAACCAAGGAAAAACTCAATGGTTTCGGGACTACCGCCATCAGGACTCTCGGTAGCAGTATCAATATCAGCTAAAGTCAGGCGGCATGTCATCTGTACCGTCTGACGATCGAAATCCGCCCTACTTGAATTTTTAAAGTGTTGACTGCTCTTGTGCCGGATTGGCTTTTATTGTATAATAATGTGACTAATTTCAAGCATTGGTTTGCTGTCGTATGCGGCACAGCATTTGAAATTGAAATTTACGGAAAAGAGCTTCCTGCCATGGCGATAAAACGCGTTTTTCAAAAAGAGCCTGTTCTAAGCATTGCTGCCTGTCTGGCTTTGGTTTCATCCTGCTTCGTTCTTCCGGATGCAGAATATCTTGGTTATATTGATTTTCGCACGCTTGCGATCCTGTTCTCACTCATGACCGTCATGGCCGGGCTGCGGGGGCAGGGCGTTTTCGATCGGCTTGGGCGCGCGCTGCTGTCCCATACCCGCACAACGCTTCAGCTGACCGCTGTTCTGGTGGGGCTGTGCTTTTTCTCAAGCATGGTGATCACTAATGATGTATCGCTGCTTACCTTTGTTCCGTTCACATTTGTTGTTGTAAACAGCTTGGATGCTGCCGTTCGGGATAAGCTGCTGCTTCCCATCGTCTGCATGCAGACGATAGCCGCAAACCTCGGCAGTATGCTAACACCTCTTGGTAATCCGCAAAACCTGTACCTGTATGGAAAAAGCGGAATGGATATGGGTTCTTTTGTTTTGCTGATGCTCCCCTACTCCATCCTGTCGCTGGCACTTCTTGCGCTATGGGCGGTGGGGCTGTGCCGCCGTGGCGCAAAGATCTCCATGGCTCATTCTGCGGCTACTGCAAGCCCGAACAAGGCACTATTATCGCTGTACAGTATTTTATTCGTGCTCTGTCTGTTGGTGGTACTGCGTGTTCTGCCCTATGGTATCGCGTTTGCTGCGGTTCTGGCCTGTGTGCTTTTGGCAGACCGGAACACATTATGCCGTGTGGACTATTCGCTGATCTTTACCTTTGTTACGCTCTTTATCTTTATTGGCAATCTGGGGCGTTTTGCCGCCTTTTCCGGATGGCTGCAGCATATTCTTACCGGCCACGAGGTATGGGTTTCTGTGCTTGCCTCACAGATAACCAGCAATGTGCCTGCGGCGATCCTGCTTTCGGGATTTACAGAGAATATCCGCTCCCTGATCATCGGCACAAATCTTGGCGGCCTTGGCACGCTGATTGCCTCAATGGCCAGCCTGATCTCGTATCGCGAAATTGCAAGGGAGTTGCCGTTACAAAAAGGCCGGTATTTTGCGTTGTTCACAGTTTCCAACATCCTGTTTGTGACGGTTCTTATGGGCGCGTGGGCGTTAGCTGGATAAAAACATCACCGCACAATTCTAAACACAGCCGCAGCGGCTCTTAGAATTGTGTGGTGATTCTTTTATAAGCAATTTAGATTACGGAATAGCTGTTTGAGCTAACTAATCAGTGCACAAAACTTCGCAAATTTCCTACGATGTCTCTTGCGATACATATGTCATGTAGTATGCCGCGCCCACAAAACTTTATATCCCATTATGCTGCATCTTTCATGTGTCATATTCTCTGCTCAATAGCCACTGAAGTCCTGCCGCTGTTCGCTGTACCACATCTTTAAAGTGATTGCCGGGATTTAATTGGAAGGTCGTATCTATTCCCTGCTCGTGGTAATATCTTTCGATGGATTCGGTATTCTGCTGAACACATCTTAGAAGCGAATTCTGGGTGCGGCACTCCCGGTCGCCCAGCGAAAAGAAGATATCGGCAGGTTTTTTCACGGGTGTACGGGAAACGACATACTCTTTAATTCCCGGAAACCACAGCGAGCCGGAGACACTCGCAACTCGCGAAAAGGCGTCCGTCTGATAAATAGAATACAGTGCAAACAGTCCGGCCAGTGAATATCCCGCAATTCCCCGCCAGGCGGGGGTCCCCTGCAACAGATTTTCTGCTTTCGGTATAATTTGGTTTATCAGAAGGCGCAGGTACTCATCGGCTCCGCTGGTATATGATGCACCATTTTTGAATATGGGCGGAATATCCCATGGCACCATATCATGATTCCATTCCAGCTTACTGACTGCAACCAGCGAAAAATCCTGACAGTCGATGTCTGTCAAATACTGAAAGATCTGCGCTCCCTCGCGCCCATAGGTATTCAGATAAATCACCGGCTTGTTTGGCGCGGCACTTTCGAATACATCTACTCTTTTTTGCTCTACCGAAAAAGAATTCATTCTGCCGCCTCCCCACCATTGGCGAATGCTCCGCAAACTGCGCGGGTCAGAATCTCCTGCACCTGTGCCGAGCTACTTATATTCACCACTGGTACCACCATACTTTTGTGCCTATATCGTATTCGAAATCAGCACAAAAGTCAACTTTTGCTTTATCAATTTTGACGCAAGCAGCCTCCCTGCATTTTCTCCGATTTTCCGTCTTTTTATCTGGGATATTTTGGCGGATAGTGCTATAATATAGTGCTATAATGGTAAAAAGTGTGCGTCTGTGCAGGACAGAGCCAGCCATTTTCAAGGAGGACATCATCATGTCAAAGATCGTCAACGAGGCAAAGATTAGCCACCTTCGTTCTGGGCTTCTTCCACTGCTTCCAGATATACACTGCTTACACAGGAGGAGATTTTCCGCTTGGCCGTCTCGCTTGTCATGTTCAGAAGATGCAGCTGGATGATCAGCCTGTGACCGGCACAGCAGCACGCCGAGTGCCTTCCTCACACAAGCAGTATTGCACAGTTTCAGCCGCTTGCTTTTGGCGATCTTGCAAAAAACAACAACACGCCCGGACAGCTGCACAAGTGCAAACTGTCCGGGCGTGTTTTACGCTTTCTGAGCGGGCAAACGCATCATCACTGCGCTCAGGTGATTCCTGTAGAAGATAAGAGACGTCGTCTTAATCGCTGGTTGGGAAAATGACCTTGTTGACGAAAAAGAAGATTACCATGGAAACACCGCCGTTCAATACCGTTGTACCAATATTGTAAATAAAATCCGGCACATATCGCGCAGCTGTTGCGACCCAAATGCAGTTTATAGAATTTACAATACAGGTTATTACGCAAAATGCAACCGCATACCAAACGATCTGCCGGGTAAGATTCCCCTTGCTGCGGAAAACGACATTTCTTTGTATTGGGAAATTGATAACCTCACCCAATATCATGGCTATCATATAAGCGCAAAAATAAGGCAAACCACCATGTTCTGCGTCATAGCCCAAAATGTTCCATTTGAAGGTTGCTCCCAGCATGGTCACTTCGATTCCCGGCCAGCCAAAATCCACCTTGGGCATATTTGCAAAAGCAGCAGGCAGGAACTGCAGCAATATGTACTTAAACACCGTAATGAGGTTGCATACAATTACGAACAAGCCACCCTCACGGATCCACTGCATTATATCCTGATTGGCTGTTTTTGCTGTATTCCTTTTATCTTTCATAAGACATCTTATTGCTCAGTATCCTCGTCCTCTTTTTTTGCCTTGCGGTATTTGCGGATTGCGCAGATTTCCCAAGCGACAAGGATGATTGCAACAACTGCATCCACTGCGTAGGTCGTCTTTACCCACTTCGGCACAGATACCGCACGCGTCACAGCGAAGGAGTTTGCCAATGCATACAGCGTGCCGTGCGCCGCATTGCGCATAGCCGTTACCGTACCGACAGAGTTCAAATCACGGTAGAACTCATTCGTAATATTAAACGCCAGCATCTTCGTGCCGCCGGTACGAATTGCCAGATTACCGTCCATATACCATGCGCTGACGACTGCGTCTGTAATGACAGCGCCATGGAAGCCCCATTCATCACGCAGAATGTTCGTCAAAAGAGCCTTGCAGCCACCGGCCCAGACAGGACCGACCGCATTCATAGAGGTCATAACGCCCATGCCGCCTGCCTTGATCGGCTGTTCAAACGCCTTGAGGTAAATTTCGCGGGCAGACTGTTCATTCAGCCATGTGCAGATGTTATTCTGACGATAGTTGTCCTGATCGTTGAAGGCAAAATGCTTCACATAGCAAATCAGACCATTTTCGGTTGCGCCGGACACCTCTGCAGCTGCGGTCAGCCCGGAGAGAACGCCGCACTCGGAATAGTATTCAAAGTTACGCCCGCCGAATGCGCTGCGGTGGATATTCATTGCAGGTGCATACCAGCCTGTACAGTTGATTTCAGCACATTCTTTTGCAATCTGTTCACCGCGTGCCTTGGCCAGCGGCTGGTTCCAGGTGCATGCCAGCATCACAGTACCAGGATAGCTCGGACCTGCGGCAGGATTGTAGTTGCTGTGCACACCGGTCGGGCCGTCACAGTCCTCCGTTGCGGACAGGCCGATGGATTCAACACCAACGGTATGGTAACCACCGTCTGCCGTAAGGCTGAACAAGTCATTGACCGTGAGTTCATCGAGAAGCTGCTCCCACTTGGGGTCATCGTAAGCAACGCCGGTCAGATCAGCAAGTTTCAACCCATTATTCGCCCCGGTGGTCGGCATCACAGCATTAGGGTCATCGTATTTTGCCGCATCAAAGGTTGCTGCACTTGCATAGTCTGCCAGTGCCTGTGCACTCAGGCTATGGTTTGCAGGCGCAGCGGTAGCCTCTGCATAGTTGGCAAAGCCATCGGCACGGCTGAGATAGGTCACATCTCCCTGCGCAAAGGTGAGCTGGTTTGTAGCAGCCACCTGATCTGTGGAGCGAGCGCCATCATGTGCATCGTCATAGATGACGTCCTTGTCCACCTTGGCAACATAGGTATCCAGGATCGTATGAGAATCCGAGCAGAGATTGATCTTATAGTCGCCTGCCTCGAGTACATACGCACCATTCGCACTCTTGATGCCGTTCGAATCATAGGAGGCCATATCCTCATAACGGAAGGTGATCTTCAGGGTCTGTGCTTCGCCGGGCTGCAGGATTTCCGTCTTGGCGTACTGCACAAGATTTGCTGCTGCCTTTTCGATGCCACCGTTATAATACGGCGGCTCATAGAAAATTTCTGCAACATATTTTCCTGCTGTATCGCCGGTATTTTTAACTGCTACATCCAGCGTGATTTTCTCGCCATCATCCTCGACAGCTGTAATCGACGAATCAAAGGTAGTGTAGCTCAAGCCATAGCCGAACGGATACTGAACCACCTTATCATAATCAATAAGGCCCTCTGCAGCAGCCGTTTCATAGAATTTGTAGCCAACATAGATGCCCTCGCAGTAGTTGACAAACATGGCACGGTTGTCCTGGCTCCCCGTAACCTCTGCATAGTTATCATACGCAAAGCCGCCGAAGTTGTTGATCGTGGGTGTTGCGAGCAGATCGTAGACATAGGTATCCGCCAGATGTCCGGACGGATTCACTTCACCACTCAGGATCTTTCCGAGGGAATCAAAGCCAAGCTCGCCGGGTGCACCGCACAGAACGGCTGCCTTAATGCTGTCATACTGATCCAGCCAGCCAAGCTCCATAGCATTGGAGGAGTTGACCACAACGATAACATTCTTGAACTCTTTACAAACACGATCTACCATTGCAATCTCGCGGTTACTTAATTCCAGGTAACTCTTGCCGGCATCGAGGTCTTCTGCCTGCGTTGTAAAATCATAGAACTGTGCGAGCCCGCCGTACTGTGCATTGTATTCATCCGGGCCGGTGATGCTCTGCGGGACATCAAAGCCCTCGCCGCCGGTACGGCTGACAACAACCACCGCTGTATCCGAGTAAGCGACCGCATCCTCAAAAATGTTAGCGTTCTCGTACTCTGCAATGGTAGGCTCCGGAACGGTGAAATCGCCGCGCTTGCTGCCGATCTCACGCAGACGGATCGTACCGACAGGACGCTCTGTACGGAAATTCTCATAGAATTTCACAAGCTCCTCATTGACTTCAAAGCCCGCATGCTTAAGGCCGTCAATCAGAGAAACCGCATTGCTTGTATCACTGTCACCGGAGCCGGTGCCGCCATACAACGGGCGAACGCTCGACCAGCCAAACAAGTTGAGCTTTGTACCGGCGCTCAACGGCAGCGCCTTGTCATCATTCTTCAGCAGAACGATGCCCTCGGATGCAATCTGGTCTGCAATCGCACGGCCGGATGCCATTGTTTCGTCCGAGACCTTGACATCCTCAGCAAAAACACTGTTCACCACCGAGTATTCTACGCCGAGAATAACCCAGTTGACGGAAAGCGTGATAGCCAGCAAAATTGCAATCGGGGCCTGTGCACGCACCAGCGCGCGCTTCGGCTGTTTTAGCTTTCCGGCTGCGACCACTACGATGAGCGCCGCGATCAGTACAACAACAATAAAGATAATAGCCGGGCTACAAGCAATAATGCCGTTCTTCAAATCCTCGGTCGTAACTGCCAGGGAGCCGCCAAACATCAAATCGTACAGTTTTTTCCCTATTACTGCCAATGCCGCAATGATAACTGCAGCAATCAGCCACGGCACAAGCCTCTTCTTATTTTTCATTTCTTTTCTCCTTCAAAAGTAAATGGGTATGCGGTTTAAAGCGTATTTATTGCAATTCAAACCAGTGGAAATTCATTTTCCCACTACCCGTAAAACGGAAATACAATGGATAGGTTCCGTCAGGGATCGTAAGGGACACCTTCTCCCCCACCTGACTGCCGTTTTTTATGAAAATATCGGCACACAGCGTGGAAAAATCCGGTGCGGTTGACACCTGAAGGCGTCCGTTTGCAGAGCCGGTACAATGTACCTTTATCTCAGCAGCATCTTTAAAGGCAAAGTACTTGAATCCTGCCACTGCACCATCGCGCATATTGGCAATGTACTGATTGCCGCTGTCCTCTCTGTCCGGCTCGTCCTGCGTGAAATAGGGGTGATTGCGCAGCCGCCATTTCGGAAAAGGTCCGTCATAGCGTCCGGTACCATCCTTCCCCCAGAGGTTGCAGGCAATACGCGCCTCATAACGGCCTTTTCCCTTTAAGGGTCCATCGTTTAGGCCGCAGCTTGTGACCTCTGCCTGCAGAAACGCTCCGTTTTCGTTACGCCGAAGCTTCTCGGCACAAGCCTGCCGGGAATACGAATGACGGTTGGTTTGTCTATGATAGAAAACATACCATTTGTCCTCTAGCTTGAGCAGCCCGCCATGTGTATTGCCCAAATAGTTAGCTGCGTGCTTTTCGGACAGGTTGCTGTCCAGGAAGATATCACCCTGACTAACCAGAGTGCCGCCGTAAGAAAAACCTCTGTCGGGGCTTTGGCTGGTCGCATAGCACAATTCATGGTTATGACGAGAGGAGTATACGAAGATATAGGTTTTTCCTTCCTTGCGTATCGAGCTTGCTTCAAAAAACTCATGTCCTTGAAAAGCTCCCGGCCCTTTTTTAGGGAAAATCACGCGCGGCTCCGTTTTTATCGTCACCATATCTTTTTCAAGTTCCAGAACTGTACCGCCGTCACATCTAAGCTTGTGTCCACCTGTCAGAATAGCAGGCACTGCATTATAAAAGCCGGAATACAGCCACACGCGCCCGTCATCATCCGCCAAAACGCCGGGATCAAACGGAAGCTGATCTCCCCTTCTTCGTCCCCAGAGTGTGCCGTCCGCATAGTGAATATGACCCAAAAATTTATATTCTCCCGCAGGTGTATCGCAGACCGCCACGCTCATAATGCCTAAAAAGTCAAACGCATAGTAGAGGTAGTACCGGCCGTCCGGGCCTTGGCAGACATCCGGTGCAAAAAGCAGATGGTATCCCAATGGATTTTTGGGGTCCTGTTTTTTGCGGTAGATAACTCCCTCGTACCGCCATTCGGAAAGATCTTCCACCGGCGCCGACCAGCAAACGTAGTCATTCACACAGAAGATCGGTGCGTTGAAGCGGTCATGTGAGCCATAGACATACACTCTACCATTGAACACATGCGGTTCCCCATCCGGAATATATTCCCACGATGGCAAATATGGGTTCACTGCTTGTCTGTTCACAGTTTTCACCTCCTTCCTTTCTGCTGTTACGTTTTAAGTGTAGCACAACTCCTTCTTTTTTCGGGGGATTTTGGCATAACCCGTCTCCACAGTGGCACAACTTGCATTCTTGAACACTTTTTTCGGGCATATATGTTTCCTTTTGTGCATTCCACAAAAAAGCGGTGCAGATCAACTCTGCACCGCTCCCACATGCTTAAAACTGTTTTTGTCTGCGCGCTGGCCGGCTGTATTTTCAAGGCAACACCGCACAATTCCCGCCTTGCGGCTTAAGCACCGCTCCGGCAGCTGCCGCACCTCGCTCGCCGTATCGGCACTTAGAATTATGCGGTATTGCCCTAAGACAAGCACATATCATGCTTCGTCTCTGCCGCGCGGCAGAAATTTTTATACCATGTAACCGCACAGCCGTTCTGTATAGGATCAGGCTTTTTCCGGCAATGGAAGGAGAACGCTCAGATGGAACCAGTTATCTGAACAATCTGCAGAAACCGATCCGCCATACTTCTCTGCTGTATATCGGATGCTTTTTATCCCGTAGCCATGCATATCCTTATCATGCTTCGTTGTGCGATACTCTCCGTCCACAACAGAAAGTTGCGCTGTACAGTAGTTTTCAACCCGGATGATCAAAAACACATTCTGCGTATAGACAGCTACCCGGATAAGGCGCTGCTGCGGGTCAGCCAGCTTTTCCACACCCTCTATTGCATTGTCAAGCGCATTGCCGAATATGCTGCAGATGTCCATCGTTTCAATAAAATCCAACCTTGCACCGTCCGCAACGATCGTCAGCGTGATCTGATGCTGACTGCAATACAGCTGCTTATCTGACAGGATCGTATCCAGCACATCATTTCCGGTATGCTGATTCACACCCAGGCTCTGCATTCCTTTTTCCAGTTGCGAAAGGTATTCCTCTCTTCTGGCCGCATCTGACTCCATCCGAATGACCTGTATCTGATGCTTTAAGTCGTGGTATTTGCGGTTGATTGCTTCACTGTTATCGCGACTGATGCGGTATTGCTCATACTGCCGCTTTAAAAGTGTCTGGATTGCCGTTAATTCGTGTTGGGTCTGCATGTCCTGCCACCTATCCTGCATGGAAAGCAGCACAGACACGCCCGCGAAATCCACCAGCGTTCGTATCCAGAATATTTCCGTGGTCATACGCCCGCTGAACGGCGTATTGGTCGTCACATAGCTGATATTGCTGATTAAAAATGTGCAGATCGCTATAACGGCCGCCGATATGCTTTCACGCCTTGTCATATGCAGTGGCGCTTTATCTCTCAGCCTTTTCTGCTCAAGTCGCAGAAAAACGCCAAATCCGCCGCCATAAAAAGCCAGCAAGAACAGTCCCTGTATCCACCAACTGCCCGGCATCTTTGATGCGCCGAATGAATAGAGCTGCCACTCCAGCGACGCAACAAACTCTGCCAGCGTGAACGCCAGCGCCCACCAAAAACCTGTATCACAAAAGTTCAAGCGACAGCACAACCAGATCGTAGCGTACATCAAAACCAAAGCCACGATCATGCCGGGAATCCAAAGGCTTAGCGGAACAATGCCGATCAACCACTGCACCAAGCCGAATAAGGGCAGCGCTGCTGCCAGGATCCCGGCCGTTTTTGCTGCATTATAACGCTGGGGCAGCAGCCTTACAAACAGCACACATGCCAACCACTCCGCCAGCGCAGTATACAATTTCGGAATATCCTGTATCACGCCTGTTATTCGCCTCCCATATATGCAGCAAGGGCTTCCATAAAGCTTTTCTTCCGTGCACGGCTAATTTGCAGAGCCTGCCCTTTTACGGTTACGACCAGCTGATTCACACGCTCCACATGCGCCAGATTTACCAAATAGCAGTTGTTGCACTTATAGTAATGCCTCTGCGCGAGCTTTTCCTCGGCGCTTTTCAGTGATCCTCTCTCTGCATACTCACCAATCTCGGTATGGTAGATAATTGTATGCCCGCGGCTTTCAATATACAGTATCTGGTCTGCATCCAGCCGGATCATCTTGCTCTCCTGTATCAGATGTATATAGAACTTGGATTTTCCATGTACTTTTTTAACCGCATTATGCAGCACCTGGGAGAAGGCAAAGTATTGAATGGGCTTCAATACATAGTCTAATGCCTCGACCTTATATCCCTGCACAGCAAATTGCGCAGAATTTGTAATAAATATAATGATGACATTTTTATCCATATCCCGTATGCGCATGGCCGCCTGCATACCGTCCATATGCTTCATTTGGATATCCATCAGGATTATGTCATACTCGGATTTATATTTTTCGACAATTTCCAATCCGTCTGAAAATTCAGATACACTGACCGTTTCCGAAAAATCGCTTTGATACTGATCAATGTACTTTCCGAGTTGACTGCGATACCCTGTATCATCCTCTACGATTGCGATGCGTATCATGGTAAATCCCCGTTTCGTGATCCGATGCAGCTTACCCGCCAAATATGGCAATCGCCTTGCATCAACTGATATTGTGCGTTTCTGTCTTGCCTTACCGTATATTTCCTATGCCGATTGTTCAGATTATACTCTTTTTCCCTTCCTTTTGTAAAGCTACAGAACGGTGCAGACATATTGCTCTTTTTTCCTGCGGGCAGGTTTATTTGCCTTATTGCAGCCCACCCCGCCAATACCTTTTCTGAATTAACGCTCAGGTTGTTTGGGGTCGTTCCACCACAAAACGGGGGCCTTCCTCCCCTGTTTTCCCGTTTGGCACAAAGCCGCATTTTTCCAATGCCCAGCAACAAGGGTGATTATGACAACCTGCTGCAGGGCATCGACAGCGGCGCAGTGACGCTGGAGCAGGTAAAAATCAATGCCTCCCGCGTGGTCAGAACGGTCCGGGCGCTGACACAAGAATAAAACACAAAAACCTCTGCCAGACTGGATGTTTGCCTGGCAGAGGTTTTTTAATAAGTATTTAGGCAACACCGCACAATTCCCGCCTTACGGCTTAAGCACCGCTTCGGCGGCTGCGGCACGGCATCTGCGTTGCCAAAAT
>PPYF01671232.1_pt1 | contig 15093 bp, 16 predicted proteins | sample 1559871 | NCBI WGS metagenome assembly PPYF01 (sample SAMN08240021, study PRJNA423297) | Human gut metagenome, whole genome shotgun sequencing project. | reverse complement strand
GCCTGTGAAAATCATGGTGTAATAATCGTTCGGCATAGCGCACCTCCTTATACGATCATTCTGCGGTCGAGGGCGTCCAGCAACCACTTGCCGTCAGACGTTGCCAGCGGGCCTGTGTGGCTCTTACTGATAAGACCATAGTACAAAATGGCGTATCCGTCTGAGCCGTGGGAGCCCTTGCTTCCTTGGCCTGGTGTTCCTCCGGATAGCCCATACATTCTTCCGCCCGCGCTGGCTGCGGCGTCTCCGGTGATTGCTACGTAACCACCGCCACCGCCACCGCCGCCACCGCCGCCGTTGCCACCATTGCCACCGCTCCCACGCTTAGTGGGTGCGTCCGGCGCAGCAGCATTCGCACCGGCAGCATCGCTGGCGTTTGCCCCTTGTGCAGCCCCGCCGCCACCGCTTCCGAGGTTGCCATAGGTTGTTCGTGCACGGACGGTCTTGTACTTATGCGTATTTGTAACCGTAGTAACAGTGACATTTGGCTTGGAGGCCACGCCCTTTCTGTACTGCGTGTAGTTAGAATCAGAAGACACTAATCTATATGCCGTGCCGTCAGCAAACGAACTGGCCGTGCCGCCAATCGTCTTTTCACGACCCAGGAAAGTGACATAGCCGTCTTTGTCCGTGGAGATATCTTCCCTGCCGGTGAATGTGCCATACTGACCTGTAGAAGAGTTTGTACTTTGCGTGTATCCATCCGCTACCTTATCAGTGTTGGTATAATCCTCCAGTCTGGCCGAGGTTCCATGGGCACCCGTGAATTCTCCAACATTTCCACCAGAGGAAGCATCAGCGGTGGTCGTCTGTGCATTGCCGCCCGCTGCGCCATCGATCCCGGAAACGCCAGGAACAGAGTATACGTCCCCCGTAGTGGGGTCTGTGTATCCGGCAGCCATAACGGCCCCCTGTGCGCTGCTGACGAGCTTTCCGTTCAAAGTAATGGTGGTTTCTTTCTGCCCAGCGTTTAAGCCAATATGGATGTGCAGCACATCGCCGGGGGAGACCTCCAGATCAGCAGACAGAACTTTTCCGCCGCTGCCGCCGAGGCCACCCTTTCCTCCTGCCCCACCTTTGCCTTGTGTACCTACAGACGTTCCTGTTTCGCTGGAATTGATCCGGGCGTATCCTCCGTCAGTACCAGCCGTGCCATTTGCTCCGGCCTGCCCATCATCCCCTGCAGAGCCAAGCACTGCATGAATTGACGTGGTTCCTTCCGGGATTACAATTTCAGTGTCCTCAAGGATTTCCTGACGGACGTTATAATATTGGCTTGTATCCGGCTGCGCCGGCTTAAATCCCACCAGCGCGCTGGTCTGGCTGTTGAGGATGCCGGAGATCACCGTCTCCCGGCTCTCCACGCAGGCCTGGACCATCTTCTTGTCCCAGGGGTGGAAGATCTGCACCACTCTGCCCGCCCGCTCCGTGCCGGGCTCCACGTCCACCCGGATGGTCTCCCGGTGGCGGTAGTAGTCCGCCATGCGTTTGGCCACGTCCACGCTGTTGGTGAGGGACACCAGCGTGGCGTCGCTCACCGTCACCACGTTTTCCTCAGCCCCTTCCGTCACCGTCCGGCGGACGATGCGGGTCAGGTGGTTGTAGCTCTTGCCGGTGAGGGTGCCGGTCCCGGCGGACAGGATGGCGTAGTTGTCCCCCTGCTCGGTGATGGTGACGCCCTCCGCCGTCAGGCTGTGAGCGGGGTCCTCAAACGTCACCAGAGCGCCGTCTTCTGCCGTGCCCTCAAAGAGGGTGACGGTATCCTGACTCTTGACCCACTGGTGCTCCGTGATCTCCACGGCGCTCACCGGGGTCTCGTACACGGTGGAGCAGGAGTCCTCGTTGATCTGGTCCGCCGTGATCGTGGCAGAGACGCCATCCCACAGCTTCTCCACCCGCATGACGCCGTTTTCATCAGTCCCCAGAGACGCCCCGATGGCAAACAGGACTTGGGAGAGGTTATCCCGGGCGCTGCGGCCGTTGCCGGTCTTGGTGTCCGGGTTGCTGTACGGCAGGTAGCCGTACAGCTTGCGGCTGGCGTATACGCTCTCGATCATCACCTCTACCGGGCCGCAGATTTGGGGGACTACCTCCGCCACCGTCTGGCCGGTGTAGATGCCGCCCACGTGGCGCATGGTGAGGAGCCGTCCAAGTGCGGAAAGGGCGGAGAGCGTATAGGCGTCGCTGCCTACCCGCTCCACCGTCTGGAGATAGTACACGCCCACCCGGCGGCCATCCCGGAAATACTCCACCTTGTCATTTTTGGCGAAGCCCATGATGGCCTTGTCATTGGAAAACACCGTTACGGTGAGGCTGTTGGCCTCCAGACTGTCGGAGCGGAGGGCCTTGACCTCGTACAGGATCCCGGAGGGGACCTTGATATCATCGTCCGTGGCGTAGCTGACGCCCTTGTAGCGGATCTCGTTGACTGCCATCGTCACGCCTCCTCCATGGTGATCCGGAAGCCCTTACCCCATCGGACGGAGCCGGGCACCGGCGGGATGCTGACCTCCTCCACCGTGGGCATGAAGGTGGCCGTCCGGACGGCGTTGTCCTTGGGCTCAAAGTAAGTGAGTTGCACGTAGTTCTTCAGCACCGCCGTCAGCAGCGCCGCCAGCTGCGGCCCCTGCTGGTCATTCACCGTCACGGAGACCCGGGTCTTGATGGCCAGCAGGTCTCGGGGCTGTAAGCCGCTGAGCCGCAGGGTCGCGTTGGAGCCCTCCCGGTACACATAGCCAACGGAGTACTGCCAGCGGTTGACGTAGTCGGTAAAATCCACGCCGTCTACGATATAGGGTGGCCGTGTCATCGGCTGCCTCCTCTCCCCGCCAGAGAGACGCCCCGGCGGTTATCCTCCGCGATGCGGTATTTGTACTCCTTCCGGGCGAAGGTGGCGCCGTCAATGGTCAGCTCCACCGGGATCGTCAAGTCATAGACCTTCGGCGTGCCGCCGCTGCCGCCGGTGTCCGAATCGGACACGGCCCGGCTGCTCCGTCGACCGCCGCCCAGCGTCCGCCCCGCCGCCATAGCGCTGCGGAGGAAACTGGCCTCGCCGGAGGTCAGCACCGCCTCGCCCTGGTGCAGCTCCGCCACGTAGCCGTCAAAGGGGACGTAATCCAGCCCGTCGGCGTGGGAACCGTTGATAGGGCTGAGCTTCCATCCACGCTTGAGGGCGTCGCTCCGTGAGACGCCGGCGGCCCGCTTGAATGTCCCGGCGTCCTGCATCCGCTTGGCGGCTGCATAGTCGATGACACCGCCGGCATTGACCAGACCGTTGGCCTGGTAGTCTGCCAGACTGTACTGGCTGTTGATGGCCTCAAAGCTGGCCTGCGTGGCCTTCTGCTGCGCGTTGAAAAGATTGTCGAACCACTCCACCAGACTTGAAAGAGCGTTGACGCCCATCGTTGCCACGTCCACCAGAGCAGATCCGTACTCCAGCAGGAAGCTGGCCGCAGGCTGTAGCGCCTCGCCCAGCTGAGCCATGGATTCGTTCATGGTCTCCTGGGCGGTGTTGGCGGCAATGATGTCCTGGTTGTTCTCCACCCACGCCTGCCCGGTGGCCTGTAGGCCCTGCTCTGATAGCTGCGTCAGCACCAGATTGGCCCGCTCGGTGGTATCGGCGCAGGCCGCCAGGCGCTCGTTGAACTCGTCCTCGCTGGTGCCTGCCCAGTTGAGGGCGTCCGCAAAGACGCCGGTGACCTTTCCCACCTGCACCGTCTCGTTGATGCTTTCGGACAGACTGTCAATGGGGATGGAGTCGCCGTAGGTAGCCCATGCGCCGATGGCCTGCTCCACAATGACCCGCAGGTTCTCCTGGCTCAGCCCCAGCGCCTGAAGGTTGGCGGTAGCCGTGGCGGCCTTCTGCGTGTCGCCCAGTACTGCCTGAAACTTTTTGTAGATCTCCGTGGTCTGCTCCTGGGTGTAACCGGCCTGCTTGCTGGAGGTCTCAAGCGTCCCTAAAATAGTCCGGTACTCCTTGGTGGACTCGGTGATGTTGATAATACCGTCCGCCAGAGCCTTGGCCCCGGCCACAGCAGCACCTCCCACCAACACGCCCTTCATGGAGCCCAGAGCCTCCACAACGCCGTTGATGTCGCCGCTCTTGGCCGCATCGCCCAGCTGGCCAAAGGCCTCTTTGAGCTGGCCCATGCCGGTGGAGCCCTCATCCCCGGCGTCCTTGACGGCCTTGCCAAACTCGTCAATGCTGGACGCCGTACCGTCTGCGGACTGGGCGGCCTCATCCAGATACTTGTCGGTGTTCTTCAGCTCCCGGTCGAACTTGATCAGCTCCACCGTGGCCGTGTTCAGCTGCCGCTGGTAGCTCAGAACCACATCGCTGTTCTCATCGTAGGCGCTTTTGGCGCTCTCCAGCATCCGGGCCAGTGCTTGGACCTTCTCCTTCTGCTGATCATATTGCTGCTGTAAAATGGCCTGCTTCTTTCGCAGCGCCTCGGCGCTGTTGGCCTGGCCGTCAAACTCGGCGGAAACCTTGGCCATTTCAGACTTCATCCCGGAAAGGCTGTTGTTCACAGCCTTCATCTGCTTCCGAAATTCCGCCTCGTTTTTGATCGAGATCTCAGTTGTAATCTGCCGGACCGCCATAGTCTCCCTCCTCTCCGCCGCTCAAAAGCGTCACCATGTCCAGATACTCGCCCGGCGTCAGCAGCAAAGCATCTGCCGGGGCCAGATGCAGCCGGGCGGCGCATACGGCCAGAAACCCGATCCGCAGCCGCTCAGGATCCTCCGCCTGCTCATCCTCCCGGGCCGCCAGAACTAAGTTGACCTCCCCGGCGTCCTCTCCGGATGGCACTGCCCGGTAAAAGCCCCGCGCAATGGCCTGCCGCACGGCGGTGCGGACCGCTGCCCGGTCCTGAGAGCGCCACGGCCAGCCCGTGGCCCGCTTGCGGTCGGTATAGCCCTGCCGCTTGCGCCACAGCGCCGCCTGCTGCATCAGCAGCTCCGCCAGCTCACAGCAGGCCATCCAGCCCTGGGGGGTGTCCTCCATGGCCCCGGTGGCCCGTAGGATGCTGTCATGGACGCCGAAGCGGTCATAAATATCAAAAAGCGCCCCCGCCGTCAGCATGAGCGGCAGAGGGCTGCCGTCGAAATCAAACGTAACGTATCGCATGGCATAAACCTCCTGCAAGGGCGGCCCATTGCGGGCCGTCCTTGCGGTAAAGATCAGGTGCTCCAGACGGCCACGATCTCGTGAGCCGCCGCGATGGAGCTGACGGTGTACTTGTGCGTGGCCAGCTTGCTGGTCACGTTGACGGCGTTGTCATACAGCGCCGTGGGGTCCTTGGTACCGAAGTCGATGGCCAGGCTCTGCCCGGCGGTCACATAGGTGGTGCCCTCGCCGGGATCGCTGGTGCCGGTGCCGATATGGGTGATGGTCACGCCGTAGGCCGCCGTGCCGCCCGCCAGCGAGTCAATGAACGCCTCCGCCTCGGACTGGGTGGGGAACTCCTGCCGCTCGCGCCATGCGTCCGCGTTGTCCTTCATCACCCGCAGGCTCACCGCGTTCATCTTGGGGTTGAAGTCGCTCTTGCGGGTGTCCGCCTCCTGCTTCTCCGCGCTCAGCATGGCCGTGGTCTTGTAGAAGAACGAGGCCCGGTAGACCAAAGTCTTGTCCTTCTTCAGGATCGGCTCGATAAAGGCGTAGGCGCCGTTGGGGGCGCTGTCCTCGCCCTTGGCGGTCTCGCGGCCCGCCTTGTAGCTGTGGCCGTAGATCTTGGCGTTGACCTCCAGATCGCTCAGCGTGGTCTCCACGTCCACCTGACCGGAGACAAACTGCTCGAAATACAGCAGCATGGCGTCATCGCCGGTGATGTCGCCGGAGGCCGTGGTCAGGCTCAGATAGCCCTTGACGGCTGCGCCCATGTCCACCTTATCGCCGTAGACCGGATGAGTGCCAACCGGCTCACTGGCAAAGGGGAAGAAGTAACTAGACACCATACCAAGAGGTGTTTTAACTGCTTTGTTGCCCATGGTTTCCTCCTTACAGATTTTTGGATTTTAAGTATTCATCATACACGGCGAATTCTGCCGCCTCTACTTGAGCGGCAGACGCTTCAACTGTGCTGTGCATCCACATTTTTGCGGGTATTCCACGCCTTGATGCGCCGAACTCGTGAATAAAGCCGACTTCGTTATTAGTCACATCGACAGTGTCCCCGCCGACCGTGTACGTCCTGCCGTGCTTGGACTGCTTATAGACCTTTGTCACAGCCCTACGATTCCGGGTTCCATGCTTGCCATAGGGATAGATCCTATAAATGATTTCGCCATGGCGAAGTTTTCGGAACGCTTGAATGGAATTCAATAGACTGCCCGTCTTGATCAGTCCTAACGCTTCAATTTTTTTCTTCAGCGCTGTAACAAGAACATCCGCTCCCGCCTTCAGCATGTCGTCTTTGACTGAATTCGGCAGCTCCGCAGCCTCTTTGAGGGATAGGGAGAACTCGTCAAGCCCTCTGACCGTGAAGCCCATCAGCCCACCTCCAGATCCAACGCCTGACACTCCAGAACGTAGTGCTGGCCCTCCAGATCGCTGGCGTTGGTATAATCCCCAACCGCAAGCCCGGCGTCCAGCATGGCTCGCCGGAGCTGCCGTTTCAGGCGGAGCGGCGTCTGCCCCAGCGGTAGATACAGGTGCAGCTGGATCAGATACCGAATGGCCTGCGGCTCATCGTCACCGAACACATCCGGCGACTCCGTGAAGTTGAACACGCAGTAGACCTCTGCCGGAGTCTCCCCAGCGTCGGGCCGGTACACATCCGGAACGCATACCGGCACGATGGGCGTCACCGCCTGGATGATGGTCTCGTTGATGCTCATACTCAGCCTCCCGCCGTCAGCAGACTGGCGATCAGCTCCGTATACTCGCCGCTGTCGCCGTAGTCATTGACGTACTCGATCTCGTAGTCCGCGCCATTGTACCGCACCCGGTCCTTCCGACTGATGGCTGTATGCCCGGAGCGGATCAGAAACCGCACCTTGACGTCGCCCATGTCCGCGCCCTGACGCAGCGCCTCGGAGCCGCTGACCCGGGAGAACTGCGCCCAGGGCCGCCGGATCACCGTCTCCGTGGGGATAGTGTAGCCGTCAGCGTCAGGGGAGGTTGAGATCCGCACGATCTCCACCCGCTTATTCAGCTTTCCAGCATTCACGTCCATGGCTTAGCCCTCCGTGTCCGAATCGGACCGCACCGGCTCCGTCAGCTTCAGCTGGTTCAGCCGCCGCCGGAAAGCCGGGTTGTCTGCAAACGCCTTGTCGGCGGTCTGCGTGCCCCGGTTGTCCCAGGCGTCCAGCACCAGCGCCAGAATGCAGGTGTTGTACTGGAGCAGACGGGCGGAACCGGCCTCCGGCTCCGCCACGCCCGCGTTGCGCATGTAGCTGACGGCGTCCGCATGGAAACCCTCCAGCAGGCTCAGGTCCTCCGGCGTGGGATCGTCGATCCGGCAGTAGCTCAGGATGCTGGCCTGCCGATCACTAAACGCCGCCATCCGTCACCCCTCCGATCAGCCGCCGATGGTGGCGCGCTCGTAGCCGGTGAATACCACAGCGGTATCGTCCACGCTCTCGGCGTCCATGCGGCACAGGCAGCGCAGCTCATAGGCATCGTTGGCCCATGCGTCGCCGCCCACATCCGTAGCCGCGACCTCCATGCCCTTACGGACAAACAGAGTTGCCGCCGCCTTGAAGTCGCCGATAAACAGGGGATCGTAGGTCTTAGACGTGACCTTGTGCTCACCGATGAGATCGTTGTCACCGTAGACCACGCGGCGGCCCTTGAAGCGGTCGAAATCGCCAGACACGTCAGGCACCAGCATAGGCCGGTTGTTGCCGTCCACCCAGTTGTCCATCTCATCGTAGACGTTCTGGTTGGTCAGCAGCACAGCACCCCGGCTGTATGCCGTGTTCAGGCTCTTGTTCAGGATGGACTTAATGGCCTTGACCTTGTCCTTGTCGGTGGTGGCGCTCTGAGCCGTGAAGGTCAGCTTCTTCAGGATCGTCAGCAGCAGATCATTCTTGGTCAGAATGTACTTGGGGCCGAACCACTGGGCCAGATACTGGATCAGGCCGGCGGTATTGTCCTCCATCAGCTCGCTGGACACCACCAGGCGGTCGCCGTACTTGCCGATGTTGTAGCTCACCTTCTTGAACTTGGGCTGGTTATTCTTGCCGATGGCGGTGTTCTCGCCCACCAGAGGCAGCTTGGTTCGCTGGCCCGCCACCTCAACGGCACGCCAGCCGGTCATGGTGGAAACCGTCTCCACGTTGAACAGGGTGGAGAGATCCAGATAGTCTTTGGTCTCCTGGATGATGGCGTTGTCGAAATCAATGGGAACGAGGAAACCGCCGTCGGAACCGACGGGAGTGCCGCCGCCCACCGTCAGGGCCTTGTGCAGAATGTTGAACTTCTCCACACCCATGGACTTCTTCACGGTCATGCCCGTCCGCAAAGCCTCAGCCCACGCCTTCGCGTACTCCGGCTCAGACCGGATGGCGTCCACGCTCTTCTCGGTCTCCTCTTCCGCCTTCTTCTTCTGCTGCTGGGCGTGCAGAGTCTTCATCTTGGGGTCGCCCTCGGCGAAGCGGCCTTCCTCGGCCAACTGAAGTTCTGCGGCGTCGATCTCCTCGTTCATCTTCTGGACCTCGCCCATCAGGGTCTTGTGGGCGTCAAAATCCTTCTTCGCCAGCAGGCCCTCACCCTCGCGGACCTTTTCCGCCCGCTTGTTTTTCAGTTCCAGCAATTCCTGATAAGTCATGTCTCACATACCTCCATATCGTCTTGTTTCTAACTCCTGCATGGCCTCCGCCATGCGCTGGGTCTCGGGATCGGAAGCCGGCTCCGCTTGACCTCCGTAGCGCTTGGACTTAATAACGCCGGCCTCCGGCTGGGCGGGAACGGCCACAAAGGACACCTCATAGGCATCTTGGGGATCATCCAGCGCCATCACGCACAGCGCACCGTCATAGGTTCTGCCGTGGCGGTGCTCACAGCAGGCCTTGGCCTGATCCGCGCCGCAAATGGAGCAAATGGCGCTCCCCATGCGGCATCCCACGCTGCACTCCTTCAAAATGCCGGATTCAATGGCAGAAATGGTTCCCGCCGTAGCCTCGCACCTGGGCATATAGCACCGCAAAACCAGCTGCTTGATCTCACCACGGGTCTCCACGTCAGCGGCGTAGACCCGGGCCGTCTGGTTGGCAGCAGTCCACATGTGGTCCATCAGCACAGACTTTCCGACAAACAGCGGAGCCAGCCCCTCCAATGCCTTGTCCGTAAACCGTTCATAGTCCCGGTCTACCTGATTGTCGCAAGCCGCCAGCCGGAAAGTAAAAACCTCCTCAGCAGTCAGCTCCCGCAGCGTCTGCTTGTTGATGAGCCGAAGCTCATTTTCGTTGGCCGCCTGTTTTTCCACATGGGCAGCCTTTAAAATTCCATTCATGCTGTACCTCCATCATCCGGATCTTTCCCCAGCGCCCGGATCACGCTCAGGCGGGCAAAATCCGCCAGGGGGCCGTAGTTCCAGCTTGCGTAGTAGGTGCTGCCGCCGGGGATCCGGCCCCGGTCCTCCAGTGCGCGGATCTCATCAGCGTTGAGCGCGCCGATCTCCCGCAGTGCCCGGTAGTAAGCAGCCTGAGCCGTGGTGTCGCCCTTGAGGAACACCTTCAGCTCCCGCTTGATCCGCAGACCGCCCGCCCGCTCAGACGGCAGCAGCAGCTTGTAGGTGTCCTCCTGCCCCCACTGGGTCTCGTAGCCCAGCAAGGTGTAGTTGACAAACTCAATGCCGTTTTGCTCATTGCTGGCGTAGCTCTGCTTTCCGGCATAGGCCAGATGGAGGGGCACGCCGAAGAACCGGCACACATCCGCCACCCGGATCTCGTTGCTCTCAACAAATTGTGCGTCACTGTTGGTCATGGAGATAGGCTGATACTTCAAACCAAGATCCAGCACCGCCACCCGGAACGCCTTATCCGGCCCCCGGTGCACACTCTCCCAGGAGCGCCGCAGCTCCTCCTTGGGATCCACCCATACGGTAGATCCGTCTGCCTGCACGCGCTGTACTTGCCCGCCCAGGTCGGAATCCGTGGTCAGAATGCCGCAGGGCTGCCCGCCGTTGAGCCACGTGCTGTTCTCGTACTGCGCCGCCGCCCGGGCGGTGCTCAGGGTCAGGGACGCCCTCTTGAGCACGCTCACGCCCTCAATGCCGTCCTCGCTGTATGCCTTGTAGTGGATCACATCCTCCGGGCGAAGCAGCGTCATCTCGCCGCTGACCGGGTGGGTGAATACATACCAGAAAACGCCGTTATCATCGAAAACCGGCGATACATAGTCCGGAGGAAGAGGGATCAGCTCCTGCGGCCGGCCGCTCCGGGGATCCCGCACGATAGCTGCATAGGCATTGCCCCGCAGCAGCTGGTTGCACATCATCAGCCGTTGGTAGTCGAAGGTGCTCATGGACTCGTTGGCCCGGCTCCACAGCATAGGCTGGAGAGGATGATCCGGCAGCCGCTCCTTAGTGGACTCATTCATGGTGTAGACCGGAAGCACCGCCATAGACGTGCTCAAGACCTCTACGCACCGGTTCACCGTTGATACCTTCATGGCCTTGTCCCGGCTCATGGCTACGCTCTCCTCGCCGGAGATCCAGCCCGCCGGGTTATCCAAAGTCATCGTTGGGATCGCCCCTCCGAGAGATTTCTGCCGGGGACTGTCCAGTGTCCGCCCAGCTCTCACCAGGCCCTTGCGCAAACTCATCTGTCGTCCTCCTCACCAAACATGGCTACCACAGCACCAGCCATGGCCAGCACGCCGCCGGTGATCAAACCGGCGGGCAGATAGATCATCCCGGCGCCTACAGCCGTAACGGCTGCACCGGCCACCAAAACGATCATGCTGACATTTTTGACGATTGCCGTTGCAAATCTTTTTCTCATATCTCCACTCCTTACAAGTGATACTCTCGCTGCCGCATAGCCGCCGCCAGATCCGGCTTCTGATTTCTTTTCACGATCCACGCCGCCACGGCGATGATCCACGCCACCGTGATATCGATACGCCCGATACTCCGGTTCTTCATGGGCTTCTGGTTCTCGTTTCCGTCCACCGCGCACCGCACATTGCCGAAGCACCACCGGGCGCAGGTGTTGTGGACATGGAGCATCTTGTGCTCCCTTATCAGACCTTCCAGCTCCTTCATCGCCGGACTCATGCCCGCCATGGTCTGGGGGATGGCGATGATCTCCACGCCCTCATCCTGGAGCAACGGCGTCATGGTGGCCGTCAGGTACTGGTCGATTCCCAGCGCCCGCAGGTCATACCGCTCCTTGGCGTCCAGGATGGCCGCAATCACGTCCCGGTTATCGATCATGTCGCCCTGGCAAAGGGTGAGGAACCCGGCCCGCTCCCAGTCCCGGTAGGGCACATGATCCCGCTGCTCTGCCTCCGTCACGCCCTCAAGGGGCCGCCACGCCCGGAACAGGGCCACGCCCTGATCCAGTCCCGGCTGGGGCGGGAACACCAGCACCAGGGCACTGAGGTCCGTCCGGAGGGACATATCCAGCCCGCCGTAACAGGTCTTGCCCGTCAGGTGCTCCTCCAACCACGCCTCCCGCTCCGCCTTGGCGGAGGGGCCGATCTGAGTCTTGTCGTAGAGGGTCAGGGGCAGCCACCCCACGTCCTTGGTGCTGATCCACTGGTTGAGCCGCAGCCACCGGAAATTGCGCTCCGCCGCCTCGCTCATCTTGGCGGCCTGGGCCTCCTTTCGGAACTTCCGGGCCTTCATCGTCACGCCATAGCTGGGGTTGCAGGTTTTCCACAGCGCCTCATCGTAGATATCCAGATCCGCAATTTTGTCCGGATCGTCCTGCGTTAAAGTGGAAATGCCGTACATAATCGGCAGCCACTCACTGTCGTCTGTGTCGCTTGGCCGCTCCGGTTCACCCCGCCGCCACGCTAAAATGCGGCGGCAATACTCATGGCGATCCCAGCCGATGGACGTGCGGTCGGGGTCGTTGCCCGCTGTGGTCAGCACCATGACGGTCTGTTGGGCGCGGGCGGCGTCAGAGCCTGTTGTCAGCACGTTCCACCGCTCCCGTCCCGCCCGGCCTGACCATGCGTGGAGCTCATCGCAGAGGATAGCTGAGAAGCTGGGGCCATGCTTGTTATCCACGTCACCGGAATACACCTTCATCCGTCCGCCAAAGCGGGTGCGGATCTCCCGCACGCTGGGTCGCGCCCACGCCAGTGGCCGATGTTGCGGCTGCCCAATGACGGAGTTCTCCACCATGTACTTTGCGCACTGGTAGATGATATCGGCGTTCTCCGTGTCCACGGCAAAAATGCCCACGTCTGGCTTCTGCTCGCCGTCAGCCAGCAGGTGGTACAGCCCCAGTCCCGCTGCCAGCTCGCTCTTTCCGTTTTTCTTCGGGATCTCGTTATAGAGGAAGCGCCGATACCGTACCCAATGCCCGTCATCATCCTTGACCTCGATGCCGTAGAACTGCCGGATCAGATCGCGCTCCCACGGAAGCAACTCAAAGGGTTTGCCAGCCCAGTCATTCTGGCCGAACACCAGCATGGAGAAGAATTTTTCCACACGGTCCACGGCCTCCTGGCTGTACCGCAGCTCCGCGCCGTCATCCGGCGTCGGTACCTCGATGCCCGGCGCCAGCGTCAACATCTCAGGCATACCGATCCATGCCTCCCCGGATCAGCTCCAGCATGGGGTTGCTGTCCTCCGTCGCCTGCTTGCCGGTATCCGGCACCACCAGGCGGCAGCGGCTGGTGACGGTCAGGCCCATATCGTTGGCGCAGTTCCGGGCCTGCTTGAAATAGCGCTCCTGGATCTTGCCCCAGTTGTCAGCGCCTTCCTGGTCTCGCTGGGCCAGCGCCTTCTCTGCCTCGCCGGTGGCAATGAGCCACTGGTGCTGGGCCACCAGATAGCGGCCCAGGGTGTCGGCGTCCAGCTCCGTGTAAAGCCCGGAGGCGATCAGACGCTTGCCGATGGCCCGGAAGTCCTTTTTCAGCGTCTCCGGCAGCCACTTGGGCGGCTTGGCCGTTTTGGCAGGGGAGACCTTTACCTCACCGGCCCTTCGCTCCGCCTCCTCGGTTTTGCTCAGATGCTTTCGCCCGTTGGCAAGCACCACATCCGTTGGCTGTCTTTTCCCGGCCATTCCGGCCCTCCTTTCTCCGCTGGTTTCTGATAAACCGCTGCATATCCCGTTTCAGATACGGGCTGCTGGTCCGCGCGATGATCCGCTCAGCTTCTTGCACGGTCATTCAGCAGCACCGCCTTTTCTCCGGTCATAGCTTCCCACCGGTTAATGATGACCTGTACATACTTAGGGTCGATTTCCATCATGTAGCACGTCCGCCCCAGCTGCTCACAGGCGATCAACGTTGTCCCGCTGCCACCGAAGCCATCCAGAACGAGGTCACCCTCCGTGGTAGAATTCAGAATGGCGTTTTCAACCAGAGCTATCGGCTTCATGGTGGGGTGCAAATCACACTTGCGGGGTTTATCCACATCCCACACGGACGTGTGGAATTTGCCGTTTCCGTACCAGATATGCTTTTTAGTCCACGTGAAGAAAATGGGCTCGTGCTGGTATTCGTAATTCAGACGGCCCATAGAAAACGTCGGAGAAGATTTCTTCCAAATCAGCATGTGCCGGACTTCCAGGCCGGCCTCCCGCATCATCATCATCATCATCAAACCAAGGCTGCCGCCCTGCGGGCTGGTGACATAGAAAGAAGCATCGTCCCGGCATGACAGCCGAATGTTAGTCATGGCCTGCAAAAGCATATCGTGCAGATCGCTTTCGCTCATGGTGTCTCCGTAGATGTCCTCGGTGCAGCGTCCGCTTTTCCCCCCGGCAACATCATTCAGCATTTGATTTTTGGATCCCACAGCCACGCCGTAAGGCGGGTCTGTAAAAACCATGTTTGCCAGAGCACCATTCATGAGGCGGGTCATAGCCGCCTCATCGGCAGTACTGCCGACCGCCAGACGGTGCCGCCCTAACTGATAGATGTCTCCTTCACGCACGGAGGTTTCTTCAGGGGGATCTTCGTCAAAATCGTCCTCGTAGGCTTCGGCTTGTGTATGACTGCTGCCGATTTCTACGCCCAGCTCCTCCATCGCTTCCGCGTCAAAACCGGCGATCTCGGTGTCGAAGTTCAAAGCCTCCAGGCCCTCCAGCTCGATTTTCAGCAGCTCCGTGTCCCATGCTGCCGTCTCGCTCAGCCGGTTGTCTGCCAGGATGTATGCCTTGCGCTGGGCCTCCGTTAGGTTGGTCACCAGCACACAGGGCACCTCGCTCATGCCCTCCGCCCTGGCGGCCTCCACCCGGCCGTGGCCTGCAATGATGTTGTTGTCAAAATCGATGAGCACCGGCGTTACGAAGCCAAACTCCCGCAGGCTGGCCCGGATCTGGTTGATCTGCTTAACGCCGTGCTTTTTGGCGTTGTTCGCGTAGGGGATGAGATCGTCAATTGGAACCATGGTGAGCTGCTCCGCTGCGATTCGCACCGTCTGATTGTCTCTCGTCGGCGCCGGGTTGACGCCGCCCTTTCCGGCAGTCCCGCCGGGCGTCTTTTTCCTTGCCATGCTGATCCTCCTGTGATACCCGGCGCACACGGCGACCCTCGCATGGCAGCCAGGGCCGCCGCAGGAGGATCAAACCCGCTGCGGCGCGAACGCCGCCGTGTGCGTCGGGGAAATGTGTCCGATTCGGACCGCTCCGGCTCATGACCCGGCCTCCGTGGTAGGGCACGGAGACCGGAAGGGAAGAAAGGATGAATACCGGCACAGGGGCCGGGTCATGAACCGGAAAACAAAAAAGGCAAGGGCCGACGCGCACCGGTCTCTGGTGCGTGCTGACTCTTGCCTTTCAGGCTTTTGGTCTATGCCATGTGATTCAATTTCCGCTGCGTTTCCGCAACGTTTTGCGCCTTCGCGCTGCGCTTTCGCAGCGCCCTGGCCTTCGCTGGTTCGCCTCGCCGGACTGCCTCCGGATCTCCGCCGAATCTCCCGTGGGGAAAAAATCCCGCACGGAGGGGGGCCCGCGGTATTCCCGGCG
>PPYF01172137.1_pt1 | contig 15099 bp, 11 predicted proteins | sample 1559871 | NCBI WGS metagenome assembly PPYF01 (sample SAMN08240021, study PRJNA423297) | Human gut metagenome, whole genome shotgun sequencing project. | reverse complement strand
ATCGCGGAGAGGTGGTTTTAGCATGAGTCATAACTTAGAATCTGTCGTTGAATCACAAAGATATCTCGAAGCGTTAATGAATAAAATCGCGCTTGGAAGTCTGATTGACCTGTCTTTTCAGGAGGCAATTGACGTATGTCACTGGTTGAATCGTAGGGTTCGTCCAATTGGAAAGGAATGGTATTTAACGGCTAAAGTAAAAGATGGCCGCTACGGGCTCTGGATGTCCTCTGGTGCTGAGTATATCACTACCAAGGAAGATTTGAATTCTCGTTGGGAATTGGCATAAACTGGTTTACAACGCGGTATCAAGATGATACTATAATCACATAATCCATTATGTTGTAGGAAAAATAATGACTAAGTTTGAAATTGTCCAAGAAATTGTTACCGTTGCTTCTATTCTGACTAAGTTCAATGCTGAACATATCATGGAGAAGCGAGATGAATTTATTGCGTTCTTGAATGAAATTGGAATCAAGAACGAGCAGGGGCGTCAGTTAAATCAGAGCAACTTCCGTAAAATGGTTTCTGAGTTAACTGACGAAGAGAAGAGAATTCTCATTGAAGAATACAACGAGGGATTTGAGTCTATCTATCGAACAATGGCTATGCATAGTAATAAGTAATCACTTAGCTCTTCCAAGAGCTCTAACCGCCTGACCACATATCGATGTTAGTCTTTCGTTAGATAATGCAGGTTTGGAATTGTACCAGTACATTTCAACAGTTCCAGCATAAACATTGTCTAAATTGAAATACGGACAGCTAAACATGTACGATATTTCAGGTGGTTTTCTTTTTGTCGGTAAGAAAACAAATTCCTTATCCGTCCAAAAATATCTACCCGATAAATGCGTGCTATATTCAGCAGACGTTTTGTCGATTGGATATCCTCCCAGGTTTTTAGAATCTACCGTGCTAGGTAAAGTCCCCTCATAAGCAATTAAGTCTACGAAGTAGTTCAAGTTTTTAGGTCTGAACGTAAAGACCGCAGAAAAATCTGCACCACTTGAGATATGTACTATCTGGAGTTGTTCGAGTGCTGTATTATCAAATCGGGTATCCCTATCCTTTTGAACCAGTTTATCATACTTATCATAAGTACTATCGACGTAAGCAGTAATAAGACTATCTGACTTATAACCAGCAAACGCTAATAATGCTAAAAGTATGACAACAAAAACACGGGAAAAGAGAACTCTTCCCGTGGCTCCATCTTTGAACAATAGCTCGAGCAACCCAAGAAACATATCAAAAAATGGTATTGATTGTTTGCTTGCCATATTGCTCTCCTTACAGAAGCTATTTATTGCTCTAGCATATGCTTAATATGCTGTAAACGACAGCTGGAATGTTCGTCCATCATTAGCATAAAGCCAGTTCCAAAAAGCATTGTTGTCTGTACAGCTATAACAGCGTCTTCCTCGGTAATCTCGGGAGCTATTAAAATGGAATTGATTACCGTCTTCAGTATCAACTCGCCAGTTAACGTTAAAGTTTCCACTGCCTTCCAGAACAATTGCGTCATTATAACCAGTCGTTTTGCTTGGCTCTGATAATCCAAAGGCAACCAAATTAAACCCAGTTTCCCAAATACCTGATAAAGACCCACGCGCATCGAGCAATACGTTCCATGAAGCACTGTTCTTATCTTTCCAAGCACCACGAACCCTAGGTCCTGTCGCAGGGTTATTACCTGAAATAGTTATACTAGCGTTCCAGACATTTCGTCCAATCATATTAGACATCCAAAATGGTGTTCCTAACCTTAATTTAGCTCCAGCTTCCTTCATCCATCTCTCGCCGGTGGTTGCTTTTGCTGAGCTGCCAACCCACGGTCCTGTTACTGCCATGATATCTCCTTAAAGATGGGGCCGAAACCCCATGCATTATTTAGATTTAAGTTCTTCAATTTCCGCTTTAAGGCCTTTAACCTCAGCAGAAAGCTCTTTAACAGATTCAACAAGAAGTGCAATTACTGAGTTGTAATTCAGACGCAATAATCCGCCGTCCGCTTCAATATCTTGAGTAACTGCTTCCGGAAGAACTTCTTGAACTTCTTGAGCAATCAACCCAGCAGAACGAGTAGTACCGCCAGAAGTATTATGAAGCTCATAAGTATTACCGCTCAGTGTTTCTACTTTTTCCAAAGCGTTTTCAATAACTTTAATATCAGATTTAGCTCTACGGTCAGAACGAATCTCTACGTTATCGAATGAACCATTGCGAGTACAGATGAAGTCACCGCCAGCTCTGAAATAGAAACTGTCATCTCTACCGAATCCATTAACATTAATGATAGCTTGGTGGAAGTTACCAACATATTCTTGGAAATACAGAGAGGCATAAGCACCATTACTAAATCTGCTTGCTAACCCAGCGGTATTGTTATATGTGCCATTGGGTTGTCCTGCAGGATAATTAGTAGTGCTGCTAATTCCGTTATAGTTAGAAATGGCTCCTGGAAATTGACATGAACCACTGGTCCAGAAATTCCATACTGGTCCAGAAGCACCGCCGGCTCTTATACTAACATTACCAGGCTCATCAGCCCAAAGAAGACCTTTTTCTGTACCATCTGCTTTACGGAAGAACACATGGCTATTACCGGTGTTCTGAACGTTAACAGAAGTGGATACACTGAACTCTTGATTAAACCTAGCCTTTCCATCAACAGTTAAAACACCGTTAACAGCAGCATCACCGGTAACCCAGAGCGATGTAGTTTTTAACCGGCTTCCTGTAACATCTAAGTTACCGGTTACAGTACCACCTGCTAACGGAAGATAAGTATCGCCAGCATTACTAATAGCAGAAGCAACCTTGTCATCAACGTATTTTTTGTTGGTGGCTTGGTTATTCTGCGTAGGAGCATCAGCAATTTGCACATACTTGGCAGTAGGAACAATAATACCGCCGTTGGCATTAATAACGCCATTAACTGTCGCTGAGCTTGATACCGTTAATTGTCTATTGACTTGAGAGTTTCCATAAACAGTTTGGTTTCCGCTAGCATCAACTTTGAATATATCGCTAAACGTGTCAGCAGGATTAATTTGGTTGTTGGTATTTGCAGATACCATAACGGTAAATGAGTTAGATTTACCGATGGCCATTTTTCCTGGCATACCGTTTTTCTTGACTAAACCAATATCAGAGTTTTTGCCAAGAACAATCATCCTGTTATCTTCAGATATGTTCAGGTTACCTGTGATTTTTGAGTTCTGAGCCTCGAACTCACCACCGACTGTCATTTTACCATTCTGATCAATAACGGTAGATTGGTTAGCACTGTCACCGTTTGGTCTTAAATGAAGCGCTTGTCCGGCTTTTGCATAAACTACGAAAGCCCCCTGCGTATTTGAACGAACACCAGCGCCATTTTTAAATGTGATAGTTGGATCACTTGTTCCGACGCCATTAACAACTAACCAGCCGAACTTCACACTCTGTCCTTCACCAACACCGAGGTTGTTACGAGCAGAAGCTGCAGAAGTTGCTCCAGTACCACCTAAATTAATCGGTTGAACACCAGCAACAACCTCTTTCCATGCAGACCATGTACCGTTTTGGCAGTATCGAACATATGTGCCTTCAACATTACCGTTCTTTGTAGTAAAGGTCTGCTTACACGTCCAATCACTATCAGAAATTTTACGCAAAGACAGAACTTCAAGAACAAAGTTGCCATCAGATGTAGGTTTATTAGCTATATTAGAACCACCACCAGATGATACACATTTATACAGCTGACGAGTACCTAAATCACTGGCTTTAATAACCATGTTGTTAAGGTCATTAGTCTTATCAGTAATATCAACTGCGTCTTCAGTGCCGCGATAGGTCTGATTAAAAACTAAATCCCCTTCTACCTCAAGGCCGTTAGATTTAACTAGGAGGTACTTGGTAGGAGCTGGAGTAGCAACTGCATCTTGATAACCAAATTGCACGTATCCTTCAGGAGTAATTTTAAGCATTGCTACGGCAGCGCCAGAGCCAACTTTGCGTGCAAGAGTTATTCTGCTGTACTTATCTGAGTTCTCTGAACCAAAATCAACCATCGATCCATTAGGATTTTCAACCTTTAAGTTAGCGTTAATAGTCAAGTTACCGGTCATGGTATCACCAGTCTTACTTACTTGCTTATTATCGCCAGCAACGATGTCGTTTTTAATAGAATTCAAATAGTTGTTAAGGTTACCGCCAAACATTGAACCAGAGGTAATGTTTCCGTCTTTGGTTAGCATTGCTGCTCCACCAACTTTAACTGCTACAGGAACATTAAGGCGACCATCAGAACGGAAGCTAAAATCACCAGCAGAAACATCACCAGTAGTTTTTGCACGAATATTAATCTGACCCAAGTCCGCTGTATTCGGAGTTGCCCAAATTACACCACGCTCATTACCTCCTGTTCTAAACCATACATGAGCGTTTCCACTTCCTGCATTAACATATACTGACGCAGTACCAGTACCGGAAGCATGTAAATTAGGTGCAGCTAAATCACCTGTCATGGTGTCGCCGGCTTTTTTAACCTGGGTGTCGTTTGTCAGATTACCAAGTCCGACATCAGCCTTAGTTGGTTTGTTTGCTGTTCCGTAAAGTTCGTTGTAGTTAACCTTTCCGGCCGCAAGACCACTGTTGTTAGCTGCATATACACGAACTTTAGCACTAGCGTAGTCGATATTAATAGCCGACATGGTATCCCCGGCATTCATAAAAATACCAGATCCGTGGCTATAGAGACCATTTTGAACACTAACACCAGATTTAGTAACACCACGCCAGAAAGTGCCACCATATGCTTTCAAACGGGTCATCATATCCACGTTAGAAACGATATCTTCGATGGATTTACCACCGTTACCACCTAACCCGTAAGCGCCATTTTCTAAAACGTTGCCAGCAGATTCACCAACATTACGCACAGCAGCAGTACCTAAACCTAAGTTATTTCGAGCTGCTCCTGCGCTAGTAGCACCTGTACCACCACGGTTAACCGGAAGAGTACCCGTAGTATCGCCGAAATCTGGTTTTGCGGAACTGTCAAAAATCTGTTTCATTGAAACAAGAATACTTCCAGACGGTCCAGTAGCACCAGTATCTTGGTTGGTTTCATAGATAATTACTTTACCGCTATCTTGGCCGTTGTATCCAGCAGTGTTTAGCACTGTAACGTAAAGGCCATTGCCATATCGAGGAACTTTAGCGTAAAAATCAAATGAAGCCTCTGAATCTGTAGCAGCATCATTTTTAACAACGTAATATTCTGGAACGTTTCCTTTATTAGGAGAACCAATTCGACGCCATTCAACCCAGTTATCTAAATTGCTAGTGCTCCAAGATGTTAAATTACGGCCAGATAATGTAATAAAATCAACATAATGCTTACCCCGCCCAGAATCAATGCCACCGGTAATCATTAAATCTAACTGTGAAAATGCATCTCCTGGGTGTTTAATTGTAGCTACTTTAACCCAACGTGGAGTTCCAGCGGTTGCAGCAGAAATTACGTATTGCCATGCCTGACGGTTGTTTTCTACATTCGTCAGAAGAGTACCGGATTTACCAGGACCTCTTCCGTTCATGGCGTAATAAACCTGTGAATTTCTGAATGTCAGATTACTGTCATTGGTTAATTGAAGAACACCTACGCCTCGTTGGTTTTTAATGTAAGCGTCGTTAGAGCCTACACCCATTTCAAGGACAAGTGTGCTTCCATTGTTAATTTTAACAGTTTTATTAGTGGATAATCTTAAATCGCCAGGAAGAGTGGTATTACCCGAGCCGTCAAGCAAGACCAGTTTTCGGGCTTCAACGTTGCCTGCGCCACGTTGCACAAATTGGATGGTTTCAGCACCATCGTCAATAGTACCGATTTCAAGAATACCGCTATTGCTTGTACCACCGGCGCCGATGTACCAGCCATCGTTAGTAGCGCATTTGCCAACGATATGACGCACTATTGCTCCGCTTAAATCAGTGGCTTCAAAATTGATCGCTTTATTCGGAGAAATGGTTACATTGTCTTTTAACGTAGTAGTTCCATCAACATTAAGATTACCTGCAGTATCTAAGAAAGGAACGCCTTTACCGGCTAACTGTACTACGGCATCATTTTCATCTTTAGTATAAATGGCAAGAGTGCGCCCATGTGTATTCAACGCGATTTCGCCACGGGCTACGATATCTGCACCTGGTGCTTTATTCTCTGTGCTAGTTCTTTTAAATTGTATTTGTTTTAAGTTTTGATCGGCCATGGCTACCTCTTAGTATGTGCCAAAATCTATTGTTACCCCGCGTGAAATAACCTGATCTAATCTAGGAGCATATTCACCGGATGTTGCTTTGTTTACTATAACTACGCCAGCGTTAGCCCTAAGTACACCGGTCATTGTATCACCAGCTTTCTTGACTGCTGCGTTAGCTACGTTGCTAACAGTATTTATTCGTCCATCGACATAATCTTTACGCGTTAAATGTTGAGCAGCTGTAGGAGCATTATTAGAACTAATAATAGAAGCTGTTATACTTCCTTTGTTTATTTGATCCCCGGTTCTAGCGTTCCAAACTACCGTTCGTTCTTTTCCCTCTAGCGAAGTACGAATACCGACACCATACCATGAAACAATGTCAATGTTTGCTGTTGCTAGAGATGCTGAGTCTCCATTACCAGAATAAAGCCCGTTTAAACTGTTGCCGCCACTGAAGGTCGCAGAAATTTTTACACCTTCTTTAAATTCGACTTCTTTTTGGAAACCTTGAGAACCTGTGCCACCATTAGCTTTTGACACAAAGTCGTTATCATTTGCTTGAGGTTTATCTATTTCAGTATAAACCTTTTTACCTCTATAAGTTAGGGAGTTTCCTGCCGGCACAAGAGGAAAAGTACCCGCGTGCCAAATAGGATTTCCGCCAACTGTTGAACCTGCTTTTAAATCGGCCATAGTTTATCCTCTTATATATTTTCTATTTATACGAAAAAAGGAAGCCCGAAGGCTTCCTTAGTCTGATGTTTCTCTGAACGATTGAACTGGAATAACACCGCTCGGATCGACTTTTGAATTTGGAAGTTCCATAATCATAGTAGTTCCTCCTTCAACGCCTTTATTCATTCTTATACCATTCACACCAAACTCCTGAATAACACTATTCAATTGTTCGCCATGAGAAGTTTGAACAAATACGAGGTTTTTGATTTTAGAGTCACCAACTACAGACGTTTTTGGATATCTTGATACAACAATAGTAAATCCATCAGCGTCCGTAGGAACAGCGGTAAATCTTTCAAATCTTAACCATCTATCAGCTCCATTTTTTGGAACTTCTAATGATACGTTTGAAGATAATAAAGATGTACCCTTGAACCACCGCAAGCTAGCTCTAGTAGTAGAACCAGCATCAAGAAGGCTTTTAGATGCATACATATCACATACTAAAAACACCGAATCCCCAGGAGATAATCCATAATCAGCTATTTTGCTTATAGACTCATTTTGTACTGGATATCGTTTATATTCATATCCAGTGGAATCCGAGTATTCATTGGTATCTTCAATAGAACGATAAGGACATCCAGTATATCCTACATCTCCTACATTGTCATATACCGTATCTACTTTAGCCCTGGAATCTTCTTTAACCTTTCCATCATTGCCGTAAAATGACTCAATTAATATGCGTCCTTTTGCTGCTCCGAGCACTCCTACATAAGCAGAGTTTGGAAATGATTTGGAAAAATCAGAACCTGGCCAAGAAGCAGACCACTTATTTTTAAACCATCTGTCTATTAACGGGCTGGATTGAAATCGTTCATGTGTCATTATAATATACAATCCCGAAGTTAATCCATTTGCATATTCTACAAACGCTTTGTTATTAGCGTTGTTATCATCAGTGGTAACATCAAATGTTTTAAAATTAATAAATCTGTCACCATTAACTTGAACAACATTAATCCCCCTCCGTAAGGAGGAGGTCATATCAAAGGCACCGTTAATATTCAATTCTGGCTTATTCGGAACAGCATTAGAATGTGTAGCATAAGCTTTTAGCCAATACTTCACAGAGTTTGCCTCAGAGAGGATTCGTGTTTCCACGAAATCCTCACCAAAGGCTGCCATTAAAATTGGTTCAGCCATTAATCACCTACCCATTCAAATTTGAGAGTTTGGTTTGGACGGTCTGGCCAGATTTTAACTGGGCCAAGTTTAATCCATTCCAAAACTTCGAGGGTTTTAACCTGAGTTGATACTGAGCTCGGAGCACCAATATCAGCTGCAGTCGGAGGAGTAGCAGACGTGAACACTCGCATCCAATCATCAAACTTATTAAGGTTTGGATTATAAATCCTCATCCACACAGTATGCGCGAAACGCTTATCGGCAGTTTCGGTTGTTGGAGGATAAGGTGTCCAAAGCTGATAAGTATTGTTTGTAGTTACACCAACCTGAGTTAAAACACCACCTGCTGCAGTTTTTTCTTCATATCCGGTCACTACTAAAGTGCTTGGGTTAGCAGGGTCAATCGGTGTTCTGATCGGAACCATATAACCACGAAGACCTTTTAATTTAGTAGCGTCTTTAATTTCAGCAGTCCAAGAACCTTGTCTTATTACAGTTTCATTAGTCGGCACATACCATGATTCAGAACCTGTAATGACGATAGCAGAACCGCTTAAGTTAAGATTACCGGTCATGGTGTCGCCAGCTTTCTTAACATAACGACCATCAGCTAATCTTGCATAGTTTTTGGTAGTTAAAATTGGATACGATCCAGTTGAATCCTGTGCAAAAATTTGTGTATCAGCGTCACGGGAACGAATAAATGCGGACTGTGATTGGGCACCGAATATTGAATTCAATCCCTCGACAGCAAGCATCTGAACGTCCTTAACCATAACAGTTCCGCCAACTATTACATTTCCAGAAGACCTCAAAGTTTTAGCTGATACTTCATTAGGAACGTTTAATGTACCGTTTCCACCAAACGTGTAGGTCTGGCTTGTAGCAGTAGTTCCTGTTCCGTTTTTGACACGAACTTTTAAATTTCCAGCTGAAGCTGTTTGGGTTTCTGCATAAATTATACCACGTTCAGTTCCATCTCTATTTTGAAAACGAACATGCACATTTCCGCTGTCAGCAGTTGGAGAAATTTTAACTTCACCACCATTAGCATATATAATATTCTGAACAGAAATATTATTGCTAAATGCAGTATCCTGACTAAATGTCCAAGCTCCAGAAATAGTCTGCGCTATATCGCGACGAGCATATTTGTCTGGGGTTTGACCACCTAGCATTCCGGTGTCATACGCTTTACCAAGACGAGGTAAGTAATGTTTCAACGTGAGGTTCAATTCATACGGAGACACTGCGACGCCCTTAGAGGCATACCCGTTATCCGGAAGAGTTGAGCCATTGGTATCATTACCTTTCCACGTTCCATCGCCTGTAGATAGCCTGACGGTCCCTCTAACGCTGTCTGTAGCTTGCCATGACTCTGTTACCTGAATAGTTTGTTTCAGATAAGCAGGAGGGACAATTCTATTACTTAGTGTGCCTGCATCAACTTGTGCCTGCGTAGCATACTGAGCAAGACCGATAGCTCCTTCGGTTGCTGTTTTAGCATGTAGTGTGGCAGCAGTAACTATTTTCTTGGCGTCGGTGCCGGTTCTAACCTCAGCAGCAGTTGCAAGAGTAGTTGTACCTCTTTGAGAAGTACTTGCTTCCTGTATGTTGATGGTATAATGGTCCCAGAGGTTCCCAGTAATAGTTAAGCCAGAACTAGTATTAACTTGGATACGATCAGTATTAGCAAATTTATCGAACAGTAATTTAGGGTTTACCATTACTGTACTTGAAGTACCAGCTTCAAATTCACCCTGGGCACCAGGTGTCGCGAAGCGAGCAATACCAGTACGATCGTTAGTTGCTGTACGGTCATTTAATGTTTTAGGTGTAACTGCTTTATTGGTCACGCCGCCAGCATTAACTTCAGTTTGTGTAGCTATTTGGATTAATCCAATCGCTCCGTCAGTAGCAACTTTTTTATGCAAAGCTTCTGGTGTAACGACTGTAGGAATATTTGAAGAAGCCGGAGTTCCGTTTCTAACTTCGCTATCAGTTGCTAACCAAACTATTCCTGACTGATTTACAGTAGCTTTATACTCACGAAGAGTTTTTGGAGTAACTGCATTTTTGTAATCAGAATGATCGAATATACCGGTGCCAGCAGAAGAACGATCATTAGTTGTGTTAGGAGCACCACCAGTTTTTACTAATTGAATAACACCTAATCGTGAATCTGATGTAGTACGATAAAGCAACTTCTTGGGAGTAACAATTGTAAAATCGTCTGTTCCTGCATCCATTTTAGCATTAGACGCAATTTCAGCTAAACCTCTACGAGTTTCAGTAGCAGCTCTTTCGTTAAGCTTTTTAGGAGTAACGATTACGTTATCCAAGTAAGAAGCAGTTGTTGACTGATTAACTTCGCTGGAAGTTGCAATTCTTGCTATACCAGTTTGGGTTTCAGTAGAACGACGTCCGTTTAAGGTTTCTGGCGTAATTGCTAATTCTTTTTCTGGATTTGACTCCGCGTTAGCTTGAGCCTGTGTAGCAAGAGCAATAACACCTAATCGTGCTCTGGTAGTATTGTCTTTAGCATCAACACGTTCTACAGTAGGGTCAGATTCAGTTACAATCCAATAGCTTTTTCCGGATGCTTTATCTTCAATATATGCAAGCTCAAGAACAGGAACATATGACGTAGTTCCATTAAAGGTAATCGAGCTTGATTGAACCCATGCTGCATCAGGTGGATACTCTGAGCGTTTTGGAAATTGCAGTAAATTCAAATTGCTAGCGATAGTATCACCATCAGAAGCTTTAATTACTACAGTCTGTCCTTTGCGCATATAATTCATTGCGATTTTGACAGTATCCCCAACAGCTACGTCAGTAGGTAAAGTAATGTTAATTGTTTTAACTGTACTATTATCTGCGCCAAATACAGAAATATGCTCATTAGGCATTAAAGTAACGTCAGAAGTAATTATTCTTACACGTGTACGTAAATCATTTTCAAAGACGCGCCATATTTTGTCAATAGCGTCGTACACCAAAAATCCATTACCTGAAGTACGTACTTGAATTTCCGTTTGCCCAGGAGTCCCAATTGAGATAGTTGGGTCAAACGTACGCACAGTCATATGGTTAATCGGCGATGTACCATCAAGGTCAGTAAAATTGATGATATCGTTTGAATTAGCGAACAACGGCAGAGTAATAAAAATCTCTGAGTTGGAAGTATAACGACGAACTACGTTATCACCTGCCTGAACTTGCGTCGGAACAATCCCGTTCGGAACTACCATTTTAGCAGTATCGCCAAAATCAGTTAAACTTGCACGCCATGCACCGTTACTAAACGTAAGCATAATTTGTGAATACGGACGTGTAAGTCTTACCTCACGCAGACGCGATTCACCAAATACGATAGACGCACCAGTATCTTGTGCTTTAATTAAGATTCCGTTATAGCCAGGACGCCCGCCAATATCACGAACTACGATGGTATCGCCTTCATCCGGTGCTAAAGGTAACAACAGCGTAGCATTACCTGCAGCGTTAGAGTCAACGTTGATGAACTGACCAGATTGAATTTCAAACTCTCCTTTACGGACGGTATAAATCCAGTTCGGGTCAACACGTAAAGAAGTCCAATTCGCCTGGTTAAAATCTCCAGCAGGCTTTGGAATATCTTTATTTGCAATCCAGATACGACGTCCATAAGTCACAGCAAAATCAGTGAGATACCCACGTGTCGGGTCATATTTTTGGATAGTGTTTTCTTGAATAACGTACTCGACAGAGACGCCGTCGGTTTTAACGTTGCGGTCAGCTAGTGCCACATTTATAACTTTATTTCCGCCGGCATCCAAACCGTTTGTTGCACGGAAATGTTGTTTCAGTAAATCGCTCATAGAGTCTCCTATGGGGTTATGCTTCATTATAGAAGTATTTATAATGGCTGTACTAACTAATTGAACGAGGTTCAAATGTCTGATTTAAATTGCTTATTCGCCGAAGAAGACCAGGTAAAAGAGGGCGTCATTCTGATTGACTTGTCACAAATTGCAATGGCGACAATTCTTCATACGTATAAAGAAGGTGACAAACTAACCACTCCTATGGTTCGTCATCTTATTCTTTCTACTTTAAAATTTAATGCTTTTAAGTGGAAGAAAGATGGATACACTAAAATTGTCATCTGTGTTGATAACGCAGTTAATGGGTATTGGCGCCGGGATGTAGCATATTACTATAAAAAGAACCGTGCTAAAGCCCGCGAAGAATCTAATTGGGACTGGGAAGGTTACTTTGAAGGTCTTCGTACTGTAATTGATGAATTTAAGCAGTATATGCCTTATTACGTCATTGATATTGATAAAGCAGAAGCTGATGATAGTATTGCTGTACTGACCAAAAAGTTCAGTCTCGAAGGCCATCCAGTCATGATTGTTTCTTCGGATGGTGACTTTACTCAATTGCATAAGTATCCTAATGTTAAGCAATGGTCACCAATGCAGAAGAAATTGGTAAAATCTAAAACTGGCTCTCCTGCTTTAGATTGCATGGTTAAAATTATTAAGGGTGATAAGAAAGATAACGTAGCTTCTATTAAAGTTCGTTCAGATTTTTGGTACACCCATGTTGATGGCGAGCGTACTCCTTCAACGAAAATGACGTTTGTTGAAGAATGTCTTGATGCTGGCGAAAACATCAAAGATTTGCTTACCGAAGAACAGTATAAGCGTTTCTTAGAAAATCGTGTGTTAATCGATTTTGATTACATCCGTGAAGACATTGTTGCTAACATTTTAGATTGTTATAATAACTATCAACTACCGGGTCGTGGTAAAATTTATAGCTACTTTGTTAAATCCGGTCTGTCTAAATTAATGAAAGAAATTAACAACTTTTAAGGTGAATATAATGGCTAAGAAAGAAAAAGAGCAAGTAGTATTTGATGAAGCAGTACACGGACAGGCTCTGCGAGATATGATTAAGGAAGCCTCAGGCAATAAGCTAAAAGCAGAAAGCTATCTTGAGCTTAACAAAGACATTAAAGACCGCGCCAAGAAAGAGCTTGGTGTAGAAGGCAAATTATTTAATCAGCTGCTTGCTCTGTTCCATAAAGGCACACGCGATCGTTTTGAAACTGAAAAAGATGAAGTGGTAGAAGCTTATGACTCTATTTTCGCTTAAAGATGAGGGGGACACATCCCCCTCCGAATCCATTAACCAGCTGCTAGATAAGCAAGCTAATGGATTTGCTATCGAATCTATGGTAACAGAACTTGGAATGGGGTATCTCGAGGCAACGACACAATGGCTAGAAGAAAATTCTATTCCTGAGGGAAACTTCAGTAGATATATTCCACCTGCAATCATAGAAAAAATTATGTCAGAAGCATTAGAAGAAAATATGCTTCGACCATCATTTAGTCAAACACATAAAACGAATAGTCTGGATTTTTTATTATGATTCGTCTACGCATGCCCCAAAACAATAATAGATACGTTAACGGTAAGAGCGTTTATCTTTTATATTTAATGCTCAAACAACACTTTGCCGGTCGTTATGATGTTGTTAAGTATAATTGGGTCATGCGTGTATCTGATAAAGCTTATCAAAAGCGCAGAGACAAATACTTCTTTGAGAAACTTGCCGAGAAGTATACGCTAAAGGAATTGACTCTGATATTCATGAGCAATCTTGTAGCTAATCAAGACGCTTGGATTGGTGATATCAGTGACGCTGATGCGTTGATATTCTATCGTGAATACATCGGTAAGTTGAAGCAAATCAAAACTACATTCTCGGAAGATGTAAAGAATATTTACTACTTTGCTAAGAAAGTTAATGTAGATAAGCTTCATGATATTTTTGAATATAATGAGAAAGTCGGAACATCTTATGTGTTCAAACTTCTTCAGTCAAACGTTATATCTTTCGAGACATTCATCATGCTTGACTCGTTTTTAGATATAATAAATACACATGATACTGCAACGGATAACTTAGTTTGGAGTAATTACTCCACTAAATTAAAAGCCTATAAAAAACTTTTAAACGTTGACGGTGCTGAAGCTAAGAAACTCTTTATTAGCATAATCAAATCTTGTAAAGAAATTAGTATATAATTAATCTATCGTCCAGTTGCAAGGACCCATGTTGCAACAACAACTGTTAAAATTAAAAAGGTAATCATATGTTCAAGCGTAAAAATCCTGCTCAACTTCAACAACAACTGGCTGGTCTGAAAGGTGGTTCTTCTTTCTCTAACGAAGACAAAAACGAATGGAAACTGAAGACCGATAATGCTGGTAATGGTCAAGCAGTAATTCGCTTCCTGCCTGGTAAAGATGAAAACTCTCTGCCGTTTGTAAAACTGATCAATCACGGTTTCAAACACGGCGGTAAATGGTACATCGAAAATTGTACTTCTACTCACGGTGATTTTGATTCTTGCCCGGTTTGTGCTCATCTGAGCAAAAACGATTCTTATAACAGCAACCCAGCTGAATATAAGCTTCTGAAACGTAAAACCTCTTTCTGGTCTAACATCCTGGTTATTAAAGACCCGGCTAACCCAGAAAACGAAGGTAAAGTATTCAAATTCCGTTTCGGTCAGAAAATTATGGACAAAATCAACGCGATGGTTGAAGTCGATGTTGATATGGGTGAAACTCCGGTTGATGTAACTTGTGTGTATGAAGGTGCAAACTTCGTCATGAAAGTTAAGAAAGTCGGTGGTTTCCAAAACTATGATGAATGTAAATTCCTTGGTCAGTCCGAGATTGCAAACATCAATGATGAAGAAACTCAGAAATTCCTGACCGAAAATATGGCTGACCTCAGCGAAATTGTTGCTCCATCTCAGTTTAAATCGTTTGAAGTTAACGAAGCCAAATTTAAACAGATTATGGGTACAGCAGCTCTTGGTGGTGCCGCGGCAAAAGCAGCAGCTCAAGCCGATAAAATTGGTGATGACCTGGATTCCTTTGACAAAGACCTGTCTGATTT
>PPYF01103223.1_pt1 | contig 15104 bp, 14 predicted proteins | sample 1559871 | NCBI WGS metagenome assembly PPYF01 (sample SAMN08240021, study PRJNA423297) | Human gut metagenome, whole genome shotgun sequencing project. | reverse complement strand
GCTTTGGATAAATGTCTGTTTTTCATCATTCCGCTGACATTCAGATCTTCAATACATATAAATCTTGGTTTTCGATTTACGATCTCCGATATGGTCTGATTTAAATATTTTTTACGGATGTTTGTTAATCTGTGATTTCGTTTTAATAAAAGTTTTTCCTTTTTGATCACATTATTTGTTTTACAGTAACTTTCCCCTTTCTTATTTTTCTCGTAAGAACGAGAGATACTACGCTGTAATCTGCGTTTCTGTTTTTCTAGTTTCTTTATCTTCAACAAGTTCCTGCTGTTCGGATTTTCAGTATTATCAATGATCTCAATCTCACAATTATAAAGTGAAGCGATATATTCTATCAGCTCAAAACCAAATCGTAATAGCCGATCTTTATATAAAACAACAACCTTTTCAAAAGCAGGAAGATAAATCTCACGAAGGGCACGTTCGCTGACCTTCACCTCTCATTACTCCAGAACGTGTTAGCTCAATTATAACTGAGAATTACGAATTTTTATACTGAAATTTTCCTCTACACATTAAATGTTATTCTTTATCACATCCAATATTCTTCAGTATTGACATTTTGATATCAAAATGATATGATTTATACATCAACCAGTTCATGCATATTTTTATGGTAAAGCAATGTATATACCAGTCAGGAGGGTTATTATGCAGGAAAAAGTTTTAAGCAGTAAGAAGAATGGTATGGCAATGATGATTCTCTTCATTTTGTTGTATGCGGCAGCAACAGCACTTGCTATAATCGGTTCCATCTTTCATTGTATTCCAATGGCTGCGGTCGGATTCATCTGGTTATCTTTGGGATGGATTCCATTTCTTGGATTAAAGGTACTGAAGCCTCAGGAAGCTCTGGTTCTTACCTTGTTTGGTAATTATGTGGGCACACTGAAGGATGACGGCTTTTATTGGGTAAATCCTTTTTGTACAGCAGTGAATCCGGCAGCTAAGACGAAATTAAATCAGAGCGGCGATGTAGATGGCGGTAATGCTGCCAAATCAGTTTTGACATTAGCTGCGGCAGGCACCAGCGGATCTTCCAATAGCTCTTATGTGAGTAAAAAGATTTCCCTGAAGATCATGACTCTGAACAATAACCGTCAGAAGATCAATGACTGTCTGGGTAATCCTGTAGAAATCGGAATTGCGGTTATGTGGCGTGTGACAGATACTGCAAAGGCTGTTTTTAATGTCGATAACTATAAGGAATATCTTTCCCTGCAGTGTGATAGTGCTCTTCGCAATATTGTAAGGATTTATCCTTATGATGTAGCTCCGAATGTGGATACAACAGGGGATGGTGTTGCAGATGAGGGCAGCCTGCGTGGTTCCAGCGAAATTGTAGCCGGACGTATCCGAGATGAGATTCAGCAGAAGGTTGCGGAGGCTGGTCTTGAGATTATTGAGGCACGCATCACCTATCTGGCTTATGCTCCTGAGATTGCAGCTGTTATGCTGCAGAGACAGCAGGCTTCTGCTATTATTGATGCGAGAAAGATGATCGTAGATGGTGCTGTTGGCATGGTTGAAATGGCACTGGAACGATTGAACGAGAACAATGTGGTTGAGCTTGATGAGGAGCGGAAAGCGGCCATGGTTTCTAATCTTCTCGTTGTACTGTGTGGCAATCACGATGCCCAGCCGGTGGTTAATTCCGGCAGTCTGTACTAATGGCTAATACCAGACCAAAGAAACAGATTCCGCTCAGGCTTTCTGCAAAGCTTTATGATCAGATTGCCGCCTGGGCAGAAGATGATTTCCGCTCCGTCAACGGCCAGATCGAGTATCTGCTTACTGAATGCGTCCGGCAGCGTAAGAAGAACGGGAAATATGTTTCCGACACTATGGATGAGCCGCCGGAACTGGATATTGAGTGAATTTTCATATCTCAGCTGATATGTGAAAAAAGATAAACAGGGAGTGCTATTCTTGCACTCCCTCTCGTCTGTACCACCTTATTCCCACGGTGCTTTCATTATTTCTTTCGCTTCAAATATATGTTTCATCCAATCCCCGGCAAGCTGTACCCAGATTTCACATTCTGCCTGGATGCCGTAGCCATTGGGGCAGACTGTTTCAGCGGTTGCAAGGCCCAGGCCGTGACCTCCTACGGGATAGATATGTAATTCTGCTGGAATGTCCAGCGCATGAAGAGCCTGGAAAAACAGCAGGGAATTCTCTACCGGAACGGTATCATCCGGAGCAGTGTGCCACATGAACGTCGGTGGAGTATCTTTGGTTACATTGAATTCCAGTGACAAGAATCTGAGTTTCTCTTCATCTGCATAGTCTTCTCCAAGAACACACTCAAAAGAACCCTGATGTGCTTTTTCTCCGGAAGTAATTACCGGATAACTGAGCATAAGTCCATTAGGGCAGAATTTTTCAGCATCCATTTCCAGGGCTTCCGCCACAAACGGTTTGTTCCAGAAAACACCAAGGCTTGCTGCCAGATGTCCACCGGCAGAAGAACCCTGGACAACAATTTTCTCAGTATCAATATTCCATTTATCTGCATTCTCACGAAGCATTGCAACTGCTGTAGCCAACTGCCATAAACTTAACAGCCAGTACTTCTGCCTCTCTGTCCGATGTCATTGCATATCCGCCACCCGGACAGATCAATACAACCGGCCTCTTTCTCTCTGGGTCTATCTCCGGAGAATTATCCAGAAAATAGGTAAATAAGTTTGCTGTGAACTCAGAGTCTTTTAAATGGATTTCTATTTTTTCATGTATCATCGATGTAACCTCCAAACCTAAAATATAACATGATATACCCAGTATAATCGGGATGCATACAAATGTCAATTTTTATTCAGTTTTGTCCGAGTCAGTTGTAACCGAATAAAAATTTCAAGATTCATATCTACTAAAAAAAGAAAGCCATTGCAAAACGCAACAGCCTTCAAAATTTTCCACAATTTTATTAATTCAACTACCAAAATTATTCCATACACTCATCAAGAATAGCAGCCATCTTATCAATGTGTTCTTTTGTGATCACAAGCGGAGGTACGATTCTCAGTACATCACTGCCTGCAGAGATCACCAGCAGTCCTTTTGCAAGAGCAGCCTTTACAACTTCACCAACCTGGCGGCCCTGGATCACGATTCCCTGCATGAAGCCCATGCCTCGTCTTGTTGCAGCGCATTCATGTTTTGCAACAATTTCATCCAGTTTCTGTTCCAGATATGGAGTCATTTCCTGTACATGTTCAATGATCTTATCATTCTCATAAATATCAAATACCTTGCTGACTGCAGCACATACAAACGGGTTTCCGCCATAAGTTGTACCATGGTCACCAGGTTCCAGAGAAGCTTTGGCAGCTTTTTCGCCCAGTACAAACGCACCTACCGGCACACCACATCCAAGAGCCTTGGCACTTGTCATAATATCCGGCTGTACACCGTATGCCTGCCATGCAAAATAATATCCGGTTCTTCCCATACCGCACTGGATCTCATCAAAGATCAGCATAATATCTTTCTCATCACAGATCTGACGCAGACCTTCCAGAAATTCTTTCTTCGCCGGATAAATACCACCCTCACCCTGAACAACCTCAGTAATAATTGCGCAGGTCTTATCTGTGATCTGAGCCTTTACGCTCTCAAGGTTATTGAAATCCGCAAACTTCACACCACCCATCAGAGGCTCAAAGGGCTCTCTGTAATGAGCAGTTCCTGTTACGGAAAGTGCTCCTATACTTCTTCCATGGAAGGAATGGTTCATGGCAATGATCTCATGATCTGCATGTCCGTCACGTACATATGCATATTTCTTAGCTGCTTTTAAAGCACCTTCGATTGCTTCTGTACCACTGTTGGCAAAGAATGCCTTGCTCATTTTACTTGCCTTTACCAGCTTCGCACCTGCTTCGATGATCGGCTCATTGTAATATAAGTTGGAAATATGCATCAGCTTATCAATCTGATCTTTTAATGCTTCATCATATCCCGGATAGTGATATCCCAGAGAATTTACAGCAATACCTGCTGCAAAATCCAGATATTCCTTTCCCTCGGAATCATATAAATAACATCCCTGTCCCTTTTCAAAAACAACAGGAAAACGATTATAGGTGTGAAGGATACTCTCTTCGGATTCCTTCATCTGTTCATTCATGTTCATTGTAATATTTCTCCCCGTCTTCTCTCAGAATCGCAGTACCAATACCTTTGTTTGTAAAGATCTCCAGCAGTAAGCTGTGAGGAATTCTTCCGTCAAGGATATGGACTCTGTTAACGCCTTCTTCAATGGCATCAATACAGTTTTTCAGCTTCGGAATCATACCTCCGCCTACATAACCGTCATCGATCAGTTTCTGTGCTTCATCTACATGAAGTTCAGAGATCAGGCTGGACGGATCATCTTTGTCTTTATAAACGCCTTCAATATCAGAAAGGAATGCAAGCTTCTCAGCATGAACAGCCTCTGCAATGGCACATGCCGCATCATCCGCATTAATATTATAAGTAGCGAACTCATCGTCATAACCTACCGGGAAAATGATCGGCAGGAAATCTTTCTCCAGAAGATCCTCCAGAATCTTCGGCTCAACCTTTGTAACTTCACCAACAAATCCGATGTCTCCGCCCTCTGTCTGTTTCTTACGGCATTTCAGCAGACCACCGTCTTTACCACTGATACCAACCGCATTTACACCAAGAGATTCCACCATGGCAACCAGTTCCTTATTCACCTTCGCAAGAACCATCTCTGCGATCTCCATAGTATCTTTATCTGTTACACGAAGACCATTAATAAATTTCGGCTCCATACCTACCTTGCCAACCCAGCGGCTGATTTCCTTACCACCGCCATGAACGATGATCGGTTTGAAACCAACCAGTTTCAGAAGAACAACGTCCTTGATCACATTCTTCTTCAGTTCATCATCCAGCATGGCACTTCCGCCGTACTTTACAACTACGATTTTACGATTAAATCTCTGAATATAAGGAAGCGCCTCGATCAGCACCTCCGCTTTATCTAAATATTTCTGATTAACCATTATTCTCTCCTTTTTCCAGTCAATGTCTGTTCTCCATTCCTGCTCATTGCTTTTCGCAATTAAAGCAGGAGACTTACCTGATTCGGTTAAAATCACCCTTATTCACAGAATTTTGTTATGAACGGTAATCCGCATTGATTTTTATATAATCATAAGTCAGGTCACAGCCCCATGCAGTTGCTGTGGCATCACCCATCTTCACATCAGCGATTGCTGTGACAGCTTCCTCAGAAAGAATCTTCGTTGCCTCTTCTTCACTGTAATCCACAGCCACACCATTCTCAATAATCTGGATTTTACCAGCCTTACTCTCAAAGAACAGATCCACCTTCTCAGGATCAAACTTCGCACCGGAATATCCCATAGCACACAGGATTCTTCCCCAGTTTGCATCATGTCCGTAGATAGCAGCCTTTGTCAGAGAAGAAGTAACAACAGACTTGCTCAATGTAACTGCCTGCTCCTTAGATTCTGCACCAATGATCTTCACCTCAAACAGCGCAGTCGCGCCCTCACCATCACCTGCGATCTTTTTCGCCAGAGTAGTATTGATATAATTCAGCGCAGCCTTGAAAGTCTGGTAATCCTCCCCCTTCTCTGTGATCTCCGGATTCTCAGCCAGACCATTGGCCAGAAGAAGAACTGTATCATTGGTAGAAGTATCTCCATCAACAGAAACCATATTGTAAGTATCCTTAACATCCTCACTTAACGCTTCCTGCAGCATCTTCTTGGAAATCTTCGCATCAGTAGTAACAAACCCAAGCATGGTACACATATTGGGATGGATCATACCGGAACCCTTACACATACCACCAACAGTAACCGTCTTACCGCCAATCTCGATCTGAACAGCAACCTCTTTCTTTTTGGTATCAGTAGTCATGATCGCCTTCGCAGCCTCAGTACCAGCCTCCAGAGAACCATCCAGTTTCGGCACCAGCATCTTCACACCATTCTTAATACGTTCAATAGGAATCTGCTTACCAATAACCCCTGTAGAAGCAACCAGCACACTGTCAGCAGTCACCCCAAGAACCTCAGCAGCCGCATCCGCAGTCTCCTTACAATAACCATAACCTTCTGCACCAGTACATGCATTGGCAATACCACTGTTACAGATCACCACCTGTGCAGACGGATGATTATAAACAATATCCTGATCCCATTTAACAGGCGCAGCCTTCACCACATTGGTAGTAAAAGTCCCCGCAGCCACACATGGCACCTCACTGTAAACCATAGCCATATCCGTTCTGCCCTTATACTTAATCTCAGCCGCAACAGCCGCTGCCTTAAATCCCTTAGCCGCCGTAACGCCGCCCTCTATAATCTTCATAAAACCTCAATCCTTTCTATATAATAAGACAAACTATCTTGTTTCCCGTCCACATCCTCCACTCTCAGCGACTGCCGCAGATCCCCTGCGCAGTCACGTCCGTCAGACATCCACATCTCTTCCGTCCTGAAAAGTCAGCTCCGGAAATTATTTGGTTTTGAACGCATTTGCAGGGGCTGTAGTAACTCTTAGTGCTCGGGAATTTGTGTTATGAGGCGGCTGCATCACTGTCTGAGCGAAGTTTGCAACGGAGCGAGTTTGACAAGCCGCCTCATGCCTTTAGCAAATTCACGAACACTTAGAGTTAGTAAGCCCCGAAACCGCGTTCAAAACCAAATAATTTCCGGAGCGTCCCTTTCCATTAATCTATCACGGACACATCGGCACCTGCAACAGTCCCTCAGCCTCCTTAAATCCAAACATCAGGTTCATATTCTGCACAGCCTGTCCTGCTGCACCTTTCACCAGATTATCCATAGCCCCCATCATAATAACTCTGTGAGTCCTCGGATCGATCTTAAAGTTCACATCCACATAATTACTTCCTTCCACACACTTAGTCTGCGGACAAACATCCTTATCCAGCACACGAACGAAAGTCTCATTCTCATAATACTTATCATAAACTGCCTTCACCTCTTCATAAGAAACATCCTTAGTCAAAGAAGCATAAGCAGTCACCAGAATACCGCGATTCATAGGGATCAGATGAGGTGTAAAATTAATCAGCACTTCCTTACCGCACGCATAACCAAGCTGATCCTCAATCTCAGGTGTATGTCTGTGAGTTGCAACACCATAAGCCTTAATATTCTCGTTTACTTCACAGAACAGATTGGCAACCTTGGCTCCACGTCCTGCTCCTGAAGTACCGGACTTCGCATCAATGATAATCGTAGACGGATCGATCAGCCCTTCTTTGATCAGCGGATAAATAGAAAGGGTGGAACATGTGGGATAACATCCCGGATTCGCAATCAGTCTTGCCTTCTTAATCTCCTCACGATTAATTTCACATAAACCATAAACCGCCTCATCAATAAACTGCGGAGCCTTATGCTCAATTCCGTACCATTTCTCATATTTCTTCACATCTTTAATACGGAAATCCGCACTCAGGTCAATAACTTTCGCCTTAGAAAGAATTCCTTCATTAATTAAAGAAGCACAGAGTCCCTGAGGAGTAGCTGTAAAAATCACATCCACTTCATCAGCCAATGCTTCCATATTATCATCCATACATTTCGCATCTACCAGCTTAAAAAAGTTCTGATAAACATCTGAATATTTCTGGTCAATGTAACTTCTTGAACCATACCACGCAACTTCCACATCTTTATGTCCCAGAAGCAGTCTCACGATCTCGTTACCTGCATATCCTGTGGCACCGATAATTCCTGCTTTAATCATAATAATTTCCTCCATCTTCGCCTTATCCGGCGATCTTCATTTCATAGTAAAACTTTACTCTATCAGAGTGATGGACTAATTATACATCTTACCTGCATAATATGCAATAGTCATTTTTCAATGTTTTTACATGGATTTTATTTTGCTTCACAGATTTTCCCTTGTTTTTTCCTATATTATGTTGCATATTTATGCAAAAACAGATAAAACTTTTTTACATTTTTCTATTGCATATTTATAAAAAAAGGTGTATATTATCATTTGTTAAGCGGAATCACACGAAATCATCTTGTTCCGCATTGAATATTTATTCAAAAATTTCAATCAGAAATTACCGCATTTATTCAAAAATAATGCGCTGAACTCCCGACCTATTCATTTACTTTCGGCAAACGGATATCTCAGGAAATTTTTACAAATCAGGAAAATAATAAAATCCAATTTCAGGAGGAATACAATCATGAAAGAAAAAGTCGTTTTAGCATACTCAGGCGGTCTTGATACCACAGCCTTAATCCCATGGTTAAAAGAAACATTTGATTACGATGTTGTCTGCTGCTGCGTAAACTGCGGTCAGGGAAACGAACTGGACGGACTGGATGAAAGAGCAAAGCTTTCCGGTGCTTCCAAATTATATATCGAAGATATCATAGATGAATTCTGTGATGACTTCATCGTTCCATGTGTACAGGCAGGCGCTGTATACGAACACAAATATCTCCTTGGTACATCCATGGCTCGTCCGGCAATCGCTAAGAAATTAGTTGAGATCGCACGTAAAGAAGGCGCAGTTGCTATCTGCCACGGTGCTACAGGTAAAGGTAATGACCAGATCCGTTTCGAACTTGGCATCAAGGCTCTTGCTCCTGACATCAAGATCATCGCTCCATGGCGTATGACAGACAAATGGACCATGCAGTCACGTGAAGATGAAATTGCATTCTGTAAAGCTCACGGAATCGACCTTCCATTCGATGCAAGCCACAGCTACAGCCGTGACAGAAACTTATGGCATATCAGCCATGAAGGTCTGGAACTGGAAGATCCTTCCCAGGCTCCAAATTATGACAATATGCTTGTTTTAGGTGTTACACCTGAGAAAGCCCCTGATAAAGAAACAGAAGTTACCATGACATTTGAGCAGGGTGTTCCGAAAACATTAAACGGCAAAGAAATGAAAGTTTCCGAGATTATCACTGAGCTTAACAAATTAGGCGGCGAGAACGGTATCGGTATCGTTGATATCGTCGAGAACCGTGTTGTTGGTATGAAATCACGTGGCGTATATGAGACTCCTGGCGGAACTATCCTGATGGCAGCTCATGAACAGCTCGAAGAACTTACACTTGACCGCGAGACAATGGAAACCAAGAAGAAACTTGGCAGCCAGTTCGCTCAGGTTGTTTACGAAGGAAAATGGTATACACCACTTCGCGAGGCAATCCAGGCATTCGTTGAATCCACACAGAAATATGTAACAGGTGAAGTGAAATTCAAACTGTACAAAGGCAATATCATCAAAGCCGGTACAACTTCTCCATACAGCCTGTACAATGAATCTCTTGCATCTTTCACAACAGGTGACCTCTATGACCACCACGATGCAGATGGATTCATCACACTGTTCGGACTTCCACTGAAAGTTCGCGCTATGATGTTAAAAGAAGTTGAGCAGAACAAGAAATAATTAATTGATAACAGATTCAGCCAGATGGACACTTTATTCATCTGGCTGTTTTTATTACCTGATACAGTATTGCAATTCTGTAAAAAATGGCACAAAAAAGACACAGCCAGATGGCCATGTCCGTTTTTATCTGCTATGTTTATGATTATCTGCTTTCCAGTTCCGCACGTTTCTTATCGATAAGCTCCTGAAGTTTTTCCAGCTCTTCCACTGTAATCCCATCAGATTCCAGAAGCGCATTCATCATTTCCACCGGATTAATCTTTCTGCTTTTGGCATTTCCCTTTAAATAATCCTCTCTCGAAAGAAGAGGGGTATAATTTCTTGCATACACCTTGCCGTTCATTGAAGTTCCCGCAACCTGGATCAGGTTCTCTTTCAAAAGAAGCTCCAGGCATCTTCTTACTGTCGGCATTTTCAGTTCCGGTGCAATGTCATTGATCTCAAAAGCAGACAATGGTCTTCCCTCTTCCCAAAGCACATTCATAATATCATAACGTTTACCTTTTAAGATGTCCATCTTAAGATCTCCTTCCATTTTTAACCAGATATCACTATAATACAGAAATATCGAATTAATTACAATTACAGAGACCTTACACTGATTTACAGTCCTTTTACAAATTTGTTACCAAGTTTATCCGGACAATAATACATCTTTCTACACATCACGAATCATTTCGTCATAAAACAAGCTGTTTTTTCTCAAGACGGGCATATACCCACTCTCTGAAAAGTGTATATATCACAGATACTGTCGGAATGAAGATCAGCATTCCCGCAATTCCCATCAGACTGCCGCCAAGTGTTACAGCTACCAGTACCCAGATGGATGGAAGCCCGACAGAACCACCTACCACATGAGGATAGATCAGGTTTCCTTCTATCTGCTGCAGGATAAGGAAAAGTCCCAGAAACAGAACTGCTTTTACAGGACTTATCATAAGGATCAGAAAAAATGCTACCCAGCATCCGATAATTCCGCCAAACAGCGGGATCAATGCTGTAAATGAAATCAGGACACCCACCAGCATTGCATATGGAAAATGCAGGATTGTCATGGATACAAAGAACATACTTCCAAGAATCACAGCTTCGATACACTGTCCGGTAATAAAGCTGGAAAAAATCCTGTTTGCCAGATTCCATACATGTGCCAGATATCTGACCGGTTTTTCCGGGAACATTGCGTACATTGCTTTTTTTATCTGCTGCAGGAGCTTTTCTTTCTGCAAAAGGACGTAGCAGGCGAATACAAAGCCAATGGATACATTCATTGCAGTAGTTAGAAGTCCCATGGTGATGGACACTGTGGAGGAAACAATGTTATTGACTCCGTTCTTCAGTACGCCGAGTACAGAATCGATTATTTTTCCCGGCTCAATGTCAAGAGACTGCGCCCATTTCACAACTTCCGGATTGTTTCCGAATACATTGTCGATCCATTTCTGGAAAACCGGAATATTTTCTTCTATCTTTTTCGCTATGTTTACGAATGTTGCCCCCAGTTCCGGTACTACTACCAGCATAACGATCACGATTATACAGATCACAAAGCAGATAGAAAGCACCAGGCTGACCGGCCTTGCCAGTTTTTGTGCTGTTTTTTTCTCTTGTTTCAAGGCTTTTCCGAACAGATGATGTTCTATGAATTTCATTGGAATGTTGAGGATAAAAGCGATTCCAAAGCCAATGATGAACGGAAAGAGAAAGCCAAGCAGGACTCTGGCAGTGCTGATGACTATGTGCAGGTTCTGGACACCCAGATATAAGAGAATTGCGAATGCGATGAGCCACCGAATTTTTTTTATGTTTTCTTTGTCTAGCTGCATGTTTGTTTTTCCTTTCTTTTTGATATTGGAGAGTATTATATCATATTTTCCCCAAAAACGGACGCTTAGAAAAATATTTTATCTGCTATGCGGTTTCGGCATCTAAGAGATTCTAAGTCATCTGAAATCTGCTAAAAGCATGAGAAGAAAAGTCTATGATTGCCCGCTGGCGCTCAGGCAATGGACTTTTCTTCTCATAACGCAGATTTAAGAGGACTAAGAATCTCTAAGATGCCTGCAAATGCATAGCAGATAAAATATTTTTCTAAGCTGGTAATTGGAAGGTGGAAAATATCGTATCAATTCGCATGTTAAAAGCCTACATGAATAAGAAAGACTTTAAATATGAAAGAGATTGTATAAGTTCACATGGGATATCATATACTTTATATAAATTCTGCCTGTAAAATGCTTTATAGACTATGAATTATCAAATAGCAATGCAAAAAGAATATTAAATTAAATTGCAGAAAGGAATTGACAGTTAACTACAAATATTTTATAATCATTTTATAAACAATATAAGTAAACTTATATATGTCCATAATCGGTTGGACGTTTCTACCAACTACCGTAATAGTTGTCTATAAGTTCTCTCCCCAGGGAGAAAGAATGAGGTAAAGGCAGCATCGGTAGATTTTTTTTGCCTTTCCTTAACCACAAAAAGGAGGTATGGTTATGAACGAGCGGACTTTTGTTTTAAAGGGAACAATTTGCTACAGTAATTCTCTGACAGAACTTTCCATCACTGAAAATGGATATTTAGTATGTAAAGATGGGCGATGTGCAGGGGTGTTTGATGAGCTTCCTGAGAAATTTGCAGGAATCTCATGTACAGATTTTGGCGATGAGCTGATCATTCCGGGACTGACTGATCTGCATCTTCATGCTCCGCAGTATACGTTTCGTGCCTCGGGTATGGATCTTGAGCTGCTGGACTGGCTGAATACTTATACTTTTCCGCAAGAAGCGCGTTATGAAGATACGGAGTTTGCAAAAGAGGCTTATTCTATTTTCACTGAGGATATGAAGAAGAGCCCGAATACAAGAGCATGTATTTTCGGAACTCTGCATGTCCCTGCTACCGAGATCCTGATGGAACAGCTGGATAAAACCGGAATAAAGGCTATGGTCGGCAAGGTAAATATGGACCGTAATGGTTCTCCGCAGTTGCAGGAAGAGAGTGCTCAGGCTTCTGCTGATGCTACAGTTCAGTGGATTGAGGATACGCTTGATAAGTTTGAAAATGTAAAACCGATCCTTACCCCGAGATTTACTCCGTCCTGTTCCGACGAGCTGATGGAGAAGCTTTCGGAGATTCAGAAGAGGTATCACCTGCCGATGCAGTCTCACCTTTCTGAGAATTTCGGTGAAATTGCCTGGGTGAAGGAGCTTTGCCCGAATACACATTTTTATGGAGAAGCATATAGCCAGTTTGATCTTTTCGGCGGTGACTGTCCGACGATCATGGCTCATTGTGTTCATTCTTCGGATGAAGAAATTGCCCTTATGAAGAAGCAGGGCGTTTATATTGCCCATTGTCCGCAGTCTAACACAAATCTCGCCTCAGGTATCTCTCCTGCAAGACGTTATCTGGACGAAGGCTTACACATCGGACTGGGATCTGACATTGCAGGTGGAACTTCCGTTTCTATTCTGCGTGCCATGGCTGATGCTATTCAGGTTTCCAAGCTGTACTGGCGGCTGGTTGATTCTTCCATGAAGCCGCTCACTGTTGAAGAAGCCTTTTATATGGGAACAGAAGGAGGCGGTTCCTTCTTCGGAAAGGTAGGAAATTTTAAAGAGGGGTATGAATTTGATGCAGTTGTACTTAATGACAGCACTATTCCAACTCCATTAAAACTCTCTCCGAAAAACAGACTGGAGAGACTGATCTACCTTTCAGATGACCGCAACATAACCGCTAAGTATGTAGCTGGCAGGAAGATTCTGTAACTGCAGGAAATACAGATTCTGATGGTGTTTTTCCGGCATATCGCTGACATGATGATGTGCCGAGACGATTGATTCCAGGAGTTTCACCCTGTTTTTTCGGGATGATTATCTGAGACACCACAAAACAGCCGGCAATTTTTAAAAGCAAAAGGGGGAAAGATTATGAATCTTGACAAATTATTCCATCTCAAAGAAAACCACACAGATGTAAAGACCGAAGTTATGGCAGGTATTACCACATTCATGACAATGGCATACATTCTGGCTGTAAACCCAAACATTCTGGAAGCATCCGGCATGGACAGAGGTGCTGTTTTTACAGCGACCGCACTGGCATCCTTTATTGCAACCTGTCTGATGGCTGCGCTTTCTAATTATCCATTCGTTCTTGCACCTGGCATGGGCCTGAATGCCTACTTTGCCTACACTGTTGTTCTTGGCATGGGTTACAGCTGGCAGCAGGCACTGGCAGCTGTATTTGTAGAGGGTATTATTTTTATCCTGTTATCTCTGACCAATGTGCGTGAGGCAATTTTCAATGCGATCCCAATGAACCTGAAACATGCAGTATCTGTTGGTATCGGACTGTTTATTGCTTTCATCGGACTGCAGAATGCTAAGATCGTAGTTAACAACGACTCCACTCTGGTAAGTGTATTTTCCTTTAAATCCTCCGTTTCCGGCGGAACCTTCAATACAGAAGGAATTACAGTTCTTCTGGCGCTGATCGGACTTCTCATCACTGCCATCCTTCTTGTTAAGAATGTAAAAGGAAACATTCTCTGGGGTATCCTGATCACATGGGGACTTGGCATTATCTGTCAGTTGACAGGACTTTACAAGCCTGATCCTGCAGCCGGCTGGTTCAGCCTCCTGCCCGATTTCTCAAACGGAATCTCCATTCCAAGCATGGCTCCTACATTTATGAAAATGGACTTCTCCATTGTCTTCACACTTGATTTCGTAGTCATTATGTTTGCATTCCTGTTTGTAGATATGTTTGATACTCTGGGAACCCTGATCGGTGTTGCTTCCAAAGCTGATATGCTTGACAAAGATGGCAAACTTCCGAACATCAAAGGCGCTCTTCTTTCTGACGCAGTAGGAACTACAGTAGGTGCTATGTGTGGTACTTCCACAGTTACTACTTTCGTAGAGAGTGCTTCCGGTGTTGCTGAAGGCGGACGTACAGGACTTACTTCCCTGGTAGCAGCCATCCTCTTCGGGTTATCGCTGCTGTTATCCCCGATTTTCCTGGCAATCCCGTCCTTTGCCACAGCACCGGCTCTGATCATCGTTGGATTCCTGATGCTCACATCAGTAACCAAGATTGACTTCAACGACATGACCGAAGCAATCCCAGCATTTATCGCGATCATCGCAATGCCATTCCTGTACAGCATTTCTGAAGGTATCTCCATGGGTGTTATCTCCTATGTGATCATCAACGTTGTTACAGGTAAAGCTAAGGAAAAGAAAATCAGCGTACTGATGTATGTACTGGCTGTATTGTTTATTTTGAAATATATCTTTATCTGATCCGGAAAATCAGAAGCAAAATTAAAGACGCAAATTTACACATTTGCGAAAAAGAAGCCTCCTGCAGGGGCTTCTTTTTTGTTACCATAATTTTCTTTCACTTTCCTGGTCTGTGTTGTATAATTATGAAAGTGTTTATTCATTTTATAAATCAGCGGGATATTTGCAGTTTCTAGAGCGTGTCTGAAAAATCATTCCCGCAATCTGCACGCCTCACTTTGCAGGATATTTCACCCGAATTCAGTTGCCGTAGCCCGCTACGGCGCCCTCATCCGGGCAAAATATCCCACAAATTGTGACGC
>PPYF01246123.1_pt1 | contig 15105 bp, 15 predicted proteins | sample 1559871 | NCBI WGS metagenome assembly PPYF01 (sample SAMN08240021, study PRJNA423297) | Human gut metagenome, whole genome shotgun sequencing project. | reverse complement strand
AAAAAAGCTGCCGGAATATATAATTTTTTCCAATTGCCTGTTGCAAACCACACCAAAATAGTATATATTATAGAAAGGCCGGACACACTGCTCCTGACCGTCTGCGGGCAGCGGCCATTCAAAAACAAGGCAAGGTGAAAACTTTGAGCAATATCATCTATGTGGACAACGCCGCCACCACGCCTGTGTCGAAGCCTGTTTTCGACGCCATGGCGCCCTATTTCTGCGAACAATACGGCAACCCGTCCAGCATCTTTTATTCCGTCGGCGCAGCGGCGGGCGACGCACTGGCCGCCGCGCGCGAAAAGGTGGCCCGCGCGCTGGGCTGCGATACCGGCGAGGTATTTTTCACGAGCTGCGGCTCCGAGGCCGACAACTGGGCCATCAAGGGCACGGCGCACAAATTTGCAAAGCAGGGCAAAAAGCACCTGATCACAAGCTGTATCGAGCATCACGCCGTGCTGCACTCCATGCAGGCGCTGGAACGCGAAGGCTTTGAGGTGACTTACCTGCCCGTAGACGCGGAGGGCTTTGTCTCCCCCGCCGATGTGGAAGCCGCCATCCGGCCGGACACAGCGCTTGTGACCATCATGTTTGCAAACAACGAGATCGGCACCATCGAGCCCATCGAGGAAATCGGCGCAGTATGCCGCAAGCACGGCGTGTGGTTCCACACCGACGCGGTGCAGGCTGTGGGTGCTGTGCCCATTGACTGCCATGCGCTGCCTGTCGATATGCTGAGCCTTTCAGCCCACAAGTTCAACGGACCGAAGGGCGTGGGGGCGCTGTATATCCGCCGCGGCGTGATGCCGCTGAATTTTCTGGACGGCGGCGCGCAGGAGCGCGGACGCCGCGCGGGTACTGAAAACCTCGCGGGCATCGTCGGCTTGGCCACAGCGCTGGAAGCCGCAGTGAACAGCCTTGACGAAAAGCGCGCACGGCTTGCCCGGATGCGCGACTATGTGCTGGAGCATATCCAGAAGATGCCCCAGGTAAAAGTGAACGGCCCATTGGACGGCAGCAAACGCCTGCCCAACAATGTGAACGCCAGCTTCACCGCGGCCGAGGGCGAAAGCCTGCTGCTCATGCTGGACATGCGCGGCGTCTGTGCCTCCTCCGGCTCGGCATGCGCCTCCGGCAGCTTGGACCCCAGCCACGTGCTGCTTTCCATCGGCCTGCCCCACGAGATCGCTCATTGCAGCCTGCGCATCAGCTTCGGCGTGCAGAACACGATGGACGACGCGAAGGCCGTGTGCGACGCGCTGGATGAGGTCGTGCCCGCCGTGCGCCAGCGCAGCCCGCTGTGGCGCGCATGATTTTAAGATGTGAATTTCCGGAAAGAAGGACAAAGGATTATGTATAGTGCAAAAGTGATGGACCATTTTGCGAACCCGCGCAATGTGGGCGAGATCGAGAACGCGGACGGCGTGGGAGAAGTCGGCAATCCCAAGTGCGGCGACATCATGAAGATGTTTTTGAAGATCGACAACAACGTCATCACCGACGTAAAATTCAAGACGTTCGGCTGCGGCGCAGCCATCGCCACTTCCAGCATCGCCACCGAGATGATCAAAGGCAAGACCATCGACGAGGCGCTGAAGCTGACAAACAAGGCCGTTGTGGAAGCGCTGGACGGCCTGCCCCCCGTGAAGCTGCATTGCAGTGTGCTGGCCGAGCAGGCGGTGAAGGCCGCTCTGGCCGATTACTACCGCCGCCAGGGCGTGGACCCCGAGCCGATTGTAGGCAAGCTGGAGGAGGATTGCCACGCCTGTGCCTGTGAGGCATAGTTCCCCTTTCCCCGCCGTAAAAACGAATGGACCGCAGCCCGGCCGTGCGCTTTCGCGCGCGGCCGGGCAGCCGGTTTTTTTCGATATCTTTGAAAAAGCATAAAAGGAGTTTTCCTCATGACGGATGAAATCTGCTGCGGCAGCAGCTTCGGCACCTTTGAAGAGCAGGACAAGGTCCTTGTCGCGCTTTCCGGCGGCGTGGATTCCTCGGTATGCATCCAGATCCTGCGCGACCAAGGCTTTGACGTGCAGGCGGTGGTCATCCGCTTTTCTCCTGCTCACGATGCGGCTGTGCGGGCCGCTCAGACAGTGGCGCGCCAGCTGGGCGTACCGCTTATCGAGGAGGACTGTACAGAAGAGTTCGAACAGCAGGTGGTGGAACCGTTCTGCGCGCAATACTGCGCCGGGCGCACGCCCAGTCCCTGCGTGCTGTGCAATCCCCGCGTCAAATTTGCAGCGCTGGCCCGTGTGGCCGACCGTCTGGGCATCCGCTATATCGCAACAGGGCATTACGCCCGCGTAACGGAGGAGAACGGCCTTTACTATGTACGCGCCGCCGTCAGCCCGGAGCGCGACCAGAGTTACATGCTGTATGGGCTGCCCCAGAATATTCTGGCCCGCCTGTGCCTGCCTGTCGGCGAGTTTGAAAAGTCTGATATCCGCGAGATGGCCGCGTCCGCGCAGCTTGCCAGCGCGGATGCGCCGGACAGCCAGGAGATCTGCTTCATTCCGGACGGCGACTATGCCGCCTATATCGCCGCACGCGGCCTCGTTCCCCTGCAGGGCCGCTTCATCGGTCCCGACGGCGAAGACCTCGGCCCCCATAAGGGCGTGTGGCATTACACCGTAGGGCAGCGCAAGGGCCTGAATATCGCCTACGGCACTCCTCTGTTCGTGCGGCGCATCCGCCCGAACGGCGACGTGGAGCTTGCCCGCGGCGGCGATGAATTTTTTTCCGGCATAGTACTGACAGACGCCGCACGCGCGGACGGCAGACCCATCCTGGCTGGGGAGCGCTACGGCGTAAAGGTGCGCAGCCGCGCAGCGGCGGCGTCCTGCACTGTGGAAGCCGCGGAAAACGGCAGCGTGACGCTGCGCTTTGACGAGCCGCAGCGTGCCCCCGCCCCTGGCCAGGCCGCCGTACTGTACGACGGAGAACTGGTGCGCGGCGGCGGTACCATCTGTGAAATGCTGTAAATTTTTCACCAGTGTCCCCCGTGTTTGCTTTGCCCCGTAATAAAAAACGCCCGCCGGCACGCGGGACACGCATGAATGAAATCACCCCGGCCTATAATAGGCCGAGGTGATTTTTTATGTTCATTTATCTTGGAGACAATGACTCTGTGTTTGAAGCAGCCCTGCGTGAGGATTCTTCCGTGCGGGCCTATTATGAGAGCCTGCCGGGCATGCTGCGGGAAAAGGTGCGTGCAGCTGGGCTGTATAGCGCACAGGAGATCGGCGCATATATCGATATGCTGATAGCCGGCGGAAACTGACGCGCACGCATCACGCGCCGCCGTATACGCGGTAGCATCCCTTGCCCGCCGCCTTTGCGGCATACAGCGCGGAATCTGCTCTTCGCAGCAGTTCTTCATAAGCGCAGGCTCCCGGCTTCGACAAAACAACACCGATGCTGCCGGAGACGTCCACGCCGCATTGCACGCTTACGGAGCGGCACATTTCCTGCGCGATCTTCTGCGCGCGTCCCACTGCCTGTTCGCCGCCCGCGCCCGGCATCATCATCAAAAATTCATCCCCGCCGACGCGGCCCACCACATCATCCCGGCGAAACAGCCCGGACAGATTTTCGCCCAAACAGCGCAGCACCGCGTCTCCCTTTGGATGGCCGTAACGGTCGTTCGTCTGCTTAAAGTTGTCCACATCCAGCAAAAGCAGTGCAAATGGTTTTTCACCGGGGGTGTTCTCCAAAAGCGTACGGCAGCGCTGCTCTGTCGTGCGCTTGTTCAAAACGCCCGTCAGGCTGTCCGTCTGCGTCAGGCGCAGCAGGCGTGCCCGATCCTCGTGCTGAGGCGTGACATCCATGATACAGCCCACAGCACTCTCTCTTGCGCCGCTGCTGCCGCGCACTGCCACCAGTGAAACGCGCACCCATATCCCGCCGCCGGGCAGTTCAATCCGGCGTTCCGCACCGCACACATCATCGCCGTCCTCCTCCAGCGCCTGTGCGATACAGGCCGCATAAGATGCGAACGGCTGGGAAAAGCGCCCGGCATGGACCTCGGCGAGGAAAGCCGGCGCCCATCGCGGCGCACCAGCCGGCACTCGAAGCTGCGCGCGTCGCCCGGGCGGCGCAGCCGGGACAGATTACCCAACGCACCGCGCCTGTCGTCCGGATGAACGCACGAGAGGACATTCGGGTCCGGCTGGCTCCAGAAGTCCTCCAGGCTTTCGTATCCCAGTATCCGTGCCCCGGCCAGATTCGTATGAATGGCATGGTACCGTCCGTCCGCCTCGGCCCGGAACTGTGCGACGGCACACGGGATGCTGCTGAGCATCCCCGCATAAAAATCCCGCTCCTCAGAAAGTTGCTTGATCTCGCGTGACTTTGCGGCCGTTCCCGTCTGCTCCCGGGTGATATCGTAGAAAAAGCACAGCAGATAGCGGCCCCATTCCGGACTGCCCGCATATGTTGCCGTCATGCGTACCCATATCACGCTGCCATCTGCCCGGCGAACAGGGAGCTTGGTGTCGCACCGGCCCGCCGTACCGAACTGACGGCGCATTTCCGCATAAAGGCGGGCCTTCTCCGGCTCTGTGGCAATATGGGCAAAAAATGCTTTCTCCATTTCCGCCATCTGTCCGCGCGGATACCCGCACAGCGAGAACAGCTGCTCGTTTGCAAACAGCAGCTGCCTGCTGGAAGGGTCCACTCCGGCCACGGCACAGGGCACTGCGTCAAACAGCGAATGAGTGATGGAACGCACGGCGCTGTCCGTCAGGGCGGACGCTTCACAGTAGTCAGGCAGCCGCTGCGCGCCATCTGCGCCGCCCCACGGCAGCGCACAATAGCCGCCCGCCTGCTGTACGAACGCTTCGAACGCTTCCGCAGGCATCGGCTGTGCAAAATAGTAGCCCTGTGCCAGCGTACAGCCGAACGTATTCAGCCGTTCCACCTGCCCGGCCGTCTCCAGCCCTTCGCAGAGCACCGTCATGTACAGCTCATCCGCCATGCGGATGATATTGCGCAGGATTACATCGCTTTTATAGCCTTCCGCTGCAGCGCCCGAAACAAAGCTGCCGTCCAGCTTCAGGATATCAAACTCCAGTTCCTTGAGCAGGTTGAGCGCGGAATAGCCTGTGCCGAAATCGTCAATGGATACCTTGCAGCCCAGTGCGCGCAGGCCGCGGATTACAGCCGCCGCCTCCGTCCGGTTTTTTCCAGCGGGCCAGAGCCTCCGCCCCCGCTACACGCCCCGTACGCAGGTTTACCTTGGGCTGCAAATAAAAAGTGAACTGCTCCCGTTCCAGCGCCGCCTGCAGGTCCGCCTGCAAACGGATGGCGCGCGCCATCTCGTCTTTGAGTGCTTCATCAAACACAGCGCAGGCAGTGCGATACTTCTTTTTTGCCTCCTTGTGCGCGATATTCGCACCGTCAATGGCCGCGGAAAGCCCCTCTCCGCCGCCCTCCAGCGCACTGATGCCACTGACGATCTGCGGCTTTGAACGCGGATGGAACGGCTGCTGGCCCACAAGAAACCGCTCTACCGCTCCTGCGAAGCCCAACGCTTCATCGTACAGGTCCACGCCGGGCGTCCGCTCAAACAGGCACAGGAAATTATCCGAAAAAATACGGCCGCAGACACGGGTCCGCGGCAGATGCTTCAAAAAATCTGCAAAGGCGCCCAGCATACGGTCTCCCTCCGGCAGACCATACAGTTCATTTACAGACTTGAAATCAATAATGTTTGCATAGATCACGCCCATGCTGCGGCCCGCACCTGAGCGCCTTCAGAAAACGCTTTTCCTCCTGCGGCACATCCAGTCCCAGTGTGCCGCCCGGATTCATGATATTGTCAGGGTCAAAGTACTGTTTGAGCGCGCGGATGACTCCATATTCATTCCGCCCCACTGCCCCTTCCAGCCACGGCCCGAACATTTTGCCGATGCCGTGGTGGTGGCTCATGGCCGCGCCGCTCTTCTGAATGGCGTCCAGAATTCCCGAATGGTAGGCCTTAAATTCCTCCAGGCTGCTCATCTTTGCCAGAAAAATAAAATACAGGTTCGCTCCCTGGGGGTAAACATGGGACATATGCGTCATGCAGATCGTGTTGGGGCGAGAATGGCAATAGGCGCGCACATCCGCATGTACGCTGCTCATATTGCTCCAGTTGACGCTGCATTCCATGGTCTCGATGACAAGGCCGAAATCCTGCAGCGTGTCCCGCAGGTATGGGTCGCTGAAACGGCCGTGCTCCCAGCTTTTCGTCACAAAGCCCGTCAGGCTCATACCGCCGAATTTGCGGCACACTCGCGCTACGTTCCGCGCGCAGTTTTTGGAAAACCCCTTCTCTCCGTTGGTGAAGCCCAGATACAGGCACATCTCACCCGTTTTGAAGCCCCTCATATCAAACAGGTGCCGCAGCGGGCTTTCGTCCACACCGGCGCCCTCGCCGCCCATCATGATCTGCCCCAGGTCCGGCCCGGTGGCCTTGCGCGGGTAAGTATCCGTTTTGACGTGTCCGATGGGCGTGGCATACTCCTGTCCCATCACAATATCGCTGATGCAGCCGTAGTAGGTGCTGTTCTGCCCCGCGCCCCGCGTGACGACCCAGCCGCCCACGGAGGAATGCTCAAAGCTCTGCGGAAAATGGCCGCAGGTGTACGCCCGCTTTGCGCCCAGCGTCCGGGGAGCGTTGTTGAGCGTGTCCTCCAGCTTCGGTAAGCCACAATTCGCTCGATCTGTTCCTTTGTATCCGGATAAAGCACGGCGTCCGGTACGTTTTCCACCACTTGATTGCGCAGGCGCAGGATGTCGTACATGGTCTTGCCGTATGCAACGGAAAGGCGCGCGTAATCGTCCGTGCGCACATATTCCGCACCCACGATGTCCCGAAACGCATCCAGGCGGCGTTGTTCCATGGTGCAGGGCAGATCGAACCGCACTGCGTCCAGGCCTAAATTTTCCGTATAGTGGTCAAAGTCCGCGTCCGTCAGGCCAAATTTTTCCTTCACGAGTTTATAAAGCGATTCCTTGGGCGGTTTGATCTGATCCGGCGCGCCCCATTTGAAAATGGAGCGGTAGGATGTGGGTGGTACCTCGCCGTGGTACCATTTGGGTTCAAAATCACGATATGGCTTGGACATGGTCGTCTCCTCCTTTTTAAAAATGGGAAGTTCGTCTTGCGGCAGGTCTGCTGGTTCCCTTTATGTCGGATGGAACGGCAAAGAGTTCCCCTTTGTACCTTTTTCGAGCGCAACACGCATTCACAGGTTTATTTCAGCTCCGCCGCCTCAGGCGCCCAATCGTCCGTGGCAATAACGGCGCAGCCCGTGCCTAAAAGGTCCGGTATGAGGACGTCTCCACAGTATACAGGCACGGTCTGCGTATACGCGTTTAGTACAGCCATGGCTTCAAACAGGCGTTCCTTGGGCAATTCTCCCGCTGTGCGCACCGGCAATACCGGTGCGCCGCCCCCCAGCGTTTTTACCGTGGTGCACAAGCTTCGCGTGGGGGCGGTGCATTCCTTTTCGGCAAAATCGCGCCCTTTTGGGCAGCGGTTCCCCGTCACAGACGTCACCGCGCCGTTTTCCACTTCGGTGTGTAAGCGGCAGCCGTTGGGGCAGACGATGCAAGTAAATTCCCGCTTCATGTGTCCGCCTCCTCCATCACGAATGTAAGCCGGGAGCCTGCATGCAGCCCGGCCCCCGAAAGGTCCACCACCATCCGCTCCATCTCCGGCGGCTTAAGCTGCATATATGTCTTTTTGCAAAGTTCTCTGCCGTCCGCCAGCATACGAACACGCGTTTTTCCGCGTTCAGCAAGGGAACGGAAGAAGAAAGTTGTTTTCCCGGCAGGCTTTGTCGTGTCAATGCGCTGCGGCACCACATATCCAAACCCGCCGTCTGCCGACACCTCCGCCAACCCGCACGCCGCGGGAACATAGCGCGCGGCCGCCGCGCCCGCCGCTTCGCCGCTTTCGGAAACATAATCCACAAGGTCGTTCACATGCAGCGCGTTACCGCACACAAAAACGCCCGGCACCAGCGTCATATAGCTCTGGTCACACAGAGGCCCTTTTGTTCGTGCATCCAAAGGCACGCCAAGTGCCTCGGCCAGCTCATTTTCCGGGATCAACCCCACGGATAAGATCAGGCTGTCGCATTCGAGCTCCTGTTCCGTGCCCGGTATGGGACGCATCCGCGCGTCCACCTCGGCCACCGTCACGCGTTCCAACCGCTCTTTGCCCGAAACGCGGGTGACGGTATGGCTGGTGTACAATGGAATACCAAAATCCTCCAGGCACTGACTGATATTGCGCGAAAGCCCACTGGGCGTGGGCTTTGCCTCATATACGCCCAACACCTGAGCGCCCTCCAGCGTCAGCCGGCGGGCCATGATGAGCCCGATGTCACCGGAACCAAGGATCACGCAGCGCCGGGCGGGCATCTCCCCCATCCGGTTAATGTAATGCTGGGCCGTACCTGCGGTGAGCACACCCGCCGGACGGGTACCATGTATGGACACCTGCCGGGCTGTGCGCTCGCGGCAGCCTGTGGAGAGCACCAACGCCCGGGCCTCCACCTTCCGCAGCCCTTCCCTGCCCACCAGCGTGAGCACAAAGCCTTCCCCGCTTTTTTCGATGCGGGAAACGAAAGTCAGCAGCGCGGTCTGTGCCTCCTTCCGTTCCCGTTTTTTGTTCTCTCTGTTTCGTGGGGCGCAGCAGTTGGGCACTGCCCGCACCGGACTTGCGCACCTGTTCAAGCGATATGCCTTTTTCCTCCGCGATGATGGCTGTCACCAGCGGGCCGCAGAAGCCGCCCTGGCAGCGCCCCATGCCGGGGCGCACACGCCGTTTGACACCGTCCACCGTATCGCAGGGCACCGGCCTGCGCAGCGCGTCCAATATTTCTCCCCTGCTCACTTCCTCGCACCGGCAGACGATCTCGCCGTAATCCGGGTTTTGGCGGATGAGCGCGGCCCTCGCCTCGTCCGGCAGCCCCGCCACATGCGGTATGGGCCTGCGTGTCGGGTCGTAGGCGGCATTGCGCGCGGGCGGGGTTGTCGCGGAAAGCTGTCCATAGGCCAGCCGCGCCACCTCCTGCGCGATGGCGGGCGCGGCCGTCAGCCCCGGAGACTGGATGCCCGCCGCATGGATGATATTTTCCGTGAACATCCCGGGCCGTATGATGAAATCCTCCTCATACGTCGCCGCTCGCACGCCTGTAAAATAGGTGATGATATCGCTTTCACGCAGCGCAGGTGCGGCATGGCGCTGCTTTTCAAACGTGGCGCGCACGCTTTGCACGCTGGTGGAAAAATCTTCTTTTTCCGGCGTTTCCACCGCGTCGGGCCCCACCAACACGTTGCCGTCCACCGTAGAAACGATGCCTCCGCCCTTGGAATGGACCGTCTTGGTGGCGGTAGTTCCCATGCCGGAATAAATGGTGCGTACCATGCGCTTCGCCTTTTTGTCCAGGATGGCATTTGTTCCCTTGCGCGGATGGATGGAGAAAAAATGATCCTGCGCCATCTGCGCTATATCCTCACAAAACACACCCGCCGCATTGATGACGATGCGCGGGCGCACTGTACCCCGGTTTGTATGCACGGCAAGGATTCGTCCGTTCTCCACGTCCATACCCGTCACGCATGTATCCAGCGAAAGGTGCGCACCGTTCTGCACGGCGTTCTCCGCCATGGCAATGGTCAGCCCGTAAGGACAGACAATGCCCGCCTGTGGAAAAAACAACCCGCAGTGCAGCGCCTCATCCACACCCGGCTCGGCTGCATGCAGCGCTTTGTCCCCCAGCACGCGCACACCAGAGAGGCCCAGCCATTTCCAATAAGGCAGCGTAAAGTACAGAAGCGGGCGCATTGCTCTGCCCTTGAAGCACAGGTACTGTCCCGTGCGCCGGAAAGGCACGCCCAACGCGGCACACACGCCGCCATACATCCGGTTGCCCAAACGATTGTAATGATATTTGGCCGTACCTTTATGCAGATCTACACCCGGATGCACCATGCCGTCATTGCGGCTTGATGCATGCAGCGCCACATCGTGCTCTTTTTCCACCCAGAGCAGGTCGACATTCCACCGCATCAGCTCCCGCGCGATGGCGGCACCTGTAACGCCCGCGCCGATGAGCAGCACGTCCGGCGCGCGTCCGGCCAGGCTTTCATCCGTCTGCGGCACAGGCTTTGGCTGTCTTTGCGCCGCACCCGGCCATGTTACCTCGTTTACCGTATACCAGCGGCTTTTGGGGCTGGCTGCAAGACGTCCCGCCGCAACCACGCCGTCCCAATCCTCCGCACTGCCGCGCAGCACCAGCACGCCGCGCTCCACCACAGCCTGCACCCGCCCGCCGAACCGCTTTTTCAGCGCACGGTTTATTTTTTTGAGCGGTATCCGCATTCGTCTCCCCTTCGCTTTCCTGCCGATTTTATCAGTCGGTCAACCGACCGACTTCTTCCGTTTTCAGGATAGCACCCGCCGCAGGGAATGTCAATGTACGGTTTGTACGGGAAATGTAAACTTTCTTTGACATTGTGCCCAGCATCTTTTATACTATTGTATTAGACGAAAAAGATGGGGGCGATCGCCATGGCTGCACCGCTTGGCACACAAATACGGGAACGCATTCTGGAAAGCGCGGCCGCGTTGATGGAGGAACGCTCGTTCTTCGACATCTCACTGGCAGACATCGCCCGGGCCGCGCGCATCAGCAAGGGAACGTTGTACTATTACTACAACAGCCGGGACGCTATTTTGTTCGATTTGACGGACCGGTATCTGCAAAAGCTCTCGGACGACCTTCTTGCCTGGGTAGACAATGAAGAAAAGGATACCTCCCTGCCCCGCCTGCTGCGCTATACATTTTCCCGCGGAGTATACGACAAAAGCGGCAGCATGCGTCTTTTTCTGATTGCGGAGGCGGTTTCGGGTTTATCGAAGCCACCGCGCGCCTGATCACCGAATGCTGACGGCAGGGCATTGACAAACGCCCCGCCGGATTGGTAAAATAAATACATTGCGCGGGTATGGCGGAATTGGCAGACGCGCCAGACTTAGGATCTGGTGTCTACGACGTGCAGGTTCGACCCCTGTTACCCGCACCAAAAAGACGCAGCTTCCATCAAGAGAAAGCTGCGTCTTTTTCCATGCTTAAAACGTGATATGATTTTGATGTGAATTATTTATATTGAGCACGGGGAACTGCCGCGAAAAGAAAATGCACACAAGCAAAAGTTCGGAAGAATATATTTGTTTAGCAATGATTTAAATGCTTTTGTGCGAAGAAAAGGCATTTCCTCATGGACGCTGGAATTTAGGTAATGCATGGAGCCGGTTCATACTATATAACGGCTAATTGCTATTATGGCTATCATATAGTTCTTGTTATGGATATAATTTTACCCAACGCAAAATATTTTCCGCTGTTATCGCATATAAAAACAAGGCTGAAAGCAATGCTGCGTGCATTGCTTTCAGCCTTGTTTTTGCTGTATAGAGAACGTCCCGGCCTATGCCCGGAACAAAAGGGAGACAGGCGTCGGCGCAAAAGCTTTGTTTTCCAGCGCCAGCCTTCCGCTTTGGACGTCCCGTTTGAACACGGCAATGCTGTCGCTGTCCTGGTTTCCCACAAGCACCCACCCTCCTGTGGGGTCCAGTGCAAAATTCCGCGGCGTCCTGCCGCCGCAACCCACGGCCTGCACCAATTGCAGTGTCCCGTCTGCCTGTACCGAAAAGACGGTAATGCTGTCCTGTCCGCGATTGGACACATACAAGAAGCGGCCGTCCGGCGCCAGATGAAGGTCAGCTCCGCTGTTGGACACGCCGCCGGGCTCTGCCACGGAAGGAACGGCTTGTAAAAATTCCAGTCTTCCGTCCATGTAAGAAAAGGTCATAACTGCAGAGGATATCTCACAGAGCACATAGCACCGTTCGCCCCTTTGGTCGAACACACAGGCACGCGGACCCATGCCTTTCCCTGTCAAGCCCAACATAACATGGGTCGGCACCACCGGTGGGCCTCTGGTTCAGAAAACGCAATCCACCGTCCGACTCTATCCGATAAGCGCTCACGGCCCCGCCCGCTTTATTTTTGTATTCTTTCAATTCATTTACTGCATACAAATACTGTTTGTCAAAAGATAACGCCAGATAAGACGGGTTTTCGGCCGGCGCCGGAGCGGTACTTTCATACAACGTGCCCGTTTTGGCATCAAAGGTATACCTATGAATTCCTTTTCCCCTGCCCTCCAGGATTTCCCCTGTACCAAACCGGATCGGCCTGCTGTATGTTCCTACAAATAACTGATATGTCTCTTTCATCCATTATCACAGCTTTCTCTTTCCCTCATACGAAACGGAGAGGTACGCCCTACACTGGGGCAATGTACTATTCCATATAGCCGCCGCGCATGGGCGATACGGCGTGCCGGGTGTAAAACCGGAGCACACCTTTTGTATATCGGGGCGGACGGGGACTCCACGCAGCACGGCGTGCAGCGAGGATCGCCTCCATCTGTTCCGGCGTTTTCTCGGCGCCATTTGCTCCGGCGATGCTTCGGGCGAGCGCCGGGTCCGACGAGATCGCCTCGGTGGTATAGAACATCTCCGGCATACCGCTGCCTTTGGGGCCCTCGTAGCGGATGAACACTGCCTCACCGGGATGGACGGCGTGTGTGAGGATAGCATGGATGGCGTCCTCCTCACAGTCAAACGGCCGTGCGCGCAGCGTTACGCCGAACATCTCCTCCGGCACGGCTGTGTGTTTGACCACGGCGCCTCCCGGCGCAAGGTTGCCCCGCAGAACAGCGATGGCGCCATCTGTGCCCAACGGTTTTTCCAGCGGGCGAATGACGTCCTCCGGTGCAACGCCCGTACCCTGCAGATACGATGCACAGCTTTCGTAAAAGCCATTCTTTTGCAGTTCGTCCAGGTTTTCGCCCAGTGTTCTGCCCGTGACCGTCAGTACATCCAGATGCAGCAGATCGCGCAGGCGCTCCATAACGCGCGGCACGCCGCCTGCATACCACACGTAGGCGGCGGGCCACCTGCCCGCCGGGCGAACGTCCAGCAGCCACCGCGCCCCGCGGTGCATGCGGTCAAACATATCGCAGTCCAGCTCTATGCCGTACTCGTGTGCGATGGCCGGCAGGTGCAGCATCGCATTGGTGGAGCCGGAAATGGCGGCATGGATGAGGACGGCGTTTTCAAATGCCTCTTTTGTCACGATATCTCCCGTGCGGATGCCCGCGCGCGCCAGCGCTACCGCTTGTTCGCCCGCGCGCCGCGCATAGTCTGCCAGCAGCGGGCTTGCGGCCGGAACAAGCGCGCTGCCCGGAAGTGAAAGCCCCAAGGCCTCGGTCATCATCTGCATCGTGCACGCCGTGCCCATAAAGCTGCATGCTCCGCAGGACGGGCAGGCATGGGTCTTATAAAACCGGAACTGCTCCGCGGTGATCTCGCCGCGCTCATATTGGGCGCTGTATGTACCGATCTGCTCCAGCGTCAGCAGATCCGGCCCCGCATCCATCACACCGCCGGGCACAAATATGCCCGGCGTGTTCAGCCGGCCGGAGGCCATCAGATTCGCGGGCAGGCCCTTATCACAGCTTGCAATGTATACCGTTGCGTCAAAAGGCGTGGCCATACCGTGGATCTCGATGGCATCCGCAATGATCTCCCTCGAAGCGAGCGAGTAATTGATGCCGTCGTGTCCCTGCGCCATGCCGTCGCATATATCTGTAGCAAAGTAGCGCGCAGGGTTCCCGCCCGCGCTGCGTACTCCCGCAGCGGCGGCTTCCACCAAACACAGCAGGTGCGCGCTGCCGGGATGGCTGTCGCCAAACGTGCTCTCCACCATTACCTGCGGTTTTTCCAGGTCGGCCTCCGTCTGCCCCATACCCATGCGCAGCGGGTCGATCTCCGGCGAAAGCGTCCGCACCTTCTGGCTGATCATTTCCTGCATTCTCTACACTCCTTTTGATGATTGCGGCGGCTCGCCGTTTTTTCCTGTACAGTGTTAAATAAATATCCATACCACAAGCAAATTCCTTTGGGGAATAATATCTTTATGTCTAAAATATTGTAGCATATAGGCGCTGTCACAGCAAAAGCTTTTTTGCTGTAGCAAATATTTTTCCCGAATACAAAAGGCGGGACGTCCACGCTTGCCTTCAACCTCTGTCGCAGTTATAATAAATGTTGTTCGCGGCTGCAAGGCAAGCAGCTTTCACCTGATATCAGTGGTGCATTATGAAAGAGATACGAAAAAAGAGGGCGGTTTCTGCCGCATTAAAAAATACGTCCGGAGGTGATATTGAATAGACAGGAGAATGATATATGAATCGCATCCCCAACCCTGACACAGTCTTTCCCAACGAATACGGCACTTCATGCTTTTTAAAAAACGTGATCACCGCCCCCAACATCTTTGTCGGCGATTATACTTATTACGACGACCCCGCTGCACCTGCGGATTTTGAAAAGAACAACGTGCTGTTCAACTGGCCCGAATTCGGCGACAGACTCATCATCGGGAAGTTCTGCTGCATTGCGAGCGGCGCGCGCTTCATTATGGGCAGCGCGAACCACCGGATGTGCAGCGTCACCACTTACCCATTCAATGTATTCGGCGGCGCATGGGCTGAAAGTACGCCGCCGCACCTGTCCCAGCTCCCATTCAAAGGCGATACCGTTGTGGGCAGCGATGTATGGCTGGGGCGGGAATGCACCGTTATGCCGGGCGTAAAAATCGGTGACGGCGCCATTGTTGCGGCTTATTCCGTTGTGACGCGGAACGTAGAACCTTACACCGTCGTGGGCGGCAATCCCGCAAGGCTGCTCAAGCACCGCTTTGACGCAGAGCTGACCGGGCTTTTGCTGCAGTTTCGCTGGTGGGACCTTCCGGCGCAGCAGGTGACGGAGCTTCTGCCGCTGCTGTGCGACCCCGACCTGGAGCATGTGCGCAAAACACTGCGCGCCCTGCTCCAGACGGAAACGGAGCGGCCGCATATATTATAAAATGCAGAACACCCGGCAGCCGAAACGGTCTGCCGGGTGTTTCCCTTATTTTGCCCCTATTGGCATAGGGCTTATATGCTTTACAGTGCCGCGATCGCTTCGATCTC
>PPYF01028082.1_pt1 | contig 15106 bp, 10 predicted proteins | sample 1559871 | NCBI WGS metagenome assembly PPYF01 (sample SAMN08240021, study PRJNA423297) | Human gut metagenome, whole genome shotgun sequencing project. | reverse complement strand
GAGCGATAGACGGGGCTCGAACCCGCGGTCTCGACCTTGGCAAGGTCGCGCGTTACCAACTACGCCACTATCGCATATGTAAGCTCTCTCGTGAGCACAGATAAGATAATAACAGATACATGCTCTTCTGTCAACCACTTTTTGAATTTTTTATACATTTTGAAAAATTTATACCAATCGGAAGTTTAAAATTAAACGCATGAATGTGTATTCCCTGCATAGAATATACCAAAGCTGGAAATGGAGGTAACAAATGAGTGCAAAAACCAGAATTGTCGTTCTTCATATGAAAAAACTTGTGTTTGCAGGTGTCATCACAGGACTTGGTATCCTGCTTGTGATCTTCCTTGGAATCCTGCTTGGCAGTTCCCACAAACAGTCCGCAGACAACGAAGCGGTAGAAACCATGTACGTTCCGGGTGTCTATACCTCTTCTGTCATGATTGACGGAAATCCGTTCGATGTGCAGGTATCTGTCGACGAAGACCATATCAACGAAATCACCATGGTTCATCTGGATGAAACTGTAGAAACCATGTACCCATTGGTCCGTCCTACGCTCGATGAACTGGCAAAACAGATTATTTCCAGCCAGTCCCTTACGGATCTTACATATTCCAAAAACAACCAGTATACCTGTCGTCTGCTCATCGGTGCAGTATCCGAGGCATTGGAAAAGGCATCACCCGATCGGTGATGCCCCACATGCAAATATCTGATAAGCAGATCTTATTGTGCCTCTGTGTTTAATCCACTCACGTAGCTGGACACTGCAGAAGTATTGGTATAATACGTCTGTGCCGGCTTATTATCCTCATAATAATTGTATCCGGTATAACCGGCCCATCCAACGATGGCAACTAAAATTGCACATCCACAGATGATACCAATGATTTTTTCCGTTTTCTGCTTTGCCATCTCTTTTTTACGATTGGCTTTTTCTTTCTTATATTTATCTACCTTTGCCTGACTCATATTTCCTTCTCTCCTAAATCTGTTGATGGTTCTATTCTACACATTTTCAACAGAAAAAGCAAGTAAACGGTTTTACATATTGCGGGAGATATCCAGGCACTTCATCATTGCCTCGATCACGCTGCTGCGCATGCCTTTTTCCTCCAGCACACGCACTGCCTGAATGGTGGTTCCTGCCGGAGAGCATACCATATCTTTAAGTTCTCCCGGATGTTTTCCCGTCTCAAGAACCATCTTTGCACTTCCAAGTACCGCCTGTGCTGCAAATTTGTACGCCTGCTGTCTCGGCATTCCACCAGCCACTGCTGCATCTGCCATGGCTTCAATAAACATAAATACATAGGCCGGAGAGCTTCCGCTGACGGCAGTAACCACATCCATCAGATGCTCCGGAATGACTTCCGTCTGTGAAAATCCACTGCAGAGATCCCGCACCAGAGCCATATCCTCATCCGTCACACGTGCTCCCGCACACATACCCATCATGCCTTCTTTGACCATAGATGGGGTATTCGGCATCGTACGAATCACTTTTAAATTTCGTCCGAGCACTTCATCAAACCATACCAGTGTCTTTCCCGGCGCGATGGATACCAGAATCTGCTCTTCTGTAAGAAGATCCTTGATTTCCTCTAACACTTCGGCATAAAACTGTGGCTTTACTGCCACAAACAAAATGTCTGCAAATGCTGCCACATCCCGGTTGTCCGTACTGATCTGCACTCCGAACTGTGCTTTCTTTTCTTCCAGTGTTTTCTTCGTACGACAGGAAATCATCATCTCCTGCGGAGGGCATTTTCCGGATTCCAAAATTCCCTGTATCATGGCTGTTCCCATATTTCCACAGCCGATAAAACCGATTTTCTTTTCCATGTTCTATCTAGCTCCTATAATCTCCATTAATTTTTACATAATCATACGTCAGATCACATCCCCAGGCTTTGGCAGATGCCTCTCCCTGATGCAGATCAATATTGATATAAATTTCATCTTCCTCTAAGATTTCTTTTGCTTTCTCCTCAGAGAAATCTACACCGGCAGCATTTCTGCATACGGCAATGGTTCCCTTGGACGATGCCAGATCCACATCCACTTTGTTGATATCAAACTCCGCATCCGCATAACCGATTGCACATAAAATACGTCCCCAGTTGGCATCTTCCCCAAACATTGCACACTTAAACAGTGGGGAACGGATCACACTCTTTGCAATAATGATTGCGGTATCCTGATCCGGCGCGCCGCTACAGGTACACTCCAGCATCTTCGATGCTCCCTCACCGTCCTTGGCAAGCATCTTGGTCAGCGTCATGAGTACCTGATACAGCGCCTGACGGAACGTATCATAATCCTCTCCCTCTGCTGTGACTGGCGTATTTTCTGCCATGCCGTTTGCCAGAATACTGACCATATCATTGGTAGAAGTATCTCCATCAATGCTCAGACAATTGTACGTCACCTTTACAATCTCAGAAAGTGCTTTCTGGATCATTTCTGAGGAAATCGCAACATCGGTTGTAACAAAATTTAACGTGGTAGCCATATTCGGATGGATCATGCCACTTCCCTTCGCCATACCGCCAACCGTACAGGTCTTCCCGTCAAGCGTAAAAGAAACCGCGGTCTCCTTGGCATAGGTATCGGTTGTCATGATGGCATTTGCTGCTTTTCCATGATTCTGTGGAGAAAGTCCGCGTGCCAGCTCCTGCACATGATCACGGATCGGTTCAATCGGAAGCTTCTGTCCAATGACACCGGTTGATGCCACGATCACCTCGTCTGCCTTTATTCCCAGCTCTGCTGCAGCCAGATCACACATCATCTGTGCCTTTTCTTCTCCGTCTGCATTACAGGTATTGGCATTCTTACTGTTGACAATAACAGCCCTCGCCTTATTTCCGGTTGCTGCCAGATGTTTCTTTGTCACAAGGATTGGTGCACCCTTTACTTTATTCGTTGTATAGACAGCCGCTGCCGTACACTCTTTCTCTGACCAGATCAGTGCCAGATCATTTTTGTTCCGATCCGGATTTAACCCACAGTTTAATCCGTTTGCGGAAAATCCTGCAGCCGCACATACACCGCCCTCGACCTGTTTCATTGTTACATTCATAATTTTTATCTCCTTCTAAGTTATAGTAGTAAAAATCCTCAGCAGAATTTCTCCTGCTGAGGCACCTTTATCTCATTCCATCTGTTTACTTTATGTACTTATCCAGTTCATGAGATACCGCAAGCACATTGTCAAGTTTCTGTTTTGCCTGCTCGGCATTGTTTAAATTCTCAACTGACAGATCCGCTACCTGTACGGAAGAGGCCGTCACTTCTTCCGTTGTTGCAGAAAGATTACTGATATTGTCTACAATCTGATTGTTTGCATCCGACAGACGGTTTAACATGCCGTCAATGCCTTCGATCTCCTGAACCAGTGTATTGACATTCTCATTCATTCCCGAAAAACTCTCCGATGCTTTCGCAATCATGGAATCCTGCGCATTGGTAGCCTCAATCGAACAGCTCACCGCCGTTGCTGCATCCTCTGCATTTTTAAACAATTCATCCAGAATCTGTGCAATGCTTTCTGTCTCACTTCTGGTTTTCTCTGCCAGCTGACGGATTTCATCAGCCACTACAGCAAACCCTTTTCCGGCTTCCCCTGCACGGGCACTCTCAATAGAAGCATTGAGCGCCAGCAGATTGGTCTGACTGGAAATGGAAAAGATGGTATCTGCAATACTCTTTACTGCCTCGGTACGCTCCTGTAACGCTTTCATGGAATCTGCCACTCCGGAGTTTGTCTCTGCGATTACCGCGGACTGTTTCTTCAGATTTTCCATGATCTCCATACTCTTCTGATTCAGTTCCCCGGACTGCTTTGCCACTTTTACCATATTCTCGGAACTTTCCAGTGTCTGCTCAATTGAATGCTGGATATCCTGTGTCATGGTTGTCTGTGTCTGGATATTTTCCGCCGTGCTTTGCGTGCTGGAAGAAATATCTTTCATCGCACCATTGACCACCTCTGTCGATCCATTCAGATCATTGACAATCTTCATCACGGATTCCGTACCCTTACGCACTTCTTCCGCCACACCGATCACATCGTCTAAAATTGCCTGCTGCTTCCGCTGCTCCTGCTGTTCACTGTGCCGGGTATCATGGTTGAATTTCTGTGCCACATTTGTTGTAAAGATCACAGCAAATACCAGTACCCCCAGTGCCAGCAGATCCAGTACAAGATTGGTTGTCCCGGCTACGCCTTCCGGCTGCTGACGGATCTGACCAAAGACAGTCAGCGCATTCAATACAAGATAACCGATGCCGCCGATTCTGGAATATTTCGGATCAAAAAACAAAATACAGCCGATAAAAGGAGCCAGTCCCAGAAAACGGATAAAGCTCTCCGTATATGCAAAAGTCATGAAAAATGATACGAGATATAACCCGATCAGTGCCAGATATCTCAGCCGCTCCGATTCCGGACGCCGCTTCCATCCAATGAGCAATGCACCTCCGGAGACTACTGCAATCACACTGACAAATGCCGCAAAGCCCAAAGAACGTACTCCTTTTGCTCTTGATGCCCAGAGCATAAACAGAATAAATGCATAAAAAATCAGATATTCTGTTACAAAAAAACGGTTTACTCTCTGTATCTGCTGCCCTTTTTCCGCAAAGCGATAATATTTTTCTTTTATTTTCATAATCAGTCCTCTCCCCTTTTATAGTTATAACACACGAAAGTTTCTGTTTCCATACTAGCACAGAGCAAAATAAAATGCAATTCTGTCCGCTGTAATAATCTTATTCCAGTTCTTCCATGACACTCTTATATGCTGGACGAATAATTTTGTTGCATCCCACCAGCTCCTCCAGCCGGTGTGCACTCCATCCTGCAATTCTTGCAATGGCAAACAATGGTGTATACAATTCCGACGGAATGCCAAGCATTTCATATACGAAACCACTGTAAAAATCCACATTCGGGCTGACACCCTTGAAAATATGACGCTTTTCTGCGATCAGTTCCGGAGCCACTTCTTCTATCATATTGTAAAGGTTCATGTCTTTCTGGCGTCCTTTTGCCTCCGCGAGATGCTCCACATAGCTGCGGAACACACGCTCTCTCGGATCAGACAGGGAATACACGGCATGTCCCATACCATAGATCAATCCCTTCTTATCAAAGACCTGTCCATCCAGCATCTTTCCAAGATAGGACTTCACCTCGTCACGATCGCTCCAGTCATGCACATTTTCCCGGATATCATTCATCATCTGCATAACTTTGATGTTGGCACCGCCATGCTTTGGTCCTTTCAGGGAAGACATTGCCGCAGCGATGGCAGAATATGTATCCGTACCGGCAGAAGTAACCACACGGGTGGTAAACGTACTGTTATTACCGCCGCCATGCTCCATATGAAGCATCAGTGCCACATCAAGCACCTGTGCCTCCAGCTGTGTATACTGCTTATTCGGCCGCAGCATACGAAGGAAATTCTCTGCCGTGGAAAGCTTCGGGTCCGGTCGGTGAATATACATACTCGAATCATTTTCATAATGATTATATGCGTGATATCCATATGCCGCGATCATCGGGAAATTGGCAATCAGCTGCATACACTGACGGATATTGTTCTCAATGGAAGAATCTGTCGTATACGGATCATAGGCCGCAAGTGTCAGAATACTTCGTGTCATGGAATTCATGATATCCTTAGAAGGCGCCTTCATAATAACGTCTCTGGTAAAATTGGTCGGAAGTGTCCGGCTGTTGCCGAGCACCTCACAGAATTCATCCAGCTGCGCCTGATCCGGAAGTTCTCCAAACAGCAGCAGATATGCTGCTTTCTCGAAGCCGAATTCGTTCGGTCCAATGGATTTGATCAGTGTTTTTACATTATATCCGCGATACCATAACTCACCGTCACATGGCACCTGTTTTCCATTTTCATCTTTGAAGGACACAATCTTTGAAATACGGGTCAGACCTGTCAATACACCCTTTCCGTTGACATCGCGAAGTCCTCTGTTTACCCCATACTCCTGAAACAATCGGTCCGAGATCGTATCATTCGTAATACACATATTCTGTTTTGATGCTGCGTAATTTGCTAATAAATCTTTTTTCTCCATACTTCACTCTCCAATCTGTATAGTCTTAATTATATCGTACTTGGTTCTCAAAAAAAAGCATTTCATAAATTTTTTATATCTTTTTACGCTTTGTATATAAATTTTATACCCCATAAAATTTCATCAGTGCATCGTAAACATTCATTTTTCCATAGCCCCAGGCGGTATTCGGATAGGATACATCCGGGTTCCTTTCGCACCCGCGGATCAGAATATTTCCGATCTGCACCGAATTTAAAAGCAGTCTTCTCCCACGGCTGTTTCCCCACTCCATGATCTGTGCACATGCTCCTGCCGCAATTGCAGAAGCTGCACTCGTTCCCGTCAGTGTCACATAATTTCCAAGCCTTCCTATCGCCTGCACGCCCACAGCCGGAGCCACAAAATCCGGTTTTACAACCGACGCAATGGTATTCCCCCTCCCGGAATCCAGATATAAAATACCACTCTTTTGATCCATTCCACCCACCCCAATCGGAATTTTTGCCGAAGACGGCACGGTAAGTGTCACATCCGGATCCGGACGCAAAAACACCACGTCTTTTTCTAACATTCCACTCATTGGCAGCCAGATATGAAATTGTCCTGTGATCGTGGTACTCGGATTAACATACAGCGTCCAGATCCCTGCCGCCGGGTTTTCAAACCGGATAAACACCAGCTGATCCCCCCGCGTGCGTCCCACCTGTGCATAATCAATTTCCACTCTTGTCCCTTCAAATATAAATTCCTGTTCCTGATGCGAATTTCCGGGCACATTCTGCGCCGGCATAAGAGTGCCTCCCGGCGAACGCACCGCCACCACAAACAATTCCGGTGCACTGGCCCACAACTCAAGATAAAATCCCCGCATCCGCTGTTCCACATTCACCTCTACCGCAACCATTGAATTTCCATCACTTTTCCCGTAAAAATGATGTCTGGCATTCGCCTCATTTCCGGTTGCCACAACCGCACACCGGCGCCATCTGCCCGCAATATCATCAAGAAGTTCCGAAAGATTGCTGCCACCGGAATGGCTTCCGTTGTTTGTCCCGAGACCAAGGCACAGAATAAGGGGCCGCCCCAGTTTTCTGGCAGTCTCTTCGAGATATTCAATTGCCGCCATAATGTCATTTTCCTGATAGGCAGGCATCTCTTGCGGAATATAAAAAAAGTCTTTCAGATATGGTTTTGCCGGTTTTAACTTTACAACCAGAAGTTCCGCATAAGGAGCCGCCCCAGTAAAACCAGCCTGCAGATCTTCACTTCCGCAGGCAATACTTGCCAGCATGGTTCCGTGCCCATCTTCATCCGTCACTGGAACCAGTTCCCGCGGATGTTCCTGTTCCAGTGCCTCATTGATCTCTTTTTGTGTATATTCCGTTCCGTACAAAAATCCCTGAGGGGTATTTTTCTCCCCCGCCGGAATACTCTGATCCCAGATTGAGCGGATTCTTGTACTTCCATCGGCATTCCGGAAACAGGGCAGTTCATAGGAAATTCCCGTATCAACAAATCCAATAAAAATACCCTGTCCCCGAAGGGACAGGGCTGGCTGATTCTGCAGCTGCAGGATACCGGTTGTCTCCAGTGCAAGCGTATCCAGCAGTCCGAAACATTTTGGGATAATCGAATATCCGTATGTCTTAATGCTCAGCTGCGGCACCTCGTCCCGGTCAAAATATTCTGCCACAAATTTTTCACCGATATTTTGTATACATTCTGCCCGGTCGTCAGAAATCTCCAAAGACTCTCTGGCAATCAGGATATCGTAGGTATTGTTGGAGCGGATAAATGCATCACAATTTCTATCCATAAGAAGCTCCCACACTTCTTTTCCGTAACTATATGCACAAAACTTTCAGAATAGAACTTATTCTTTTACACATGCCACGCCATACGGTTCCAGTGTAAGAATTCCCTTGATCACCTCTCCCGTCAGAAGATCAATTCCCTCTACCCCGGAAACAATCTGCGGTCCGGTCGTATCATTCAGATAAAATACATACCGCATACCATCCGCTTCGCGTGTGTGACGTTCCACGCCATATGGAAGTTTATACATCGAAACTCCCGCTTTTTTCAGTGTACGCGCATACAGGTGCTGCATGGAAGCATCGTCCAGCCGGGCCGCGATATACATGGCACTGCCGTTTTGACATGTGCGCTCCGTCACTGCTGCCATTTCTTTGTAATAATCCTGTTCATAGGTACCAAGCACGTTTGTGCCATCTGCCACACGCAGAACTTCCGCATAATCCCGTACTTCCCCTTCCGGCATTTCGGCAAAATGTACGCGGTTGCGGTCGGACGGATACAGTGTATCAATTTCCTCACTGATCACGCCAAAGAGATCCTTTAATCCGTCTCCCGGAAATCCGCCCAGATAATTGAGCTGGTTTTCATCCACATATCCGGTCACATAGGTTGCAATCAGATGACCTCCCTGCTCCACAAACTGTTTCATGCGCTCCCCGACATGCGGATGCAGCAGATACAGCATTGGTGCCACAATCACAGAATAACCGCTATAATCCTCTTCACTGGAAATCACATCCACATCCACTCCGAGTGCCGACAGATTGCGGTATGCTTTCCTGCAGGTCTTAATATAGTTACGGGTGGACTCTGCCAGCCCCTTCATTCCATCCGTTGCCCAGAGGCTGTCCCAGTCGTATAACACGGCTACCGGTGCTTTTACGACTGTCCCTGCCAGATCTTTGAGTTTCTTTAATTCTTCCCCAAGATCTGCCACTTCACGAAAAACTCTGGTATCATCCGTTCCGAGATGATCCACAACCGCCCCATGGTACTGCTCAAACGATCCCCTTCCTTTCCGCCACTGGAAATACTGCACCGTATCGGAACCGAGAGCCACTGCCTGCAGCGAAGCCAGCCTGTGTACGCCCGGACGTTTCATTTTATTAAACGGATGCCAGTTGACCAGCCCCGGCGCGCTCTCCATGAGCATAAACGGCTGCTCTTTTTTCAGACAACGGATCATGGCATGATCAAACGCATTTTCTGTCATCGTATCTGAAAACGACTCCTCATCATTGTGAAACCGCGGATAAGAATCCCAGGACACCACGTCCAGCGGCTGCTGCATTTTATGATAGTCCAGTCCGTCATATTCCTTCATAAAGTTCGTTGTCACCGGAATCTGCGGGGTACGTTCTTTTAAAATGGCAATCTCTGCCTTCATGTAATCCGTCATATTCCAGGTGGTAAACCGTTTCCACTCCAGATTCAATCCCATAATGCTGAATTCTCCGTTGCGGTACGGTGGCTCAATCTGGGAAAAATCATTGTAAGTATGACTCCAGAACGTTGTCCACCATGCCTTGTTCAGTTTTTCAATATCATGGTCAAACTTTTCCGCCAGATAATCCTGGAACCGCTTTACACAGTGCGGACAGTAACATTCCCCGCCAAATTCATTGGAAATATGCCACATCAGAAGTCCCGGATGATTTCCGAATTCATCTACCAGCTTATTGACGATCACAGAAACCTTTTTACGATAAACCGGTGCACTCATACAGTGGTTGTGCCGCACCCCGTGATGTTCACGCACACCGTAGGAATCCACGCGTCTGCACTCCGGATATGTTTCATCCAGCCATGCCGGGCGCGCTCCGGACGGCGTCGCCAATATCGTGTAAATGCCATTGGCATATAACTTATCCATGATGTCATGCAGCCATGCGAAATGAAATTCCCCTTCCCGCGGCTCATAGGTTGACCAGGAAAATACCCCAAGTGTTGCACAATTCATCCCGGCTTTCTTCATCATACGGATATCTTCTTCCAGAATGTCCGGCCGGTCCAGCCACTGTTCCGGATTGTAATCCCCTCCGTGCATAATTCCGCCGATCTGCGGAAATAAAATCTTTTTCTCCATGTTTCCTCTCCCTTTATTTTGTGTTTTCTATATTCCGGCTTGCATGACAGGTAAAATACAAAATCTGATACTCCCCGGAAATTTTTCCAAACAGTTCATTGCCATGTGCCATCTTTTCTTCATCCAGATTGACAAACGGATCGTCCAGCACCAGAAACGGTTTTTCCTTCGGATACATCGCATCCACCAGCGCCAGACGCATACAGATTCCCAGCAGATCCTGATATCCGGCAGACAGCCACTTGGTTTCCCGCATCTCGCCCTGCTCTTTCATCTGCACCTCGATGTTGGCATCCACCATCCAGTCTTTTTCTTTATCCCCTGTTAGAAGCGTGTAATACTTTCCAAACCCGTTCTCGATCGGACCCAAATATCTCGCAGAAAACTGCTCCTTTGCATTCTGCAGGAACTCTCCCGTCAGACGCAGGGTTTCGTATAAATGCTGTTCTTCTTCCTGTTCCTGTCTGCAGATGGAAAGCTGCTGTTCTTTTTCGTCCCGGATATCCAGCTGATCCTGCAGATCTTCGAGCTGATGATGGTACTGCTCGATGGCTTCCCGGATATCCTCGCTCCGCTCATCCACATCACGGATCATGGAATTGAGTTCGTCCAGAGAATATGGACATTTTTCCACCGCTGCCAGTTCTTTCATATTGTGTTCCTGCTCAAACAGTTCTCTCTTTTTTCTTGCCTCCGCGTATGCTTTCTGTGCGATCCGGTACTCGGTTGCCTTCATCTGTAACTGGCTGATTCCTGCTGCAAGATCTTCTCCGAAATCCATTCCCGCTTCTTTTCCAAATGCAAGCAAAGAGTTCTGTTTCCGCTCAAATTCCTGTCTTGCCGCATCGCTTTTTCCGGCACGGCTGCGCAGACGCTCATATTCCTGCAGCTGGCTGCGGAGTTCATACAGGCAGGTTCTGGCATCCTTTTCTCCGGGAACCATCTGATACTGCTCCAGAAAATGCTTGGTCTCCTGTTCGATGCGCGAAGCTTCTTTCGAAGCCTCTTCCATGGTTTTTTGAATTTCTTCCACCGGTCCGCGGAGCTTACGCTCCTCTTCCAGATGCTGTACCCGGAGTGCACGCACCTTTTCTTCTTCCTTTGATACCTGCACCTTGCGCACCACAAGAAGCACAATACCTGCCACTGCCGCAACCACCGATACCGCCAGAAGCGGAAGGAACATCTTCTGCACCTGCGGCAACAGAAACGACAACACACCACCGGCAGCACCGATCACCAGCAGGATAATGCCGCAGATCATCATCGAAAGACGATTTTTTACCGTATAATCCGGTTCTTCCCGCTTCATTGCCATCGCTTCAAAATAGGACATTTTCGTTTCCAGCTGCGTTTTTTCCTCTTTCAGTTTTGCAAAACGCTCCTGCTCTTTTTCCATTTCCGTTATTTTTTCTTCAGAAGGAATCTGGTTTTCAAACTTATCACCAAGTTCCTGCAAACGGTTCTCTTCTTCTTCGGTCAGCCCCAGATTAAACAAAGTGGTTTTTAACACCCCAAGCATCTGTACATCCTGGTTCTGCTTTGCAAACTCCTCATCCTGCGGCACCTGTCCCGGAAATACATCCGCAAAAGCATCCAGTGCCTCTTTCTTTTCCTGTTCCTCCTGCAGGATGGCCGCATAGGCCTGCTTGATTCCTTCTCTGCGGCTCTCTTCACTCGCCACCTGCAATGCTTTTGCATACTGATCCCGAATCCCGGCCAGTTCTTTTCTCTGCTCCTGTTTTTCGGTAAGTTTTTCGGTAATCTTTTTGTAAGACGCCTCTGCCGCATCATAGCCACGCAGTTCTTCCGTTAAAAGCGTGATCATGTTCGTCCGCTTTTTCATGGAACCTGTTGCACGGTCCGGCGAAAGTTTATTCATCCGGTCATGAATCTTTTTCTGAGCGGTCTCAAAATTATTGATATCGTTTGTATTCTCTACAAGATTTCCCAGCTTGGCATTGATCGCATCAGTCGAGCAGCATTCGCAGTCATTTTGTGCAATAAATGCGCTCCTTTTAAACGACGCACTGTCCAGTCCGAAAATTTCACTTCCGATCTCGGAAGAAAAATCATGACATTCCAGATTGGTGGAAAGATCGTATAAATGAAAAACATCTGTTTTTTCTGTTTTTCCAAATGTACGGCTGATCCGGTACTCTTTTCCCTGATAGGAAAAATCCAGTTCGCCTCCATACGTTCCCCCCTGCCACGGGCGGAATACCACACGTTCTTTATCAAACAGTCCGGATTCTCTCTTAGAGTCAAACCCGTAAAACATCACCCGCAAAAAAGCGGCCAGTGTACTTTTTCCCCATGCATTCGGTTCGTGAAACAGATTGACCCCGTCCTGAAATTCCAGATGCAGATCCGATAGTTTTCCAAAATTGTCGATATGACAGGAACGTAATTTCATCCTATATCTCCTCCCCGGACAATGCCAAAATTCCACAGCGGATCACTTCTGCCTTCTGCTCCTGTGACAGTTCAGATCCAAGTACCATACGGATAAACTCCCCCTTTAACGAGGCATCTTTTTCATAATCACTGTAGTCGACCCGAAGGGTTGTCCGGTCTTTCACCTTTTCAAAATAAAAATAATCCGAGAACAGATTCTGCAGATACTCGCAATTGATCTCCGCATCCACTTCCACCTCACCGGTCAGTACAAATTTGACAAGGCTTCCCGACGGATACTGCGCCTGTTTTACAGCTTCTTCCATCCGCTCCGCCGCTTCCCTTGTCGTCATGACATTGCTCACATCCACTTCAAGCGTGTACAGTGTGCGGGCTGCCATCTGAACAAACTGCATCTGGGCACGGCAGGTCTGCTCGTCCACATCCAGTAAAACGAATCCTTTCGGTCCACACTCGTCAAATCCGCGTCCTTCCAGACATCCACAGTAACACCAGGTACCGCGGTTATCCAGCTTGTCCTGCATGAAGGTATGTACATGTCCCAGCGCCAGATAATCAATATTCTTATTTTTCAGCTGGTTCAGGCTGATATTCTCTGCCTGTGAGCGACATGCATAATCTCCCGCCTGTCCGTGCATCATGACAATATTGAAATCTTCATGCCCCAGCACAAGGGAATTGTAAACGGTCGCCCGGTTGTTCTCCGAGAGCTCGATTCCGCTGATCACAATATTTCCATACCGGTATGCAGTCCATGTATCGGAAAACAAAAGCAGATTGTCCGGTACTTCCTCCAGCTTGGAAAGGAAATTGTCACTGTCATGGTTTCCTCTCAGATATAAGAAATCAATCTGGGGATGTGTACAGATCATGTCCCTTACGGTGTTGCGCGCCAATGCTGATACATTTCGTGTATCAAACAGATCTCCCGATATCATGATCAGACGCACCCCTGTCTTTTCTGCATATTCGACCATCCGTGTAAACGTACGGATGATTTCTCTTTTGCGCTCTCTTGCCTGCTCTTTTGTCAGGTTTGCTGTCATCTGGGAATCCAGATGCAGATCCGCACAATGAATGATTTTCATACATCCTCCTTATGAATTACGAACAAAACAATACTGTTTCTATCATATCATACAATAGGGAAAAGAAAAAGACCTGATGCCCTCCGGCATCAGATCTTTTATTTCGGTTTTTCTACATTTTATGCGTTTGCTTCCTGTTCCGGAAGTGCCGCAACTCCACGCATTTCAATGAGCGGTCCGCCCTTTTTCTCCACATAATCCTCTGTGATCGTCACTTTTCCGATATTGTCATCCTTTGGAATCTCATACATGATATCCAGCATGAACTCTTCAATAATGGCTCGCAGTGCACGGGCACCGACTTTCTTTTCTTTCGCCTGCTTTGCAATTGCATGCAAAGCGTCCTCCGTAAACTCCAGATCCACTTCATCCATCGCCAGAAGCTTTTTGTACTGACGTACAATCGCATTCTTCGGCTCTGTCAGAATACGCACAAGCATATCTTCCGTCAGTGCTTCCAGTGAAAACAGAATCGGCAGACGTCCCAGAAACTCCGGAATCATTCCGAATTTACGGACATCCTCCACTGTCACTTTACAGAGAAGATTTTCTTCCTTGTCGTATTTATCTTTCAGATCTGCCTTAAAGCCGATGGACGCCTCCTTGTTTAAGCGCTCCTTGATAACCTCTTCCAGTTCCGGAAAGGCACCGCCACAGATAAACAGAATATTCTTCGTATCTACCGTGGTCATCGGAACCATCGCATTTTTGCTACTTGCTCCAACCGGAACTTCAATCTCTGCGCCTTCGAGAAGCTTTAACATTCCCTGCTGCACCGACTCTCCGCTTACATCCCGCTGATTGGCATTGCGCTTCTTTGCAATCTTGTCGATCTCATCAATGAAAATAATACCGTGCTCTGCACGCTCCACATCATTGTCAGCTGCAGCCAGAAGTTTGCTGACTACGCTTTCGATATCATCACCGATATATCCGGCTTCGGTCAAGGATGTCGCATCTGTGATTGCCAGCGGCACATCCAAAAGCCGTGCCAGTGTCTTTACCAGATACGTCTTTCCCGATCCGGTCGGTCCGATCATGAGCATATTGGACTTTTCGATTTCCACGCCGTCATTGGTGTCTTCCATCACACGTTTATAGTGATTGTAAACGGCAACGGACATCACTTTTTTGGCATGTTCCTGTCCAACAACATACTCATCCAGACGCGCCTTGATTTTGTGCGGTGCCGGAATGGAATGAATATCCAGTTCCGGTTTCGGCTGCTCATCCTTTGGTTTCTTTTTCTTTAACTTCTGTTTGTTCGGAACCGCATTCTGTAGATCCGCCAGATTGATCATACTGATATTCGGCATTTTTCCCATGTTCATATTCATGAAATCGCCCATGTTAAAGGTGCCGTTGTTCATGGTATCAAATGTTTTCTGCATACAGTCCTGACAAATGCAGATATCATTCTGGATATGTATCATCTTTCCCGCAACACTCTCCGGTCTGCGGCAGATGTAACAGACATCTTCATATTCACTTGTATTGTTTGTATCGGATGTCGTGGTATTTTCTTTATTATTCTGGTCTTCCGCCATCGTATAAACTCCTTTTTTACATATAACATTGCCGCCGCAGTAAGCGACGGCAA
>PPYF01130130.1_pt1 | contig 15117 bp, 7 predicted proteins | sample 1559871 | NCBI WGS metagenome assembly PPYF01 (sample SAMN08240021, study PRJNA423297) | Human gut metagenome, whole genome shotgun sequencing project. | reverse complement strand
ATACTATTCTGGATTTGTCGGAGAAGATCGAAGAAGCGGCAGGGGGGGCAGTTAGCAAATTGGGAACAGGCGGCATGCTCACCAAGGTGCACGCATCTCGTTTGGCAGCGGAGTGTGGCATTTCGGCCGTAATCGCCAATGGAAGCAATCCCAACGTTCTTTATTCTATTCTGGAAGGCGAGGATGTGGGGACGCTGTTTGTGCGCAAGCAGCAGAGTACGGAAAGGAGCGGGACATAATGGATGACAGCTATTTGACGGGATATGGAGAACGGGCCAAACAGGCATCTCGCGTGATGGCAGGCGTTTCAGCCGGTAAAAAGAATCAGGCGCTGCAGGAGGCAGCAAAACAGCTAAGGCAGCAAGGTGAGACTATTCTGGCTGCCAATCAGCTGGATTTGGCAGCCGCCAAGCAGAACGGTATGTCTTCCGGCATGATGGATCGTCTTGCTCTCACACCGGAGCGCATCGATGCTATGGCGGAAGGCTTGGAACAGCTGATGCAGCTGACGGATCCCGTCGGAGAAATTGTGGAGGGCTGGAAACGGCCCAATGGTTTGGAGATTGTCAAAAAACGCGTCCCCTTAGGCGTTTTGGGAATCATTTTTGAATCCAGACCCAATGTTACCGCAGATGCCGCAGGATTGTGCATCAAATCAGGGAATGCCTGTATTCTGCGGGGAGGCAGTGAAGCCATCCATTCGAACTTGGCCATTGCCGCTGTTTTTGCAGAGGCGCTTCGGGCTGTCGGGCTGCCGGAACACACGGTTCAGCTTCTGGATAATCCTTCCAGGGAGTACGCGTCTGTTTTGATGCGCCTCAATCGCTATGTGGATGTGCTCATTCCAAGGGGAGGAGCCGGCTTGATTCGCAATGTGGTGGAAAACGCTACGGTGCCGGTCATTCAGACCGGTACGGGGAATTGCCATATCTACGTGGATGAAAGTGCGTCTTTCGAGTCTGCCGTGTCAATCATTTTGAATGCGAAAGTGCAGAGGCCATCCGTCTGTAACGCGGTGGAGACCGTGTTGATTCATCGCCGCATCGCGGAAGTATTTCTGCCTATCGTTTGCGGAGAGCTTGCCGCGAACGGAGTGGAATTGCGTGGCTGTCCTCTTTCCAGACAGTATTATTCCGATATGAGGGAAGCGTTGGAGTCCGATTGGGAGACGGAGTACAACGATCTGATCCTTGCCGTTAAAGTGGTAGAGAATCGAAGGGAGGCAATTGATCACATCAATCGGTATGGTACCATGCACTCCGAAGCGATTCTTACCCAGAATTACCAAGCCGCGCAACAGTTCCAGCAGGAGGTAGACGCCGCTTGTGTGTACGTCAATGCGTCCACCCGTTTTACCGATGGATTCGAATTTGGTTTTGGCGCGGAGATTGGTATCAGCAACCAAAAATTACATGCCAGAGGGCCGATGGGGCTGAAAGAACTTACCACGGTGAAGTACTGTATCAATGGAAACGGCCAGATCCGGTAAAGATTGACTGCTGCTCCGCCGCGTTTCAACATTTTTCCATGCTGCCGGAGGACTCGGCGGAACCGGTAGAACCGGTAGAACCGGCCTCCTTATCCGTATGCATCCGGTTGACAAAAAGGATCCTGTTTATCGGCTGACCAAGCGTGCCGCTTGATCAGCCGATTTCTTTCCAGAGCAATCATCCTGTACTTTTTTAATGAAAAAAGAAGCGTTAAACTTAACCCGGCAGATTGGGATCTTCCTCGTCTCCTCCCGGATCCGGAGAAGGGGAGGGAGTTGGTTCAACGGGGTGCAAATGACAATATTCTGTTGGTTGTGTCCCCGAAATGAAGATCTCCTTCAAGGTACCGGTACAGCCCTCCGACGCACGGAGTCCGCTTTGGGTACAGATGGTAACTTCCGTGAGTCCGGTGGTAGCAGGATATTCGATGGGTTCCTTGTTGGCATGTATCTTCTGCATCACTGCTTTCCATAATTTCACATGAGAACTCCGATCTCCGGAGGGAATGACGGTGTATTTGTCATAGCCATACCAAACCGCGCAGGTATAATAGGGAGTGAAGCCCACAAACCAGACATCCTTGTAGTCGTTGGTGGTACCCGTTTTGCCCGCCGTCCAAATGGACTGTCCTTTGCTGTTGGTAATCTGCGCGCTGCGCCCGGTACCGCCGGAATCCTTCACCACGCTGCGGAGAAGAGAACGCATGACCGCCGGGGTTCGGTAATCTTCGTAAACTACGCTTCCTTCGTATTTGTTTTCCAGAATCACGTTGCCATCCCGGTCCTTGACCATGGAATAGGTCTTTGGCGTGTAATAAATACCGTCGTTTGCAAAGGGAACGTAAGCTGCGCACATGTCCATGGTCGAAACGCCTTTGTTTAATCCTCCCAAAGCAGCCGATAGCTGTGTTTCTTCGGTTCGGTCGATTCCCAATTTTTTGAGATAGGACAAACCCAAGGAAACCTGATCTTTGTACAGCAGTGTTGCAACTACGTTCTGTGAACGCGTCAATGCTTTCCTTACCGTGCTCAGACCATAATATCCGCCGCCGGAATTGACCGGCCAAGGCGTGGTCGGATGCTGCGGGTCCAAATAGACCTTGGTATCGTTGATTACCGTTGCCGGCGTGATGACGTGAGCGTCGATCTGCGGGCCATATACCAGAATGGGTTTGATGGAAGAACCCGGCTGTCTGGCCGCGGATGTGGCACGGTTGAACACCAGATTTTTATCTTTTTGTCCATATCCGCCATACAGTGCAACAACCTTGCCCGTGTACTGATCCATGATGACGATAGAGGACTGGGCCTGGTCTTCGGGATCGTCAATTTTTTTGTTGATTTCAAAATTATCCGGATTGGTGTATACCTCGTCCACGATTGCCTGTATATCGCTGTCCTGTGTGGTATAGATGGTGCAGCCGCTGTTATAAATCAGGTTATTTGCCTGCGTTTTGGTATAGCCTAAGGCTATCAGATCGTTCCGTACGTCCACAATAACGGCGTCCACAAAATAGGAGTTCGCAAATTTGGCCTGTGAATTGGCCTTATAATCTTCATTAAACACCAGCTGGGTCTGAATCGCCTCAATGTATTCGTCCTCCGTAATGAACCCCAGCTCCAGCATTTTATCCAGAATGATGACCTGACGCGAGTAGGCGCTTGCCCGGCCCGCTGTCGTCAGCGGGTTATAGCGGCGCGGACTATTGGTGATTCCTGCCAAAAAGGCACATTCCGCCAAAGAAAGATCCTTAACGTCTTTGTTGAAATATCCCTGGGCAGCGGTTTGTACGCCGTACATATCCTGTCCAAAATAAATAACGTTGGCATACAGTTCCAGAATATCGTCTTTTTCATAATCTTTTTCCAGCAAATAGGCGCGCCACTGCTCCCTAATTTTTCTTGGTACGCTCTGCGAGTCATCACCGGTAATGTTTTTCACCACCTGCTGCGTAATGGTACTGCCTCCATGGCTGGACATTCCCGGAATGACATACCCCAAAAATGCACTGACGGTTCTCTTGATATCCACGCCTGGGTGGGTATAGAACCGTTCGTCCTCTATGGCGACGAACGCATTACATAGATTTTTGGGGATTTCTTCATAATCCACCCAGATACGGTTAATATTATCGGAGCCTTTCAGTTGGCTGATGACATTTCCTTTGGAATCGTAAAGAAATGTGGTGAAATCCGAAATGTACAGATCCTCTTCCGTCAGACGGTCGGTGGTGATGATACAGCCTGCCACAACGCCGATAAGAAGACCGGCTAAGACACACCCGGAAATCAAGATTGCCCAGAGCGCGGTCCGAAACGCGATTTTGACGGTATGCCAAACCACGCCTAAGGTAACATGGAGCGGGTCCCGCTTCTTCTTTGTCCTTTCTGGCCTAGTACTGGATTTCTTTGTGCGTGTTGTATCGTTATTCATTCGTTTGCCTATCCTTTCAAATATCAACGAACCTGCTTTTCTTTTGTCCGACAAGAAATATTCAACGTTATTATACCAAACAAATATGAAAATGCAATGAATTTTTCCTTTTGCAGCATATGCGGAGCCGAAAACGCATAACCTTAAAACGACGAAAAATAGGGGAGTGCGTCCATGTGAAAAGGAAACATTTGTTTTTTTTCTATCGTTCGACGGTAAAAAATGCCGTAAGAGCGGTTCTTCTTACAGCATTTCTGATTCTGCTTTATTGTATCTTATTCCGGTAGAAACCGTCCATCAAAATCAATAGGAAACAAATTTCCGGGGGTCGAGGGTATCTCCTTTGTAAATGACTTCAAAATGTAGATGCGGACCGGTGGCGCGGCCGGTCATTCCCATTAAGCCGATTTTTTCACCTTTTTCCACCACGTCTCCAACGGAAACCAACATTTTGGAAAGGTGTGCATAACGCGTTTTATAACCGTTTCCGTGGTCAATCACAATATTGTAGCCATATCCACTGCTGGTACCGGCAAATGTTACCTTCCCGTATGCAGCGGCACGAACCGTGGTACCGGTGGAATTTGCAATGTCAATTCCGCTGTGCCAGGATGTTTTGCCGGTGAAAGGATCTTTACGGTATCCATAGGGGGAAGAAAGACGGCCGCTGGTAGGATTATAGTCCGGATACCGTTTGCTGTAATCGTCAATTTTTTTCTGCTCCTCATCCAGTTTTTCCAGTAAAGCCACGGCAGCCTCCGAGTCGCCCAAGGTATCCTGAATGATCATTTTCGCCTGACGAATTTGGGTGCTTGATGAAGAAACGCTGACGGAACGGGACAGGACATTATCAAAAATATCCATCTTTTCAATCATATCGACTAATTCCTGGATGGCTTTTTCCTGTTCTTCCAGTTCCGATTGATGCTGTTCTTCGATTTCTTCCAGAGACCCTTGCTGATTGTTGATTGTTTCCTGTTGAATGCGTTCCAGATCTTTGCTTTGCGCAATGACTTCGTTCATGGCGTCTACGCTGCTCTCCAATGCGTAATTGGAAGAGATCAAAGCTTCGTTTTCTCTGGATAATTGTGCGATGTTGGCATGGAGACCACAAATATAAAACAGTAAAATACTAAAAACAAACAAGCTTGCCACACATATGTACGCCGGTTTTCTGTTGGAGAAGGTTTCCAGGAAAACAGCCCGTATTCGGTGCCCTCTCCAAATTGGTTTCCTACTGTATACTTTACGAACCGTTTTTTTGGAGACCCTGTTTTGTGCGACGGCCCGCCACATCATTCTTTTTATCATTTTCTTGTCTGCTGCCCTACGTGTAAAGTAGTTCACGGATATTCCATCCTTTCCATGGAGATCAACTCAGATGCCATCCCGATTTATTTACCGTTAGTTAATATAATACTATTTTATGAATAAAATATGAATGAAATGTTACAAATGAGACCGGAGAATGGTTTCCGAGAGGGGAATACAGGCCTGAAGAATGTAGAAACAGTCTAAGTCAACGAGTTTTTCAGCTTTTTGGTTGTTCCTGTCAGGCTGAAAAATTGTTTTTGGTAAGTCTTGCAAGTAGGTATCGTGGAGCGTTTGGATATAGAAGCGGATATCTTGCGGAGCATCCGGACAGCAATCTGCTCCGCTTTTTTTCCATGTCCGCAGATGGCCGCCTAAATTCCGGTAGAGAAGCCGCTCATATTGGTTGTGCGCTTTTAGTCCGCCTTGAAAACCTACATTATGAGGAAGGGTAAAAAAGTCTGCAATGAAGTGTAAAATCACGCCCAGTCGGAGTGCATAGGAAAATGCGGCATGAGGGCGATTCTGCAGGCGGCTTGCTTTCTGCAGCGTCTCTTCCCAGATCCGGTCAAAGCGATGGCGGCGGTAGAGAAAGGTAACGGTACAATCCGGCAGAATACTGCCGACGCAGAATGCTCTCTTTTGGTTGGACAGAAAGGGATTGTCCAATATACGGATGATTTCTTTTGCCAGAAGCAAATGTGTTTTTTTGTTCAAAAAGCAGACTTCCTTCTACCTTATAATATAAAACAAATTTGATTGCTTGTCAGGTGAATCCTGTTGGTTTCGCTGTTACAGTATACCCTCATTTCGTGAAAAGACGCTTGTTTTTTTTCGAAAAGTATGCGATAATGCCGTCAATAAGGAAAAAGTACACAAAAAAGGAGATTTCCTGTCATGAGTTTACACGATGAGATTTTGAATCAGGGAAAGAATTGTCTTCTGGAACGATTTGCCGCCCCAGGCGTTGCCTTTCGCGGTAAGCCATTCTGGTCCTGGAATGGAGAACTGGAAAAAGAGGAATTGATCCGCCAGGTTGGCGTTCTGAAAGAAATGGGAATGGGCGGCTATTTTATGCATTCTCGCGCCGGTTTGATTACGGAATATTTGGGAGAAGAGTGGTTTGAACTAATCAATGCCGTAGCAGACGCAGGGGAACAGGTTGGTCTGGAAGCGTGGCTGTATGATGAAGACCGCTGGCCAAGCGGCAGTGCCGGTGGTAAGGTTACGGTAGATCCGCAGTATCGGATGAAGTCACTTTGTCTGCAAGAGCAGCGCTTGGAGGAGTTTGTCTGGAGCGAAGACGTATATCTTGCTTTTCTGGCAAAGACGGAAGACCACAATCTGTACTATTATTCCCTTCTTTCTTCCGGCTGCGATGTGCTGGAGAAACAAAAACAGGCGGCTGACGGTCCGGCGGCGGCATTTCCCGGGGAATGGAAGGTCTTGCGATTTATGATTGTTCCGGAAGCCTGCAGTAGCGGGTATAACGGAACCACGTATATCGACACCATGAGCAGAAAGGCAACCGACAAATTCATTGAACTGACGCACGAAGCCTATGCCAAACATTGCGGCGACCGGTTAGGACGCAGTATCAAAGGTATTTTTACCGATGAACCCCATCGCGGTCAGGGGATGAACGACTTATCCGTTCGAGATGGTTTGATGCGTTGTTCCATTGCTTGGACCGACGATTTGTTTGAGGAATTCCGGAAACGCTATGGATATGATGCGGTACCGATTCTTCCGGAATTGTTTTATTGGCCGGAGGGACGCCGTGTCGCGCCGATTAAGCTTCATTATTTTGATTTGACAGACAACCTGTTTTTGGAGCGTTTTGCGATTCCTATCCAGGAGTGGTGTACCGATCATGGCATCGAATTCACCGGCCATGTGCTCCATGAGGATTCTCTTTCCAATCAAACCGCGCCGCATGGATCGTTGATGCGTTTTTACGAGCATATGGGATATCCGGGAATCGATGTTTTGTCGGAAGGAAATCGTGGGTATTGGATCGTCAAGCAATTGGCTTCCGCTGCTAGACAGCTTGGTAAAAAGTGGCTTCTTTCCGAACTGTATGGCTGCACCGGCTGGCAGTTCCATTTCAAGTCCCATAAAACGGTAGGGGATTGGCAGGCTCTGTTCGGTATCAATGTCCGCTGCCAACATCTATCGTGGTATACCATGGAAGGGGAAGCAAAAAGGGATTATCCGGCCAGCATTCTGCACCAATCTCCGTGGTATCCGGATTACGACCTGGTGGAATCGTATTTTGGACGTTTTGGCGTGGTGATGACAGAAGGACGGCAGGCCTGTGATGTTTTGGTGCTGAATGCCATTGAGAGCGTCTGGTGTCAGACCTATGCCGGCTGGGCTCGCTGGATCGTCAGCGCAGACCCGGAGGTGGATCGGTTAGAGGCTCATTATGTCCGGCTGTTTCATATGTTGGCCGAGAATCAGATCGATTTCGATTATGGCGAGGAAGAGATGATGTCGCGCATGGCATCGGTAGAGAAGGCTCCAGACGGCAGCGGTGTCTTTCTGCGCGTAGGAAAAGCGTTGTATCGTACCGTGGTAGTCAGCGGCATGCTTACCGTGCGTGCCACCACGGTTCAGCTGCTGCGCGATTTTTTGGACCTGGGCGGGTGTGTGTTATTCAGCGGTCCGGTTCCTGCCTATGTGGACGCGCTGCCTTCCACGGCTCCGGAAGAGCTGTCGAACCATCCTCAAGCGCAAAGGCTGGCTTTCGAGGAGAACGAATTGATTCCTGCCGTACGGCAGCAGATTTCCTGTCCGGTCCGGGTGAGACGTTTGGAAGATGGGCAGACCGTCCGCTCCGTCTTTTGTCAAACCAGGATTTGCGAAGAGGACGGCGTACGGTTCGTTGTCTTGCTGAATACGGACCGGGAAGAAGGGACCGGACCGGTGGAAATCGAGACGATCGGATTGTCCTGCAGCGCCGTAGAACTTTGGGATCTGAAAACGGGAGAGCGCTTTGACGCTTCTTCTTTGACGGTGAGGGAAGACAACCGGCTTATCCTGCGTACTTCTTTCTTGGCGGCGGAGTCTAAGGTGTTTGCCTTTGTGGAACAGCAAGAGTATTCTTTACCACCCGTTCAGCGGGAAACAACAGTTCGGACGGCGGAAGTGACGGGGCCGGTATCTTACCGGTTGGATGAAGAAAATATTTGTGTGCTGGACTATGCGAAGTGGAAATGGGAAGACGGTCCCTGGCAGGAGGAACAGGAAATCCTGAAGGTAGATGTGGCTGTTCGTGATCGACTTGGCTTGGAACACCGGGGCGGCGGCATGCTGCAGCCTTGGTATGCAAAAAACTTTGATACAAAAGAATATGGAACCTTGGAATTGGAGTACGAATTCTATGTGGACCGGATTCCGGAGGGGCCGGTCACTGTAGCGGGAGAACGTCCGGAATACAACGAATACCGGCTGAATGGCGTGCTTCTATCCTCACCCGGACCAGACTGTTTTTGGGTGGATTCCTGCTTCAAGAGAATGCCTGTTCCGACAGGTACACTGCGGGTAGGACGGAATGTGGTGACGGTTAAAACTACCTTTAAGCGAACCAGCAATTTGGAGGCGCTTTATCTGCTGGGGCATTTCGGTGTGGCCTTGGAGGACAGGAAGCGGACCTTGACGGGCTTGCCGGAACAAATCGGTTTCGATTCCCTTCCCGCCGTGGGATTGCCTTTTTACTCCGGACAGATCACTTATCGGATTTCTTCGGAGATGTTGACGGCAGCCGGCGTCGAGTGGCGTCCGGACGAGAGCATTTATTTGTCGCCCATATCGTTTGGCGGCGCCTTGGTGAAAGTCGCTCGGGCAGGATCTCCGTCGGAAACGAGAAAGACAGGATGGGAACCATACGAAATCGATGTTACGGATTTTCTGTCAGAAGGAAGCGGATTGGATGTCACGCTGGTTCTCACAAGGCGAAATACATTTGGACCGCTTCACCAATATCCTAAGATCCAACCTGGGTACGGACCGGAGAGTTTCATGACCACAGGGGAGGCTTGGCGGGATTCCTATATGCTGCTGGAGACTGGCATCTTAGGCGGAATCCGTTTCCTGGTACGAAAAAAAGAAAATTTTTAAAATAGTAAATTTTTACTAGACAAGGCAAGAAAACTATGCTATCATATATCCTGCTTTCCATGTGAAAGCAGGATACCTTAACCAGATAGCACGGCGGTTCATGCTTGCGGGTGTAGTTCAATGGTAGAATTCCAGCTTCCCAAGCTGACTACGGGGGTTCGATTCCCCTCACCCGCTCCAATTTATTGCCCTCATAGCTCAGTAGGTAGAGCGCATCCATGGTAAGGATGAGGTCATCGGTTCAATTCCGATTGAGGGCTCCAATTTTTATCAAAAAGCAAAGGGACAGAGGATATCTGTCCCTTTGCTTTTTGAAGAGAAGCAGGGTGACGCGGCGTACGGGTTGTTGTTTTGGTTTTCTATTGACGAACGCTTTGAATTCTTGTACTATAAGACTGCTTGTGGATGGTAATGCAATTGGGAAGTCTTGGCGGCTTCTCTTTATAGAATCATTATTAGGAGGTGTCTCAATTGGTGAGAACAAAAGCGGTTAGATTATATGGCAAGGACGATCTGCGTCTGGAAGAATTTGATCTGCCGGCGATTGGGGAGGATGAAATTCTGGCTCATATTATTTCCGACAGCGTCTGTATGTCTTCCTACAAAGCGGCAAAACAGGGAGCGGCCCATAAAAGAGTTCCGGACAATGTGGCGGAAGCACCGGTGATCATCGGTCATGAATTCTGTGGCGAAATTGTGGAGGTTGGCGCGAAATGGCAGAACCAATTCCATGTGGGACAGAAATTTTCCATTCAGCCGGCGCTGAACTACAAAGGATCTCTGGATGCGCCAGGTTATTCGTATTCCTATATCGGAGGCGCGGCTACGTATGTGGTGATTCCAAACGAAGTCATGGAAATGAACTGCCTGCTGGACTATAAGGGGGAAGCGTTTTTTTATGGCAGCTTGGCGGAACCCATGTCCTGTATTGTAGGTACCTATCATGCCATGTATCATACTCAGGCGGGAAGTTATGTTCACCAGATGGGAATTGTGGACGGTGGTAATATGGCAATTCTGGCAGGTGTTGGTCCCATGGGGATCGGAGCAATCGATTATGCTATTCATTGTGACAGAAAACCGGCGCTGTTGGTGGTTACGGATATTGACGAAGCCAGGCTGCAGCGCGCTGCCTCCATCTACACAGTGGAGGAGGCTGCTCGAAATGGTGTAAAGCTGATCTATTTGAATACAGCAAAACAGGAAAATCCGGAGCAGTACATGCTGGAGTTGACAGGTGGAACGGGATATGACGATGTGATGGTCTTTGCGCCTGTGAGACCGGTGGTGGAAATGGGAGATCGGATCCTGGCAAAAGATGGTTGCCTGAATTTTTTTGCCGGTCCGAGCAAAACCGATTTTTTGGCAGAGGTCAATTTTTACAACGTCCATTATTCGTCTACCCATTTGGTCGGAACCAGCGGCGGAAATACGGATGACATGATTGAGTCTCTGGAAATGATGAGCGACGGACGGCTGAATTCCGCTTCCATGATTACGCATGTGGGCGGACTGAACGCCGTGGTGGATACGGTGTTGTCTTTACCCAGTATTCCGGGCGGAAAGAAACTGATTTATACGAATGTTTCGTTGCCCTTAACAGCCATTACCGATTTCCGGACGTTGGGAGAGAAGGATCCATTTTTCCGAAAGCTTGCAGATATTTGTGATCGTCACAGCGGTTTGTGGAGTGCGGAAGCGGAACAGTATTTGCTGGCGAACGCGGAAACGATTTGACCGCAAGGTAAAAACGAAAAACGCAGAAAGTAGAGGTTGCAGCAGCATGAAGTTATTAGCATTTGATTACGGAGCCAGCAGCGGAAGAGCGATTCTGGGCTCCTATGATGGGCAGAAACTTGCGCTGGAAGAGACGCATCGTTTTTCCAGCGATCCGATTATGTTAAATGAGACGTTTACTTGGGATTTCCTCCGCTTGTTTTTTGAATTGAAGAAGGGAATCCTGAAGACGTACCAGAATCATCGGGATATTGCCAGTATTGGCATCGATACATGGGGCGTGGATTTCGGACTGCTTTCTTCCCGTGGAGAATTGCTGGGAAATCCGGTGCATTACCGAGACACGCGTACGGATGGAATGATTGAAATGGCCTGTTCCATTCTTTCCGCAGAAGAGATTTATCGTACCACGGGCATTGCTTTTCAGAAATTCAATACGTTATATCAGTTGCTGGCGATGAGACGAGAGAACAGCGTTTTTTTGGAGAATGCGAAGACTCTGCTGTTTATGCCGGATTTGTTTAATTATTATTTGACCGGTGAAAAATATTGCGAGTATACCATTACCAGTACTTCCCAGATGATGGATCCCAGGACGGGCGATTGGGCATATGATATGTTACAGAAATTAGGCATCCGGACGGATATCCTGCCGAAGATTGTTCCGGCGGGAACGAAGCTGGGAGGTCTTACTCCTGCCGTCTGTAAGGAGCTGGGAGTGCCGTCTATTCCTGTGATTGCTGTAGCAGAGCACGATACGGGAAGCGCGGTGGTTTCCGTTCCGTTCCAGGAGAAGGGCAGTGCCTATTTGAGCAGCGGTACATGGTCTTTGCTGGGAGTGGAAGTGGATCAGCCCATCATTAACGAGCAGATGCGAAAGTTGAATTATACCAATGAGGGAGGCTTCAATAACAATGTTCGGCTGCTGAAGAATATTATGGGCTTGTGGATTCTTCAGGAATGCAGGCGTCATTGGGAAAAGATGGGTGAGAGCTTGTCGTTTGATGAGCTGAATGCCGGCGCGTTGCAGGCCAAACCGTTCGCCAGCATCATTGATGTGGATGACGATCGATTCTTCGAACCCAATCATATGCCGAAGCGGATCCAGGAATATTGCCAGGAATCCGGCCAAGCTGTTCCCCAGACAAAAGGTGAGCTGACCCGTTGTGTATTGGAAAGCTTGGCGCTGAAATACCGTCAGGCCATTGAGAACTTGGAAAGTCTGGTTGGCTTCCGCATTCCTGTTTTGCACATTGTGGGAGGCGGCTGCAAAGATGTGATGCTGTGTCAATATACCGCCAACGCCATCAATCGTCCTGTTATAGCGGGACCGGTGGAAGCTACGGCAATCGGCAACCTGAGTGCGCAGCTTCTGTCACTGGGGGAAGTGTCGAATTTACAGCAGGCGAGGAACATGATACGGGATTCTTTCCCACTGAAAACGTATTCCCCACAGGATGCGTCGGAGTGGGATGCCGCGTATGAAATCCTCTGGAAGCTTCAAAAAAGAGGTCGCTGAGAGTATTGTTGAATAACAAAGAAGGGGGCCGGTTCTGTTTTCGAACCGGCCCCCTTTGTTGCTCTTTGCGCTGGTGCGAACGTGTTACTGCGGGCGTGGCGTACCGGCGCTGCCGCCGGAACCGCCGCTGTATACATAGTTTTTGCTCTCCGCCAATACTGCTCCGTATTTTTCGCCAATGACCCGCAATGTAATCAAAGAGGTTTCGTCCAAAATCCGGTCAAATCCTTCCAGATAAGCTGAATTTTCATTTTCCAATGTAAGACTGTAGATCCGACCGTTTACCGCCAAATACGTATCTTTGGTCAGTCCGGTTCCCTGGATAAGATATCGGGTTGGGTCCATTTGGTCCTGTACAATGTTCGTGATGGTAAGCGGCGTTAAGCCAAACACAAAGCCTTCATTGGGAAAATCCAGCGGATAATCCCGTTCCAGCTCTTCCGCTTCCGGCAAATTGGGATTGAGGGTGTAGTATTGTACCGTCTTGAAATACTCCAGGTATTTTTCCCGGTCATGAAATACCGCATGGAACTTATTGAGGAAGGTTCCGTCCAGGCCAAGAATCGAGTTGATATAATTAGTCAGATAGTACAACTCGAATTCCTGATCTTCGTCTTTCTCCAATCCCAGGTTGTTCCAGGAAAAGAAATCCGTGGTATATTTGACATCGTCGGTGTATTCCGGCACGTCGGAGAACAAAGAGGGAAGATGATCGGAATAGAAGGCTACATAAGTGGGTTCATCCCGCTGCTCCAGATAAGTAACCAGTTGCTCGATGGCGGAATCGACCTCGATCATTTGACTGATATAATAAGCAACGCGGGCTTCCAAAGAAGAATCGGTAAAGCCGGAAATTTCCATAGGATAATCTTCTTTCGCCAAAGGCATATAATTTCCATGCAGCTGGACCGTGACGGTAAAAATAAATTGTTTTTCACCGGTTCCGGCATCCAGTATCTTCTGTACTTCTTCTACCAATACGGCGTCATTCGCCCAGATTTCACCTTCTTTTTTCTCTACGTTAGGCATGAATTCATAAGGAATAAAACGGTCGAATCCCAGATTTTTGTAAACGTCGTTCCGGCTGAAGAATTCGCCCTGATAATTATGCAGCGCCGTGGTGGTAAAGCCTTGTGCGTTGAGAAAACGGACATAGCTATCTACCGATTGATTGTTTAGAATTTGGACATAAGGATTGGTTCCAAAATTCAGAAAGTCGATGTTCATCCCCGTCAGGGTTTCAAACTCGCTTTTTACCGTCTGTCCGCCGAATACCGGAACATGAACTTTTCCGGATGTGTAATTTTCTATGAGACTATGGATGAAGGGAGCGGGGTCCCGTTCATACTCTGCGCCGGGAAACCAGTATGGGTCGGCAAAGGATTCAATTTGAACAATGATAATGTTTTTCACATCTGGAATTTCTGGGGTGGTAGCTTGGAAGGATTGTGCTACCGTTTCCCAGATTTCCGCGATCAAAGGTGGATTTTTGCCTTTGTCATCCATTTGGGAACGAAGGCTGAAATTCAAAAAGCTATAGGGAAATCCCCTTTCAAAGAAGATGGATTTGACCAGCTTGGCTTCGTCATCCTGGTAGGCGGGCACATAAAGAGAACAACCCAGCAGCATAGACGCGATCAGCAAGAAACTAACGATGGTGCTGACAAAGGAAACCAGTCGAAACGGTCTCTTTCGTTCGCGGCGGATCATAATGACAATTAAAACGATGACCAACAGCGCCAGGAAAACATATAATAGGATTTCTGCTACACTGAGAAAGGAAAGGACAGACATCGCTTCTTTGATCTGAAATATATCCAGGACGGAAACCGGCTCGTTAACGTTTTTGTATTTGAGCAGACTGGTATAAGACAGCACCAGCCAGAACGTACTGTAAAGCGCAAATGCAATTTTTCTGCGTGGAATCCAGAATACAAATAAACCAAGCGCAAAGATCACCAAAAAATTGACCGATAAATTGTCCGGATTTCGGAATGCACTTTGAAAAGGAGCCAGCAAATTGGCCCGGTGAATGATTTCCGCCAAAAGTGTCAGTATGAGAAACGCATATCCCCAAAGGAGAGCTTGCTCAAAAAAAGGCTTGTGCTTGTATTGCCGCGGCGTCTTTTTTTCCCAGAAAAACATTCCGATCGCCGCCGCAATGCCCGCGCCGGCCAACAAACAGACTGCCACAATCGGTATATTTGCCAAACAAAGAGTAATCCAGACGTACCAAAGCGTTGCCAGAAGCGCAAAACAGGTTTTTCGATAAGGACACAAAAAAGCAGGTATCGTTATTAGGCAAAGGGAAGCAATACGGGGGAGCGTGTTAAAAAATGTAACGGGAAAGTCTTTCCATCCATTTCCTTTCGAGAATACCGTTAAAAACAAAGAGCCGATCGCCAATATCAAATAAACCAGGCCCCAGATAAGTAGGTTTTTTTTATCTTCATGCAGGACGGTAGCTACCTCCTGTTTTGCTGTCCGGACAATATGTTGAAAGCG
>PPYF01421883.1_pt1 | contig 15120 bp, 9 predicted proteins | sample 1559871 | NCBI WGS metagenome assembly PPYF01 (sample SAMN08240021, study PRJNA423297) | Human gut metagenome, whole genome shotgun sequencing project. | reverse complement strand
GGTCTGCTTCCTGAAAATGAAAGGGTTGAGTTCAGTGCGCCATCGGGTCAGGATGGAGAGATAAGTTCCTAATCCAGGGAGAAAACGGTATGGCGGAAATTGGTATTTTTGTCGGCACCATGTACGGGAATTCACTGTTAGTGGCCGAAGAAGCGGAAGCGATTCTGACCGCGCAGGGCCACAAAGCAACGGTATTTGAAGATCCTGAATTAAGCGACTGGCTGCCCTATCAGGATAAGTATGTTCTGGTGGTTACGTCCACGACCGGGCAGGGCGACCTTCCTGATAGCATTGTGCCACTCTTTCAGGGAATCAAAGATAGTCTGGGCTTCCAGCCGAATCTGCGTTATGGCGTGATTGCGCTCGGCGACAGTAGTTATGTGAATTTCTGCAATGGCGGCAAACAGTTCGATGCCTTGTTGCAGGAACAGAGCGCTCAGCGGGTTGGCGAAATGCTGTTGATTGACGCCAGTGAGAACCCGGAACCGGAAACGGAATCAAATCCGTGGGTTGAACATTGGGGCACGATGTTGTCCTGATATGTTCAGCGAGCGGTAAATGCCGTTTTAGCGGTGCTGAATCGAATCTTTTCAGGCAAATGCCAGTAAAAACTGCTTCATAGCGCGGATTTTTACTGGCGTTTGCCTGGAGTCAAGCGATCCATTTCATACTCTTCTTTATTTCTTCGTTTTAACCCTTCCTTTCTTGTTCTTGTTTTCATTTCCGTGAAGTGGATTCCACCGTCCAGGGCTAATGCCAAAATCGGGCCTCATTGAACGCATTAATGTTGTGTTGTTGCACGGTGAGCCGCTATGGCGCGCTTTTTATACTGCTATTGCCAGATATAAACACGCGCCGTATTCGGTGAACGACCTATAAAAACGGCAAAAACACCCTACGTCACCTCTGATTTCCTGGCGATGTCGCAGTCCAGAGTGAGCGTGGCTAACGCGAATTTTCAGGAGTGCAACAATGAGTTCTTTAAGTCAGGCTGCGAGCAGTGTGGAAAAACGCACGAATGCTCGTTACTGGATAGTGGTGATGTTGTTTATCGTCACATCCTTCAACTACGGCGACCGCGCTACGCTTTCTATTGCCGGTTCGGAAATGGCCAAAGATATCGGCCTTGATCCCGTGGGAATGGGCTATGTGTTCTCTGCCTTCTCATGGGCGTATGTTATCGGGCAGATCCCTGGTGGCTGGTTGCTGGATCGTTTTGGTTCAAAACGCGTCTACTTCTGGTCGATCTTTATCTGGTCGATGTTTACCTTGCTGCAAGGCTTCGTCGATATCTTTAGTGGATTCGGCATTATCGTTGCCCTGTTTACGCTGCGCTTCCTGGTCGGGCTTGCTGAAGCGCCCTCTTTCCCCGGCAACAGTCGCATTGTTGCGGCCTGGTTTCCGGCGCAGGAAAGGGGAACGGCGGTGTCGATTTTTAACTCCGCTCAATACTTCGCAACGGTTATCTTCGCGCCGATTATGGGCTGGCTGACGCATGAAGTGGGCTGGTCACACGTCTTTTTCTTTATGGGCGGTCTGGGCATTGTCATCAGCTTTATCTGGTTGAAAGTCATCCACGAGCCAAATCAACATCCGGGCGTAAATCAGAAAGAGCTGGAGTACATCGCCGCGGGTGGCGCGCTGATCAATATGGATCAGCAAAACACCAAAGTTAAAGTGCCGTTTAGCGTGAAGTGGGGGCAGATCAAACAGCTGCTCGGGTCACGGATGATGATCGGCGTTTATATCGGTCAGTACTGTATCAACGCCCTGACTTACTTTTTTATTACCTGGTTCCCGGTTTATCTGGTGCAGGCGCGCGGGATGTCGATTCTGAAAGCGGGCTTTGTGGCTTCCGTTCCGGCGGTTTGCGGTTTTATCGGCGGTGTGCTGGGTGGGATTATTTCCGACTGGCTGATGCGTCGCACGGGTTCACTGAACATTGCGCGTAAAACACCGATCGTGATGGGCATGTTGTTGTCGATGGTGATGGTGTTCTGCAACTACGTCAACGTTGAGTGGATGATCATCGGCTTTATGGCGCTGGCCTTCTTCGGTAAGGGGATCGGTGCGCTGGGTTGGGCTGTAATGGCTGATACTGCGCCAAAAGAGATCAGCGGTCTTTCCGGTGGCCTGTTTAACATGTTTGGTAACATTTCTGGCATCGTCACGCCAATCGCAATTGGTTATATCGTTGGCACGACTGGCTCCTTTAATGGGGCGCTGATTTATGTTGGTGTTCATGCCTTAATCGCGGTACTCAGCTACCTGGTGCTGGTGGGCGATATCAAGCGTATTGAGCTGAAACCTGTCGCGGGGCAATAAGATGACGACACAATCCAGTCCTGTTATTACTGATATGAAAGTCATTCCGGTCGCCGGACATGACAGCATGTTGCTTAATATTGGTGGTGCACATAACGCATATTTCACCCGCAATATTGTGGTACTCACCGATAATGCCGGGCATACCGGCATTGGTGAAGCGCCGGGCGGAGAGGTGATTTATCAAACACTGGTCAAGGCTATTCCGATGGTGCTGGGCCAGGAAGTTGCGCGCCTGAATAAAGTGGTTCAGCAGGTGCATAAAGGTAATCAGGCAGCCGATTTTGATACCTTCGACAAAGGTGCCTGGACTTTTGAATTGCGCGTTAATGCCGTGGCGGCGCTGGAAGCCGCCTTGCTTGACCTGTTAGGTCAGGCGCTGAATGTTCCGGTCTGCGAACTGTTAGGGCCAGGCAAGCAACGTGATGCTATTACCGTTCTCGGTTATCTGTTTTATATCGGTGATCGGACCAAAACCGATCTTCCTTATCTGGAAAATACGCCGGGCAACCATGAGTGGTATCAGTTGCGGCATCAGAAAGCGATGAACAGCGAAGCCGTTGTGCGTCTGGCGGAAGCCTCACAGGATCGCTATGGCTTTAAAGATTTCAAACTTAAGGGTGGCGTGTTACCTGGCGAGCAAGAAATCGACACTGTTCGTGCATTGAAGAAACGCTTCCCTGATGCGCGGATTACCGTTGATCCCAATGGTGCCTGGCTGCTTGATGAAGCCATTTCTCTGTGCAAAGGGCTGAATGATGTCCTTACCTATGCGGAAGACCCGTGCGGCGCTGAGCAGGGTTTCTCCGGTCGTGAAGTGATGGCGGAGTTTCGACGGGCGACCGGCTTGCCCGTCGCGACCAACATGATCGCCACCAACTGGCGCGAAATGGGTCATGCGGTGATGCTCAATGCGGTAGATATTCCACTTGCCGATCCGCACTTCTGGACGCTTTCCGGTGCAGTCCGCGTGGCGCAACTTTGCGACGACTGGGGGCTGACCTGGGGCTGCCATTCTAATAACCACTTTGATATCTCTCTGGCGATGTTTACCCATGTGGGCGCGGCGGCACCGGGTAATCCTACCGCTATCGATACCCACTGGATTTGGCAGGAGGGCGATTGTCGTCTGACCAAAAATCCGCTGGAGATTAAAAACGGAAAAATTGCCGTTCCTGATGCGCCCGGTCTGGGCGTGGAACTGGACTGGGAACAGGTACAAAAGGCACATGAGGCCTATAAACGTCTGCCTGGCGGTGCGCGTAACGACGCAGGCCCGATGCAGTACCTGATCCCCGGCTGGACCTTTGACCGTAAACGTCCCGTTTTCGGCCGTCATTGATTCTGAAAAAGGACATAAATATGAGTTCTCAATTTACGACGCCTGTTGTTACTGAAATGCAGGTCATCCCGGTGGCGGGTCATGACAGTATGCTGATGAATCTGAGTGGTGCACATGCACCGTTCTTCACGCGTAATATTGTGATTATCAAAGATAATTCCGGTCACACTGGCGTAGGGGAAATTCCCGGCGGCGAGAAAATCCGTAAAACGCTGGAAGATGCGATTCCGCTGGTGGTGGGTAAAACGCTGGGTGAATACAAAAACGTTCTGACGCTGGTGCGTAATACTTTTGCCGATCGTGATGCCGGTGGGCGCGGTTTGCAGACATTTGATTTGCGTACCACTATTCATGTAGTTACCGGGATAGAAGCGGCAATGCTGGATCTGCTGGGGCAGCATCTGGGGGTAAACGTGGCATCGCTGCTGGGCGATGGTCAACAGCGTAGCGAAGTCGAAATGCTCGGTTATCTGTTCTTCGTCGGCAATCGCAAAGCTACACCGCTGCCGTATCAAAGCCAGCCGGATGACTCATGCGACTGGTATCGCCTGCGTCATGAAGAAGCGATGACGCCGGATGCGGTGGTGCGCCTGGCGGAAGCGGCGTATGAAAAATATGGCTTCAACGATTTCAAACTGAAAGGCGGTGTACTGGCCGGGGAAGAAGAAGCCGAATCTATTGTGGCACTGGCGCAACGTTTCCCGCAGGCGCGTATTACGCTCGATCCTAACGGTGCCTGGTCGCTGAAAGAAGCGATTAAAATCGGTACATACCTGAAAGGTTCGCTGGCTTATGCAGAAGATCCGTGTGGTGCGGAGCAAGGTTTCTCCGGGCGTGAAGTGATGGCAGAGTTCCGTCGCGCAACTGGCCTGCCGACCGCAACCAATATGATCGCCACCGACTGGCGGCAGATGGGCCATACGCTCTCGTTGCAATCCGTTGATATCCCGCTTGCGGATCCGCATTTCTGGACGATGCAAGGTTCGGTACGTGTGGCGCAAATGTGTCATGAATTTGGCCTGACCTGGGGTTCACACTCCAACAACCACTTCGATATTTCCCTGGCGATGTTTACCCATGTTGCCGCTGCCGCACCGGGTAAAATCACCGCGATTGATACGCACTGGATCTGGCAGGAAGGTAATCAGCGCCTGACCAAAGAACCGTTAGAGATCAAAGGCGGTCTGGTTCAGGTGCCAGAAAAACCGGGGCTGGGTGTAGAAATCGATATGGATCAAGTGATGAAAGCGCACGAGCTGTATCAGAAACACGGGCTTGGCGCGCGTGACGATGCGATGGGAATGCAGTACCTGATCCCCGGCTGGACGTTCGATAACAAGCGTCCGTGCATGGTGCGTTAAGACAGAAAACCAAAACCGGCTCTATCTGGAGCCGGTTTGAGACTGATGCCAAACGCAAAATTGCCTGTTGCGCTACGTATCAGGGCTACATCATTTTTTAATTCATTGAATTTAATTGGTTTTGCAGGCCGGATAAGGCGTTAACGCCGCATCCGGCATAAACACAGGCACTTGTCACCAATCTGAAACCAGCGTCATAAAAATCCGGTTGCTACTCGACAAGACGTCCATTACCCGAGAATTTTGCTGGCTTCGCGCGCTACATTATCCATCTCGTCCAACAGTTCCAGCAGCTCCGGCTCTAAATCTTCTTCTTTAGTACCGCTACGTAGCTGTTGTTCGATCAGTTGGCAGAGATTCTTCATACGCGGTACACCGCTATAGCCGCAACTGCCATGCAGTTTATGAATCAAATCAACCAGGCCTTCCGGGTTTTCTCCAACCAGCTGTTCCTCAACTTTGTTGCGAACTTCAGGCAGGAAATCGAGTAACATTTGCAGCATATCGCGCGCTAAATCGGTTTTTCCTGCTGCCTGGCGTAGTGCCAGTTGCCAGTCGAGGGTCGCATTCGGGTTGACCACAATTTCGTTGACTTCGGGCGTCACGACGCGAGAGGAAATACCGCTGCCAGGCTTGTAGCGCAACAGCAAATTATGCAATCGCTCTTCTTCGATCGGTTTGGCCAGATAATCACTCATCCCCGCGCCAAGCAGTTTCTCTTTTTGCCCGGCCATCGCATGCGCCGTTACCGCGATAACCGGCGTTTGCTGCTGATGCGGGAGCTGGTGGATGAGCTCACATGCCCGAATGCCGTCCATGTCCGGCATTTGAATATCCATTAAGATTAAATCGAACGGCATCTGTTTCGCCCGTTCAACCGCCTGATGCCCGCTATCGCAAAGTTCCACATGTTGCACCATATCTTCCAGCAATGCGCCGATAAGTTTCAGGTTAGCGGGGTTGTCATCAACCGCCATGACTGTCATTGCCAGCTTACTTTCATCGGTTACAGGCAAAAGCGTGTTTTGTTTGTGATGACAAAATTCCGTCAGGGCAGGCAACAGGCGCGTAGGTGTTAATGGTTTCAGCAGACACGCGCCGATACCATCTTGCTTAAGTTTTTCAGCATTGACTTGTGCATGGCAAGGAAGTGCCAGCATCAGGAAATCGGTCATCGATACTGCTTTCGCTAATCGCTCATGTTGCATTGTTAGCGGCTCGCGGAAGGTCACCGCTATGCCTAATAACATCATGTCGTAATGCGCGGGAGGCAGCGCGGAGAACGTTGGGCTATAAACCACTTCCAGCGGCGTTTCACTTAAAATATCCAGCGTGCATTGTGCTGCTGCGGAGTTTGGTTCGACATAGGCCAGGCGCTTACCAGCGAGGCACTGGGTGGATGGCCCTTCGATAATAATGTTCGGGTTCAGATCGAGATTAATGTGGAACCAGAAAGTTGAACCACGATTCGGCAGGCTATGGAACGAAATATCGCCGCCCATTTCATTAACCAGTTTTTGTGTAATCACCAGCCCCAGCCCGGTGCCACCATGACGGCGGGAAATACTGGCATCAGCCTGTCTGAAGGCCTGGAATAAGCGCGATTGATCGCGTTCAGGAATACCAATGCCGGTATCCCGAATCTGCACTTCAATTTGCACTTTGGTATTACTCAGCGCACGTTTTTCTACCAGAATATCAATGTTGCCATTCTCGGTGAATTTAATTGCATTCCCTACCAGGTTAGTGATGATTTGCTGTAATCGTAGTGGGTCGCCGATCACGTTATCAGGCACGTCGCTTTTAATATTGAGCGTCAGTTCCAGCCCTTTATCGTGAGAAGAATGTGCCAGCAGGGTAACGACTTCATCCAGCGTGCTGCGTAGTGGGAATGGAATACTTTCCAGAATCAGCTTACCGGCTTCCAGTTTCGAGAAGTCGAGAACATCATTAATAATTGCCAGCAAATTATTTGCCGAACGTTCAATCGTATTCAGGTGATCGCGCTGCGTTGGTGTTAATTCTGTTTTCAGCGTCAGGCGGGTAAAGCCAATAACACCATTCAGTGGTGTACGCAGCTCGTGTGACATATTTGCCAGAAACTCGGATTTAATACGCGCCGCTTCCTGGGCGCGCTTTTTCGCCAGATCCAACTCAACGTTCTGAATCTCCATTTGCTCCAGCGTCTCACGCAGATCGGACGTCGCCTGGTCGATATTGTGTTGCATCTCTTCGTGATAAGCCGCCAGCGACATTGCCATCGAGTTGATACCGTTTTTCAGCATATCCAGTTCGCCGAGCATAAAACCTTCCACCCGGCTGTCGAGTTGCCCGCGACGGATGCGGTCGACGGTATTCACCATGTTGCGAATCGGACCGGTTACATCGCGCATTAAGCGCCAGCCAAAAATAAGCGCAATACCGATACAAAACAGCATCATCACGCTGGAAATAAAGATCTCTTTATATTGCTGCAAGCGAACCGATTTAAGATCCAGCTCCAGCGCAATATATCCCAGCATATTTTGACTATTTTTGGCATCGCTACTGGGCGATTCGTCGGGGGAGTAACTTTCAGAAATAATCGGCGTGCGGAGGATCATTATATCGCCGTCACGAGTGACAGTGAGCTGGCGAGGAAACGGCACGTTGCTGCCGAGCTGCATTGATGAGGGATCAAGATGAAAATTGGAGGTGACAAAGAGTCGGTTATTTTCATCATAAACCGAAATCGCGCGAACAATATCAGAATGGCGACGATGCAGTACGCTTATTAACTGACCGATAGATTCGCGATTTTGCAGACTCATGCCATATTCAGTAGAAACTGCAAGCGGCTCAATAATGCTGGCACCGGCATCTTCCAGTTGACGCTGCAAGTCGTTATAGCGATGCACGACGAAAAAGATACTCAGCAATAAACCAATAAGGACGGTCGGTGCCAGGATCAGAATCATCATGCGTGCGCGCAGGCTGTAGTTGGTCATGGAGTTCCGTTATGGGACAATTAAGGTCACACTGTTAAATTGAGAAAGTCTCGCCAATGGCGCAATTCTACTCTGCAAAACGACGCACGACGACGCGTCAGATCATAACCGTTTCAGTCAACGACCTCGACTCTTTTGGTCAGGGTGTGGCGCGACATAACGGCAAAACATTATTTATCCCCGGATTATTGCCGCAGGAAAACGCGGAAGTTACTGTTACTGAAGATAAAAAACAGTATGCCCGCGCTAAAGTCGTACGCCGATTAAGCGATAGCCCGGAACGCGAAACGCCACGCTGTCCTCATTTTGGCGTATGCGGCGGCTGTCAGCAACAACACGCCAGTGTGGATTTACAGCAGCGAAGCAAAAGTGCGGCACTCGCCCGATTAATGAAACACGAAGTCTCTGAAGTGATCGCCGATGTTCCCTGGGGCTATCGCCGTCGCGCGCGTTTAAGTCTGAACTACTTACCGAAAACACAGCAACTTCAGATGGGGTTTCGCAAAGCGGGCTCCAGTGACATTGTCGACGTTAAACAATGCCCCATTTTAGTGCCCCAACTTGAAGCATTGCTGCCCAAAGTCAGGGCATGCCTGGGCAGCTTACAAGCTATGCGCCATCTTGGTCATGTTGAACTGGTACAGGCAACCAGCGGCACGCTAATGATTTTGCGCCATACCGCACCGCTAAGTTCGGCAGATCGCGAAAAACTGGAATGCTTTTCGCATTCTGAAGGCCTGGATCTGTATCTCGCCCCCGATAGTGAGATACTCGAAACCGTCTCTGGTGAGATGCCCTGGTATGACTCAAATGGGTTGCGCTTAACTTTTAGCCCGCGCGATTTTATTCAGGTCAATGCGGGTGTGAACCAGAAAATGGTAGCGCGTGCGTTGGAATGGCTGGATGTGGAACCTGAAGATTGCGTACTGGATCTGTTCTGCGGTATGGGCAACTTTACACTGCCATTGGCGACACAAGCTGCCAGTGTGGTGGGTGTAGAAGGTGTTCCGGCGCTGGTGGAAAAAGGCCAGCAGAATGCGCGTCTTAATGGCTTACAGAATGTGACGTTTTATCACGAAAATCTTGAAGAAGATGTCACAAAGCAGCCGTGGGCGAAAAACGGCTTCGATAAAGTGTTGCTGGACCCGGCGCGAGCAGGTGCCGCAGGTGTTATGCAGCAAATTATAAAACTGGAACCTATTCGTATAGTTTATGTATCCTGTAACCCTGCAACGCTGGCTCGGGATAGCGAAGCGTTATTAAAAGCAGGATATACCATTGCGCGACTGGCGATGCTGGATATGTTCCCACACACGGGACATCTGGAATCGATGGTACTTTTCTCGCGCGTTAAATAGTTACGATTTGCCGATTTCGGCAGGTCTGGTCCCTAAAGGAGAGGACGATGGTTGCGGTAAGAAGTGCACATATCAATAAGGCTGGTGAATTTGATCCGGAAAAATGGATCGCAAGTCTGGGTATTACCAGCCAGAAGTCGTGTGAGTGCTTAGCCGAAACCTGGGCGTATTGTCTGCAACAGACGCAGGGGCATCCGGATGCCAGTCTGTTATTGTGGCGTGGTGTTGAGATGGTGGAGATCCTCTCGACATTAAGTATGGACATTGACACGCTGCGGGCGGCGCTGCTGTTCCCTCTGGCTGATGCCAACGTAGTCAGCGAAGATGTGCTGCGTGAGAGCGTCGGTAAGTCGGTCGTTAACCTTATTCACGGCGTGCGTGATATGGCGGCGATCCGCCAGCTGAAAGCGACGCACACTGATTCTGTTTCCTCCGAACAGGTCGATAACGTTCGCCGGATGTTATTGGCGATGGTCGATGATTTTCGCTGCGTGGTCATCAAACTGGCGGAGCGTATTGCTCACCTGCGCGAAGTAAAAGATGCGCCGGAAGATGAACGCGTACTGGCGGCAAAAGAGTGCACCAATATCTACGCGCCGTTGGCGAACCGTCTTGGGATTGGGCAACTGAAATGGGAGCTGGAAGATTACTGCTTCCGTTATCTCCACCCGACCGAATACAAACGCATCGCAAAACTGCTGCATGAACGCCGTCTCGACCGCGAACACTATATCGAAGAGTTTGTCGGCCATCTGCGCGCTGAGATGAAAGCTGAAGGCGTTAAAGCTGAAGTGTATGGCCGTCCGAAACACATCTACAGTATCTGGCGCAAAATGCAGAAAAAGAACCTCGCCTTCGATGAGCTGTTTGATGTGCGTGCGGTACGTATTGTCGCCGAGCGTTTACAGGATTGTTATGCCGCACTGGGGATAGTGCACACTCACTATCGCCACCTGCCGGATGAGTTTGACGATTACGTCGCTAACCCGAAACCAAACGGTTATCAGTCCATTCATACCGTGGTTCTGGGGCCGGGTGGCAAAACCGTTGAGATCCAAATCCGCACCAAACAGATGCATGAAGATGCAGAGTTGGGTGTTGCTGCGCACTGGAAATATAAAGAGGGCGCGGCTGCTGGCGGCGCACGTTCGGGACATGAAGACCGGATTGCCTGGCTGCGTAAACTGATTGCGTGGCAGGAAGAGATGGCTGATTCCGGCGAAATGCTCGACGAAGTACGTAGTCAGGTCTTTGACGACCGAGTGTACGTCTTTACGCCGAAAGGTGATGTCGTTGATTTGCCTGCGGGATCAACGCCGCTGGACTTCGCTTACCACATCCACAGTGATGTCGGACACCGCTGCATCGGGGCAAAAATTGGCGGGCGCATTGTGCCGTTCACCTACCAGCTGCAGATGGGCGACCAGATTGAAATTATCACCCAGAAACAGCCGAACCCCAGCCGTGACTGGTTAAACCCAAACCTCGGTTACGTCACAACCAGCCGTGGGCGTTCGAAAATTCACGCCTGGTTCCGTAAACAGGACCGTGACAAAAACATTCTGGCTGGGCGGCAAATTCTTGACGACGAGCTGGAACATCTGGGGATCAGCCTGAAAGAAGCAGAAAAACATCTGCTGCCGCGTTACAACTTCAATGATGTCGACGAGTTGCTGGCGGCGATTGGTGGCGGGGATATCCGTCTCAATCAGATGGTGAACTTCCTGCAATCGCAATTTAATAAGCCGAGTGCCGAAGAGCAGGACGCCGCCGCGCTGAAACAGCTTCAGCAAAAAAGCTACACGCCGCAAAACCGCAGTAAAGATAACGGTCGTGTGGTGGTAGAAGGGGTCGGTAACCTGATGCACCACATCGCGCGCTGCTGCCAGCCGATTCCTGGAGATGAGATTGTCGGCTTCATTACCCAGGGGCGCGGTATTTCAGTACACCGCGCCGATTGCGAACAATTGGCGGAACTGCGCTCCCATGCGCCAGAACGCATTGTTGACGCGGTATGGGGCGAGAGCTACTCCGCCGGATATTCGCTGGTGGTCCGCGTGGTGGCTAATGATCGTAGTGGGTTGTTACGTGATATCACGACCATTCTCGCCAACGAGAAGGTGAACGTACTTGGCGTTGCCAGCCGTAGCGACACCAAACAGCAACTGGCGACCATCGACATGACCATTGAGATTTACAACCTGCAAGTGCTGGGGCGCGTGCTGGGTAAACTCAACCAGGTACCGGATGTTATCGACGCGCGTCGGTTGCACGGGAGTTAGGCCGAAACTTGCTCGTATCTACAATGTAGATTGATATATACTGTATCTACATATGATCGCGGTTTGAGGAAAGGGTTATGATCCACAGTAGCGTAAAGCGTTGGGGAAATTCACCGGCGGTGCGGATCCCGGCTACGTTAATGCAGGCGCTCAATCTGAATATTGATGATGAAGTGAAGATTGACCTGGTGGATGGCAAATTAATTATTGAGCCAGTGCGTAAAGAGCCCGTATTTACGCTTGCTGAACTGGTCAACGACATCACGCCGGAAAACCTCCACGAGAATATCGACTGGGGGGAGCCGAAAGATAAGGAAGTCTGGTAATGGTAAGCCGATACGTACCCGATACGGGCGATCTGATTTGGGTTGATTTTGACCCGACAAAAGGTAGCGAGCAAGCCGGACATCGTCCGGCTGTTGTCCTGAGTCCGTTCATGTACAACAACAAAACAGGTATGTGTCTGTGTGTTCCTTGTACAACGCAATCAAAAGGATATCCGTTCGAAGTTGTTCTATCCGGTCAGGAACGTGATGGCGTAGCGTTAGCTGATCAGGTAAAAAGTATCGCCTGGCGGGCAAGAGGAGCAACGAAGAAAGGAACAGTTGCCCCAGAGGAATTACAACTCATTAAAGCCAAAATTAACGTGCTGATTGGGTAGGTGTTACTAACTCACTTCTATTCTGGTCACAGGTTTACACCTGACGGACCCGCAATTTTCAGGACAATTCAATGAATCAAATCGACCGTTTGCTCACCATCATGCAGCGCCTGCGCGACCCGGAAAACGGCTGCCCGTGGGATAAAGAGCAGACATTTGCCACCATTGCGCCTTACACCCTTGAAGAAACCTACGAGGTGCTGGACGCCATCGCCCGTGAAGATTTTGACGATCTGCGCGGTGAACTGGGCGATCTGCTGTTCCAGGTGGTGTTTTACGCACAAATGGCTCAGGAAGAAGGGCGCTTTGACTTTAATGATATTTGCGCTGCTATTAGCGATAAATTAGAGCGTCGCCATCCGCATGTTTTTGCTGACAGTTCTGCCGAAAATAGTAGTGAAGTGCTTGCCCGTTGGGAGCAAATCAAAACCGAAGAGCGCGCGCAGAAAGCGCAGCATTCGGCGCTGGACGATATTCCTCGTAGTTTACCGGCTTTAATGCGTGCGCAAAAAATCCAGAAACGTTGCGCCAACGTTGGTTTCGACTGGACGACGCTTGGTCCGGTAGTAGATAAAGTCTACGAAGAGATCGACGAGGTGATGTACGAGGCGCGGCAGGCTGTTGTCGACCAGGCTAAACTGGAGGAGGAAATGGGTGACCTGCTGTTTGCCACGGTCAATCTGGCTCGTCATTTAGGGACAAAAGCGGAAATCGCATTGCAAAAAGCGAACGAAAAATTCGAGCGTCGTTTTCGCGAAGTGGAGCGTATTGTTGCCGCGCGTGGACTGGAAATGACAGGTGTTGACCTCGAAACAATGGAAGAAGTCTGGCAACAGGTAAAACGGCAGGAATCAGCATGACAACGAACTATATTTTTGTGACCGGCGGGGTCGTATCCTCTCTGGGTAAAGGCATTGCCGCAGCCTCCCTCGCAGCCATTCTTGAAGCCCGTGGCCTCAATGTGACCATCATGAAACTGGATCCGTACATCAACGTCGATCCAGGTACTATGAGCCCAATCCAACACGGGGAAGTGTTCGTTACTGAAGACGGCGCTGAAACCGACCTGGACCTGGGGCACTACGAGCGTTTCATTCGTACCAAAATGAGCCGCCGCAACAACTTCACCACGGGTCGTATCTACTCTGACGTTCTGCGTAAAGAACGCCGCGGTGACTATCTCGGCGCAACCGTACAGGTTATTCCGCACATCACTAACGCTATCAAAGAGCGCGTGCTGGAAGGCGGCGAAGGTCATGACGTAGTACTGGTCGAAATCGGCGGTACTGTAGGTGATATCGAATCCCTGCCGTTCCTCGAAGCGATTCGCCAGATGGCTGTTGAAATTGGCCGTGAGCACACCCTGTTTATGCACCTGACGCTGGTGCCGTACATGGCAGCGTCTGGTGAAGTCAAAACCAAACCGACTCAGCACTCTGTAAAAGAGCTGCTTTCAATCGGTATCCAGCCTGATATCCTGATTTGTCGTTCAGATCGCGCCGTTCCGGCGAACGAACGTGCGAAGATTGCATTGTTCTGTAATGTTCCGGAAAAAGCGGTTATTTCTCTGAAAGACGTCGATTCCATCTATAAAATTCCGGGCCTGTTGAAATCTCAGGGGCTGGACGATTATATTTGTAAACGATTCAGCTTAAACTGCCCGGAAGCGAATCTGTCCGAATGGGAACAGGTTATCTTCGAAGAAGCGAATCCGGTAAGTGAAGTCACCATTGGTATGGTCGGCAAATACATTGAGCTGCCGGATGCATACAAATCCGTGATCGAAGCACTGAAACACGGTGGGCTGAAGAATCGTGTCAGCGTCAACATCAAACTGATCGATTCACAAGATGTTGAAACGCGCGGCGTTGAAATCCTTAAAGGTCTGGACGCAATCCTCGTACCTGGCGGTTTCGGCTATCGTGGCGTAGAAGGCATGATTACGACCGCGCGTTTTGCGCGTGAGAACAATATTCCTTATCTGGGCATTTGCCTGGGTATGCAGGTGGCGTTAATTGATTACGCTCGCCATGTTGCCAACATGGAGAACGCCAACTCTACGGAATTTGTGCCAGACTGTAAGTACCCGGTTGTGGCGCTGATTACCGAGTGGCGCGATGAAAACGGCAACGTTGAAGTTCGTAGCGAGAAGAGCGATCTCGGCGGTACCATGCGTCTCGGCGCACAGCAGTGCCAGTTGGTTGACGATAGCCTGGTTCGCCAGCTGTACAATGCGCCGACAATTGTTGAGCGTCATCGTCACCGTTACGAAGTCAACAACATGCTGTTGAAACAGATTGAAGATGCAGGTCTGCGCGTTGCGGGCCGTTCCGGGGATGATCAGTTGGTCGAGATCATCGAAGTTCCGAATCATCCGTGGTTCGTGGCTTGCCAGTTCCATCCGGAGTTTACTTCTACTCCACGTGATGGTCACCCGCTGTTTGCAGGCTTTGTGAAAGCCGCCAGCGAGTTCCAGAAACGTCAGGCGAAGTAAGTAAAAAAGTTAGAACGGCAACGCGTACCCTGGGTACGCGTTGTTTGTCTGGAGTTTCAGTTTAACTAGTGACTTGAGGAAAACCTAATGTCCAAAATCGTAAAAATCATCGGTCGTGAAATCATCGACTCCCGTGGTAACCCGACTGTTGAAGCCGAAGTACATCTGGAGGGTGGTTTCGTCGGTATGGCAGCTGCTCCGTCAGGTGCTTCTACTGGTTCCCGTGAAGCTCTGGAACTGCGCGATGGCGACAAATCCCGTTTCCTGGGTAAAGGCGTAACCAAAGCTGTTGCTGCGGTAAACGGCCCGA
>PPYF01370726.1_pt1 | contig 15123 bp, 16 predicted proteins | sample 1559871 | NCBI WGS metagenome assembly PPYF01 (sample SAMN08240021, study PRJNA423297) | Human gut metagenome, whole genome shotgun sequencing project. | reverse complement strand
AGCAAGGCCAGGCCGCTGCGGCGCGTGAGCCCGTGAGTACGACGGCGGTTGCGCCGACAACGCTGCGTAAAGCAGCGGCCACCGACACCGGGGAAAACTGGGAAACCTTCTGATACGTGCGCGCTCGCCGTCGGGCGCGTTAATCCAGCATCAGGCGCATGGCGCAGCGTGATTCGTACGCGAGGCCATGCGCGCTTTCTTCCTGTCTTTTCTGCCGGAGTGCGGCGGTTAATGCCGCCTCTGGCAGAATTTCAAACCCCATCCGCGCGTACCATGGCGCATTCCACGATACCTGCCGAAACGTCGTTAACGTTAGCGATGTAAAGCCTCTCTCCTTCGCCACCGTGGCTACAAAATCGATCAGTCGTCGGCCTAAGCCTTGCCCCTGCCACGCCCTATGTAGCGATATCTCAACGATAAATAACGATGCGTCTTGTGCTTCAGCCAGTAGGAAGCCAACCGGACAATCGCCGGCCAGCACAACCCAGCTCATGCCCGCCGATGCGGCCTGCTGGTGCTGATCCACGGAGATTACGGGCCCTGCCGCAAGCCAGGCCAACTCAGGTATTTGCGTAAAACGCTGGCCGGCTGCATGCTCAATGGCAGGAAGCGCGGCGATATCGTGGCGGGTAGTGGGACGGACGGAGAAGGTCATAGGGCCTGCCTGGAAAGAAGCCCGGCAGAGAGACGGCTACCGGGCGGGATCGGGAGAATTAGCCTTCAGAGGCAACCACTTTGATTTCCACCATGCCAATCCCAAGCTGGCGCGGGGAGTGCCCGAGAATATTACCATCGTTGGTTGACTGCGGATCCGGCGGCACGATCACCAGCGTATTGGCATCTGCCGGGTTCTCGAAGTGCAGCGTGGTGGTGGTGACGTCGTTGTTCAGCGTGAGCAACTGTTCATTTTTACCCACGCGTACCGGGATCGGCTTATTGGCGTTAGGGCCATAGGCTTTGGCGGTGATCACCAGATCGAAGCGCTTCGGCAGCGGATGCTGATACTCAATCTTTACCTCTTTACCCAACTGCGCGTTGGACCACCGTCCCCAGGACTCCGGACGTGAAATGCCGCTAAAACTTTTCACCTCTTCAGGTGCACCGGCTACGTTGAAAATAAAGCTGTCTGCTTTATAGCGAATATCGTTATCGACGATTTTCAGCGAGTCGACGTTGCCCTTGTAGCGCACCATGTCGATCACCGTGTCTTTAAATTCGGTTTTGCCGTTCCACATGGCTTTATCGACCTGCTGCACTTTCTGCTCGCCGCCGAGCTGGCCCTGCGAGACGCACCAGTTGGTGGAAAGCGACAGCGCAGGCGACCACAGTTGCGCCATTTTGTAGCAGCGGTCGACCCAAACGAAGTTATCGCGCGGAGCAAAATCGGCCAACTGGTAGCGCAGTGGTGCGGAATACTCACTTTCCGGCAGGGGTTCAACGCGGTTATCCGAAACGCGCAGCAGCAACGGCAGGCGGAAATGGCTACCGGAGAAGGCAATCATGTTTTTCTGGGTGTCGATAGAGAAGGTTTTCATCTCTTTCGGGAAATTCCACAGACGGATGACGTCGGGCTTCCAGGCCAACACTTTTTCTTTCATGTTGAGGAACACTTCGGAAAGCGACTGCCCGGACAGGCTGCTGCGTCCGAGGCCGATAAAGTTGTCGCCACCGAGGATATCCAGCACCGTGGCGCCGTTATCCATGGTGTTACGCTTCACCGCCAACAGATCCTGCTCTTCTGGTTTGTCACCGCGTAAGACGAAGAACAGATTGCTGCGGTCTTGTTTGTTCAGCTCATCCCATGCGGTATTTTTCATCGCCAGGTGATCGGAAGAAACGACGATAATGGTGTTTTTGAACCACGGTGACGCTTTTATCTTATTGATAAATTCCGCAATATTTTCCTGGCTACAGGCCACGGCGCTAAATGACTGATTCGCTTTGCCGTTGATGTCATAGCGTTTACGGTGACAGGTTCGCGAGATAAAACCGTCCGGATGGTGAGTGTCTACGGTTAAGGTAAACAGTGAGAAGCGTTTGCCTTCGCGGGAGAGGGCCTCAAATTTTTTCCAGGCTTCATCCAGCACGGTGTCATCGTAGTAACCCCAGTCATTCTTATAGGACGGGTCGGCGACGGTGGTTTTCAACTCTTCGGCGCCGTACAGGTAGTCAAAACCGTGCGATTTCAGGAACACGTCTTTGCCGGCAAAACGCAGGTTAGCACCTTGCACGAAGTAGTTTTCGTAGCCGGAGTTCTTCAGAATATCGCCGAGGCAGATATTCTGTGGGAAAAAGCTTGAGAGCGAGGCGGAGGCATTGCCTTCAAACGGCGCGAATAGCGGAATGCCACACTGAGAGGCGACCATTCCGGCAATCGTGTAGTCGGTACCCGGTAGCTGCATGGTGTGACTAAAATCCAGCCCTTCGTTCTTCAGCGCACCCAGTTCTGGGGCGAGGTTAGGGAAGGCCTGCTCGTCGAAATAGGTGCGCTCAAGGCTTTCACCATAGATATAAACGAGGTTTAGTTTGGGATTCGGGATAGTCTTCGACGGTTCTTTGTAGTAGGCCGAGAAGTCAGGATCGCCATCACGCGATTGTGATTTTACCAGCTCGCTAATCTGGCGAAACGCCGGGCTGGCGTCCACCGAACCGACCGCCAGGATCAGCGCCAGCAGGCTATAGCCAAAGTGATGGGGATGATGACGGCGGCGGCGCAGCAGCCAGCCTAGGCCGCCAAAGACGGCAATCAGCGCCACAACAATTCCGAGACCGGGGAGAATGTATTTGCCCACCCCGGCGCCGGTCAGGCTATTCGTCAGGGTGTAGAGCACCGCATCGTTGATACCATCGCCGGTGAAATAGTCACTTGCATACAGCGTAATATTAAGGACCACAAACAGGCCCAGTACCGCTAGGGTGGCAGCAAACCACCATTTATTACGCCCCGCCTTCCATGCATAAATTGCAATAGAAGCCAGAAAGAGCACGAGGGATAACAACTCTGACACTACACATCCTCAACCGCGCCAGGTGTGCTGGCTGAACAGAAATTAACTTCACAATGTAATTGTGTCGTCATCTGTCTGCAATTCTATCGTGATGAAAGTGTGTTGTTGTTCAGAATTGGTTTAGAAATAACCAATTTTTTGCGCTAGAGGATAATTGCGATGAATGAAATGAAAGGATTCATTCATCGCAATATGGCATCAGGAAAGGAAGTTAACGCCTTGTTTCAGAACCAGATCGCAGGCCTTGGTTTTCACCTTTTTGCCCAGTTCAGTATTGCCTAAACTGTCGAGATCCAGCTTCTGACCATCTTTGGCATTCAGCAGACCTTCAATACCGTCCATATAGCCGGTGTCTTTTTTCTGCTCGGCCGGTGTGCTCAGGCCCAGTTTATCCAGCACCTGATTTTTCACGTTATCGACGTTGGTGACGGAAGCCAGTTTCTCTTTCGCGCAGTACTGCATGATCCCCGCGGCGTTGTTCATGGTGCTGGAACTCAGCGATTGACTGCCGCCGTTAAGCAGGCTGGTTAAGGACGAAAGCGAAGAACCGCCGCTTTGCGTGCTGCTACCACCGCTCAGCTGTGTTGCCGCGCTGCTCAGGTCCTGTAACGATACGGCACCTGCCGCAGTAGAAACAAACGCGCTAGCAATGATTACGCGGCAAAGCATCGATTTTACTGATTTCATGGATGGACTCGTGTGTGCAAGTAAAAGTTAACCTGATGAGTATACTCTTCTCATTCACCGGATTTATCTTAATACTCTTTTCCCGTCACCCGGCTGCGATAACTGTCCCAGTTAAAAATAACCCAAAGGCTGTTGCCGAGGCGCATGCGGTCCATTACGCGCTCACCCAGCATCTTGTTCATTTCTTCCAGATTACTGTTGGTCAACATACCGGTTGGACGCTTGGATGAGGAACGGCGATCGACGATTTGGTTGATGATCACTTTTTCATAGCGTGATTCGGTTTGCATACCGATTTCATCAATGACCAGCAGGTCGACGTTGCTCAGATCGCTTATCAGCTGCTCCTCGCTGGTTTCCCGGTTGCCAAAGGTCTCTTTCATTGCCGACATAATATCGGCAACGGTAATGATCAGCACCGATTTGCCGCGCAGCAGCAGTTCATTGCAGATGGCCGCCGCCAGGTGATTTTTACCGGTGCCGGGTTTGCCGGAAAAGATAAAGCTGGCGATGTTGCCGTCGAATTCATCGACGTACTGTCGCGCCTTGGCGAGCGCGTTCATCTGGCCTTCGTTTTCGACGCGGTAGTTATCAAACGAGCAGTTCTGGTGCAGTGGACGAATACCGGAACGGTTGAAGGTACGCTGCATCTTCATGGCGCGGTTCTCCCGCGCCAGCGCCGCGGCACGGATCTCTCCCTGCTCTTTTTGCCAGGCTAGCAGCTCTTCGCCGGTTTTAAATGCCGGTTTGATATGCGCCGGCATCATCTTCTGCAAGCGTTTCATTAATTCGCCAACGTCTTTCATGCTCAACCTCTGAAACCCGGTGGAATATGGCTGTCAGGCTCGCTGACCGTATTAATATCGCGGCGCGTCTGGCTGCTGCCGTTTGCCCGGCCCATCTGTACGCTGCGCGCCAGTTTTTGCTGCCACTGAACGTGGTGGAATACTTTTCCTTCCGCTTGCCAGTAAGCGACGAACGCGGCCAGCTCTTCCGGGGTGACCGGCTCGCTAAGCGCAATACCCCACAGCGCGGAAAGCCGCAGGAATTCTGCATCCGGCTGCCAGCCTGCATACATGGCAAATTTTCCCATTGGCACGGCGATGGGTGCTGGAGTCGGTTCTTCAAAGAACTGCGCATCCAGTGCCACGTCGCTGCCTGGACGGGATAGTTTTTCTTCCAGCGCCAGCAGTTGCGCCAGGCGTTCTTGCGTAATGGCATAGAACGCGGGGGCATTATTGGCAAACACCGCGAGCGCACCACCCTGGGTTTGCGCAAGAATAGCCGCGGGATCGGCGATGAATGCGTCAATACCAATCACATTAGGCGTTAAAATTCGCGAAGACATAACACTATCTCAATACAGAAAAAACAACGGGAAGGGTGCGGGAAATCCGCACGAATACTGCACATAGTAGCACAAGCTTAGGCAAGGGCGGCACTCTCCTGTGCCGCCCTTGCGGTCAAACGCGAGGGCGCTTGCGGTAGAGCCAAAGCCCAGGAATTGACAAGCCGATAGAGAGCGCGCCGACAATGGAGGACGCTTTGAGAAAGTTGCTCAACAGGGTGATCATCAACTCTTCGGTATAACCGAAGTGGCTGATTTTTACCGCCGAAATCATCGCCGTATAGGCGGAGATACCGGGGAACATTGGGATCACCGCCGCCACGGTGAAAATTTTGGGATGCGCCAGATACCAGCGCGACCATTGAATGCCGATGCTGCCCACCAGCATGGCTGCGAGAAAGGTGGCCCATTCAATGTTGAAACCGGCCGTCATCATGGTGAACCGCGAAGCGTGGCCGATAGCCCCAAGCAAAGCGCACCAGGGAAGAGCACGCTGGGGAACGTTAAAGACCATCGCAAAACCGACGGCAGGGATCGCTGACAGCACCATGTCTTGTGCCAGCAGTAACAGAAAATCGATTACACCCATCCGCGAAGCCCCCATAACGTCATGGCCATCACGACCCCAACACAGGTTGCCAGCGTCAACAGGCTGGCGATGGCCCAGCGGGCGAGCCCGGTATTGATATGGCCTTTAAACATGTCAGCGACTGAGTTAATCAGCGGGAAGCCGGGGACCAGCAACAGCACGCTTGCCGCCATGGCAACGGTAGATGTCTGTTGGAAAGCGGGAAGCTGTAGCATCAGCCCGGAGACGGTGGTTGCCACGAAGGCGGTCAGGCCGAAGTTTATCTGCGGATGCATCGAGCGGTGGGTGAGGATCTGACGGATATACATCGCCACGGTGCTGGCGCAGAGGGTGATGAACGCACCGTCCCAGCCGCCGTTGTTGAGCTTACAGAAACAAGCACAGGATAACCCGACCATCAGCACCACCAGCCATCGCGGATAGCGCAGCGGCTTAATCTGGGAAAAACGCTTCGCGACGTCTTTATGATCCAGCAATTTGTGCTCGGCCATAATGACGATGTGCTGTACTTCGGTGACCACGTGCATGTTGATGCCGCGATCGCTATTTTTGCGCGTGGAGGTGAGGCACAACCCGTCTTTGATTGTGGTCAGAACGATCGCGTTGGATGAGATCGCGCTTTCGACGCTGTCCATCCCCAACGCACGCCCAAGCCGGGTTGAGAGTTCCTCCACCAGGGCGCTCTCTGCGCCATGTTGTAATAAGAATAGGCCGCACTGAATGCAGAGCCGGGTAATGACTCGTTGTTCTGACTGATCGACTTCCATAATGACCCTGACCAAGAAAACATCCGCGTAATGCCCTACTTGTACCCGAAGAGTGCGCATGGGCTATCTGGTCAGGATCAAACAATGTGCAAAAATTCAGCGACAATTGCCCATGGCCGAAGAGTTGATGTCGCCCACACTTTTGCAAAACTGTTCGAAAGTGCAATTTTTGAACGGAATATGGCCTTCTTTTTCGTTACTGACTTATCAAAAATGCATTCTGAAACTTTATTGATACACAAAACAAACAAATAATTAACCAGAATGTGAGGTCACCCTATGAACACGCAAGTCGCCATTATCGGTGCCGGGCCTTCGGGGCTGCTGCTTGGCCAGCTGCTGCATAATGCCGGGATTAAAACCGTGATCCTGGAACGCCAGACGCCAGAGTACGTGCTGGGGCGTATCCGCGCCGGGATCCTTGAAAATGGCACCGTTGAGCTGCTGCGTGAGGCTGGCGTTTCCCGCCGAATGGATGCCGAAGGGCTGATTCACCATGGTGTTGAGTTTCTGTTTGCAGGCCAACGTATTCCGGTGCCGCTCAGTGAGTTAACGCAAGGTAAGAGCGTGATGGTGTACGGGCAGACGGAGGTTACGCGCGATCTGATGGAAGCGCGCACATCCAGCGGGGCGCAGACGATTTATGGCGTTGAACAGGTTGAGCTGCACGATCTCAAAAGTGATAAACCGTATGTCACCTTTGTGAAGGACGGAGAGCATTGCAAATTAACTTGTGATTTTGTGGCGGGCTGCGATGGGTTCCACGGTGTTTCACGGCAGAGCATTCCGCGCGAGATTCTCCGTGAGTATGAAAGCATCTGGCCGTTTGGCTGGCTTGGGCTGTTGTCAGACACGCCGCCGGTCAATCCAGAGCTGATCTATGCCCACCACGAGCGTGGATTTGTATTGTGTAGTCAGCGCTCACTAACCAGAAGTCGTTATTATCTGCAGGTCCCACTGAGTGAAAAGGTTGAACAATGGACGGATGAACGATTCTGGAACGAGCTGAAATGCCGCCTGCCAGCTGAACTCGGCCAAAAGTTAGTGACTGGTCACTCACTTGAAAAGAGCATTGCGCCATTACGCAGCTACGTGGTTGAGCCGATGCAGTTTGGCCGTATGTTCCTCGTTGGCGATGCAGCGCATATTGTGCCGCCGACGGGGGCGAAAGGGCTTAACCTGGCGGTATCGGACGTGAATTATCTGTGGCGTATCTTGCGACAGTATTATCACCATGGGCGCTTAGATCTGCTGGCCCAATATTCGCAGCTGGCGCTGAATCGCGTATGGAAAGGTGAACGGTTTAGCTGGTTCATGACCCATCTTTTGCATGATTTCCAGGACAAAAGCGCGTTTGACAGAAAAATGCAGGAAGCGGATCGCCAATACTATCTTGGATCGCGCGCGGGCCTGACCACGATTGCGGAGAACTATGTTGGATTGCCTTATGAAAAAGTGGAATAAAGCATGAAAAGAGCGGGGGGCGCGGGACAGTCGGTGGATATTGTGCCGGTCTTTAAGCTCTATGGTGAACAAATGGGGTGGCCGACGCCTGAGCTGCTGCACTGTGAGTCAATTCTCCAGCGCAGCAGTTTATACGAATGGCATATTCGGGTACATCAACACGCCGAGCTGGTGCAACTGCTATACCTCCACAAAGGACAGGCAGAAATTGAGGTTGAGGGTGCGCGGCGGATCGTGACTGAAGCCAGTATCCAGGTTGTTCCATCATTATGTGTTCATGGCTTTCGCTTCTCGCCGGGCACTCAGGGATATGTTCTTTCACTGGCGCTCCCTTTATTGAGCCGCTTGGAAATGCAGTTTGGCCACCAGTTAGACGTTCTCAGCCGGCCAGATTGCATTCCGGTTAAGCGTTCAAACCGGCATATTCAGACGCTCTTTTCGACGCTACTGCATGAATATACGGAAGATAATGATGCCAGAGAAATGATGCTTTACTCGTTGCTTAGTGCGCTGCTGGTGTGGCTTAACCGACAAGGCGCACAGGCGGTCACGGTTGAGGATAAAAGTGAGCGTAAACGCGTTGTACTACGCCACTTTTCTCGTTTGATAGAGAGCCATTACCGCGAACACCTTTCGTTGGCAGAGTATGCACAAAAGCTTGGGGTATCCACGACGCATTTGAACTGCTTGTGTCGGGAATTTCACGGTACCAGCGCGTTGGGGGTGCTGCATCAACGCCTGCTACTGGAGGCGAAAAGAAGCCTGCAGTACACCGGCATGACCGTAACTCAAATCTCTGATTATCTGGGATTTAGTGATGTCACCTATTTCTCCCGATTTTTCCGTAGGAAGGGGGGCATGACCCCGAAAGCCTTCAAAGCCGAAATTGAGTGAAGAGAATAAAAAAATGCGGCCAAATTTTAATTATTCTTATCTTGGTATTAATGTTTTCTAAGTTATTGCTGGTTAATTGATATGCAATACTTATGGAGTTAACACGGCCAGTGACTCCATACATCTGCATCAAATAATAGGCTGGTACAAAGCGTTAAAATATTCTACGCAAGGGAATAGAAAGGATGGATTCATTTCCTATTAATATTATTTAGCATCAATGTATTTATATTCAGGAAATGAATCTTCGAATGGATACGGAGGTTATATGATGCCAGAATTCTGCAAGTTTGCAGTCATCATCAGTAAAATACCGGTAATGCAGTCCGGGCTTAGTACCATAATGGGAACGCACTTTCCCGATTACGAACTCAACTTTTGTCAGACTCTGGAAGAGTTGACTTTGCTTCAGCTTCGCCGCGCTGATGTTGTTGTGATTGATTTTTCAGGTGATATAAGACATCCCCGCGCACTTTGTGAGCAATACTATTCGCTATTGTCGCAGTACCGCGATATTCACTGGGTGTTTATGATTGGTCGGCAATACTATGCGCTGGCCGTCGAGTTCCTCATGCGTCCAGAAAGTACCTTGCTTTCTGAATCTGACTCTATCGATCGCGTTATTCAGGCCATCCAGTTGGGGGGCATGAGTGCGGAAAAGATTAGCCAGACGCTGCTTTCAATCCCCAAAAATGATGATACCGAAAGCGAATGCGAACGGTTAATTATGCTAACGCTATCAGAACGTAAGGTTCTTCGTTTATTAGCGAAAGGATGGGGGATCAATCAGATTGCTGCTTTACTGAAAAAGAGCAATAAAACCATTAGCGCGCAAAAGAATAGCGCCATGCGCCGTCTTGCTCTTCGTAGCAACGCTGAAATGTATGCCTGGCTCAACAGTAGTCAGGGAACAAAAGAACTTAACCTCTACACAGCCTATGGAGAGCAAGCTGAATGGAAAAGCACGGCGGGAAGCAGTGCGTTGCTGTAATCGAGAACTGTATTATGACTGCGGTAGGACTGCGTCATTTATTAATGCATGCTCAGGATGAGCATCGATCTTTTCAGTTCTTTCGCAACATTGCCGAGTTTAAGCTGGCGGCGCGGCAAACCTCGTACAATGCGGTGATATTTTGTTTGTCCGGCACTCGGGAGCCGCGGATCGAATGTTTGTATGCTATGGGTAAAATTGCGCGTGATTTCCCTGAGATGGTACGAATCATTCTGGCCAACGACGGAACGGAAATGGCGCTGATCAAGCACCTTTCACCCACCTACATTCACGGAGTATTGAGCAAAGCCAGTGCGCTGCTGGAACTGCAGCAAGACATGCTAAATTTGCTGAGAGAAGCGGCTTTGGGGCATAAGTGCGAAGAGATTTCATCTATTCAGAGTGAGTGTCACTTTTTGAGCCCTACAGAAAATATGATTTTACGTTATATGACTTATGGTTATTCGCTGATGGAGATTTCTGAGCGGCTGGGAAGAAATATCAAAACCATCCGAGCGCATAAATTTAACGCGATGACCAAGCTTGGCGTGAATTCTGATGTTGGTCTTCTGAGCGCTGCGGATTTACTGGTGTCTTTACCCGATCGTAATACTGCTTATACGCAGCCGCTACGTTCAGCCTAACGAATCGCTTGTTATTGGCAGACGTCGACCCATGTTGCGGCAGTGAGGCTAGCCATTCTCTGTGGAGAAATTCGTACCGCACTGTGGGTGCCTCCTGCTGCCGGTAAGACTTCTTCATATTGCTGTAGAGAAACGTCGCAATATACGTCCAACGGGTTTTCCAGGCCGAACGGGCAAACGCCGCCAACCGGGTGCCCGGTTAGTATGACGACTTCGTCGCTGCTGAGCATACGCGCTTTTGCACCAAAGGTTTCTTTCAACTTTTTGTTGTCCAGTCGGGCATCGCCTTTAGCGACCACTAAAATAGCTTTGTCTTTTATCTTTAACGATAGCGTTTTAGCGATTTGTCCGGGTTCAACCTGATGCGCGGCGGCGGCCTGTGCGACGGTCGCAGTACTCTGTTCGAGCTCGATAATCGTGATGTCAGGGGCGTGCTCAGCAAAGAATTCTCGTACGGACTGTAGGCTCATCGTGTTCTCCTGAAATTTCGGCGAGCCACTCTGTCATAAAGCGGATTGGGTTGTAAATATCGCGATGAAGTTGTGCAAAAATTGTTTGATTTCTGGATCTCCTTCACAATCAATGCAACCGGTTACTGTAACCGGTTGCTGTTCTTTGCGCGGCGATTGATACTGCGGTGGTAACTTCCTTTGTATCTATAATAAGAGCCGTGTATGAACTGTATTCAAATGAACATCAATGCGGGCCACACATCCGCGCGTCATGGTAGTTCATCGTATGCCCAGTTATGCGTCGGCAAAATCGTTGTTGCTGTGCTTACGTCTCAAGCCTGTCAGGAGGGCTGCTATGTCTGCTAATCACGCTGCATTTAATTTAATCTTTCGTTTTGTAGAAAATTACGTCAGTCCCGTTGCAGGACGAATTTCATCTCAGCGCCACGTTATGGCTATTCGTGATGGTTTTATCTCCGCGATGCCTTTTATGATCGTCGGTTCGTTTCTGCTGGTATTCGCTTATCCACCGTTTTCACCTGATACCACCTGGGGCTTTGCTCGCGCGTGGCTTGATTTAGCGAAGGAGTTTGAGGGGCGTATTCTGACGCCGTTTGATATGACGATGGGCATCATGTCTATCTACATCTGCGCGGCGATATCGTACAACCTCGGCAAACACTACGAGAAAACCAATCAGCTTGACCCATTCATGTGCTCGATGCTGTCAATCATGGCATTTCTGCTGGTGGCTGCACCGAAAACCAGTGGTCATCTGCCGGTGGATAGCCTTGGGGGAACCGGTATCTTCACGGCGATTTTGGTCGCGGTATACTGCGTTGAAATGATGCGTTTTCTGAAAATCCGTAACATCGGTATTCGGCTTCCCGATCAAGTACCGCCGATGATCAAAAACTCATTTGACCTGCTGATTCCGGTATTGGTTGTTGTGCTGACGCTGTATCCGCTGAGCCTGTTTATCCAAAGCCAGTTTGACATGCTGATCCCTCAGGCGATTATGTCTGTGTTTAAACCGCTGGTCTCTGCGGCTGACTCCTTACCGGCTATTTTGCTGGCCGTTCTGATCGGCCACCTGCTGTGGTTTGCGGGAATTCATGGTGCTGCGATTGTTTCCGGCATGCTGCAAATGTTCTGGCTGACCAACCTGGGCCTTAACCAGACAGCGTTGGCTCAGGGCGCGCCGCTGCCACACATCTTTATGGAAGCCTTCTGGACCTTCTTCATTGTGGTGGGCGGGTCTGGTGCAACGATGGGGCTGGTGTTCTGCTACCTGCGTAGCCGTTCCGCGCACTTACGTTCTATCGGTCGTCTAAGCGTGGTGCCTAGTCTGTTTAACATTAACGAACCGGTGATTTTCGGTACGCCGATCGTGATGAACCCCGTGTTCTTTATCCCCTTCCTGTTGGCGCCGATGGTAAACGCCATTCTGGCATGGGCGGCGATGAAACTCGATTTGATTGGCCGTGTTATTTCCGTTGTACCGTGGACCGCGCCAGCACCTATCGGTGGCGCGTGGGCACTTGGTTGGGACTTCCGTGCGGCAATTCTGGTTGTATTGTTGGCCTGTGTTTCAGCGGTAATCTACTATCCGTTCTTTAAAGTCTACGAAAAGCAGTTGCTTGAGCAGGAAGAAGAGGAAGCGCAGCGCGCGGCGGCAGAAGAGAGCCAGCAGGTTGCATAAATCGTGAATGTATCAACGGGGCGAAAGCCCCGTTGATCATTTAAGCGTGCAGTCGCCGCACTGTTGAACGTCAGGCAGACGATAGCGCTGACAGCAGGTACGTCGAACTAAACGGCCATCGCGCATGACGACGGTGCGCCATAGCGGGTTATCCTCGCCATCGGCCAGTGTCTTGGCAAAGAAGCACCGCTGACGAAGAAGGTTGACCTGCTCTTCGCCTAACAGCCCGATCATCTCACCGAGGTACCAGTTAATTAAATAACCGGTATTACTCCAGATAAGTTTGCCATTAATTTCTCCTGTCGCTTCCAGAGCCTCAACCACCGGTATCAGCATTTGCGTCACGAGGCTATCCATTCGTTCAACAATCGGTTTTTGGCTGGTACGCAGATCGTGGTGTACATCGACCCAGAAGCAGGCCGCGCGGCCGGTCTCGTGAAACTCGACGCGGAAATGGTCTGGTGAAAGAGAAATAGCAGACTCTTCAGTCAACAGCGCCAGCATCAGTGGTGGCACTAGTAGGCCAATATACCACTGTGCCCATAGCGATATCAGCGGCTTATTTTCCCGAGGCTCTGTTGGCTGATGACGGTAAATATGATCGGAGTAAACGGCCAAAAGAGAGCTGAGCTCCGTTGGCTTAGCCCACTCAACCAGCGTTTTGGCACGATCGGGCGCGGCTTCATTCAGGCGGAAAAGCTCAAGCATATGCGGTCGCTGTTCGGCAATTTTCGCTCGCACTGATTCCGCGAACGCATTTTCCCGTGCGGGAAGCGGCGTGCGCCAGATAAGATCATCGGCAATGGGTGCGGAGCGATAAGCCATAGGAATAGCGAGATACAAACCTAAATGATAATGATTAGTAATCGTAGCTATAGATAAAAGCAGGTGCAAGCGGTTTGTGGTCTGCACCTGCTTTTTGTGAACTTAGACAGCGGGAACCTGATCGCTGGTCAGGATATTGTTGCGGCCCATATTTTTGGCTTCGTACAGCGCTTTGTCGGCCATCGCTATTGCGCCGTTGATATCTTTATCAACCAAGGGTGCGACGCCAATACTGACGGTCACATGGGTGGCGACGCTGGCATTAAACATGTGCGGAATTTTGAGATCATAAACATGCTGGCGGATACGCTCCGCTGCCTGCATGGCGGTCGGAATATCGCAATTTGGCAGCAGTATCATAAATTCTTCACCGCCAAAGCGGGTCACAATATCGCGTGAACGCACTGAATTACGAACGGCTGCCGAAACGCGCATCAGCGCCTGATCTCCCATCATATGGCCGTAGTGGTCGTTATAGGCCTTAAAATGGTCAATATCGAGTAGCAGGACTGAATGCTGCCCCGCGCCTACCGCCAGCAGCGACTCCAGACGGAATTGGAAACCGCGGCGGTTATAGAGCCCCGTCAGCGGATCAAGCATGCTCAGGCCATTCAACGTTTCACGCTCTTCCAGCAGCTTATACATTAATCCCTGGGCGAAAGTATCGTTTCGCCGCTGGATAACGTATTGGATGGCAATGCCGATTAACGGCAGCGCGAAGCAGTAGGCCATTCGCCACCATTGTTCGGTGCCACTGGTTATCAGGCAAACAATAAAGGTCGGCAGTGAATGTAGCGCAAAGGCGACGATATTATTTGAAAATGCAATTGTTCCAACAAATAGCACGCTGAATAGCGCCACGAGCTGGAAATTGTCATTTGCTGAATAAAGGATCTGAGTTTTACTTAAAATATGCCAGGCCCACAAACAGCCAAAGACAGCCGAAATTATCGGTACATTCAAACGGATACGGGCATATCGCCAGTTCCAAAGCAGCAGTATTCCGCTGCCTACCGCAATCAGCGTTGCGGGCAGAGGGAAAATATCGACGTCATATATCGGGCTAAAGACCGAGAGCGCCGATGAGACGAGGTTGAGAAACAAATACAGCCGGAACGTGAGCTGATATTTTTGTGCGCGCAGCGTGCGCCATGATTGTACAGTCATTGTTTGAAGTTGTAGTCAGCCTTAAATAAATAAGTAAGTGCATAAAAAACAAGAATAAAAGATGAGTCAAAACGCGAATATTTTATTATTCGACATATTATTTTTAGTACAACGTATCACCATACAATATTCATGTCATTAATGATTATGAAACCTTAGCGTATAAGCTGACAAATAACAAAAAATAACATATGATATTGAGTATCATTATCATTTGCGGATTGAGTCATGTTGCAGAGAACATTGGGCAGTGGCTGGGGCGTTTTGATTCCGGGTGTCGCTTTAGCGATACTGAGTACGATGGGGTTGTCGGCTGATGTTTGGCGCGGGGTCATCGTTGTTGGACTGCTGTTGAGCGGCGCGATGATTTGGCATCATCAGTTGCGTCATTTCGTGCTGCTGCCATCATGCATAGCATTAATCGGCGGTATTGTTTTGATAACAATGAATTTAAAGCTGATCGAATAAATAAGGAGAGAGGGCATTCAGGGAGAGAACGAGGAAACTGGTGCGAGGGGGGGGACTTGAACCCCCACGTCCGTAAGGACACTAACACCTGAAGCTAGCGCGTCTACCAATTCCGCC
>PPYF01172135.1_pt1 | contig 15127 bp, 12 predicted proteins | sample 1559871 | NCBI WGS metagenome assembly PPYF01 (sample SAMN08240021, study PRJNA423297) | Human gut metagenome, whole genome shotgun sequencing project. | reverse complement strand
CCTTGCAATCATTATACCAGAAAATGGGGCAAAAGTCAGTAAAATCAAGTGTTTTCAGTTTGCTCAGCAGACACTAATTATAAATCATTTATTATTCTACGCCACTTATCACTAACTTCCTTTTCTGAAAAAAGATTTCTTGTCATTCTACACATAGATGACATTTCTTTTCTTTTATCCGGATTTTCTATCAAATATAATATTTTATTTATCATCATCTTCTTATCATCATATGGAATTAGAAATCCATCTACATTATCTGATATTATTTCATCCGGTCCTGTTTCTATATCAAAACTAACCATCGGTAACCCATGCATCTTAGCTTCTAGCAAAACCATTGGTAACCCTTCATTTTTAGATGTCATAACATAAATTGCCGCATTTTTGTATACAGTCTCTATATCAGAAGACTGTCCACACATTAACACCTTATCTGACAAATTCATTTCTTCTATTTTTTCTTGCAACTTTAATGCATAGTTTCCCTTAGCGATCCCATAAATTTCCCATTTCCAATCTGGATTTTTGTCAAAAATTTCTTTTGCAAGTTCGGGAATGATTAAAAAATTCTTTATATCCCTTACCACACCCACACTTACAATAGTCTTAGATTCTATATTATATATTGGATTATCCACATCCTCAGCAATATTATATACATAATCGATGGGACATCTATGATAATAATTGTCAGTAAAATTTTTCAAATCTCGTTTTGTTAAAACAAGATAATAGTCTGCAAGTAATAATTCAAGCTTTCGAACCTTTCTTATATGTTTGCTTCCTTGCGTCTGAAAAAAATTTGCATGTTCCCAGATAATATGCTTGCAACCTATAATTTTCGTGGCAAATATACTATATAAGCCTGTCATAGCCTCTACAGAAATTAATATATCTATTTTTTCAGCTTTCAAATACTTTGCCAATTCTATATTTTTTCCTAATAGACTTTTTTCATGTAAATGATCATATTTTATTCTTTTGTCCAAGTAAAAAAAAGGCGGATTAGAATCTGTACTAATTATATTAATTTTATATAATTTTATCAATTGATTTGCTAACAGGAAAGTGGCTCTTTCGGTGCCCCCTCCTGTAAAGTGTCCACAAAAACAAATATTCATTTTATCAACCATTACTTATTGTAATTTCCTTCCTAAATCTAGTTACTCTTTAAACTAACTACTATATAATACAAAGACGGATTAACTCGATAAAACCATCCCAATATTCTTCTTTTTAGTGACCTATTATCGGTCACTAATGATTGATTTGCAAACTCAGTTTGATTTCTGTAGTCCCAATATTTAGTAGCTAACGGATGTTTGCAATGTTCTATCCATGGGCGTGTAGTCATATTAGGAGTGTAATGAACAAATACAGGATGCTCTATAGCTTCTTGAATATCTTTATCACTATAATATTCTGAAAGACCATATATCTTTTTTATTTGACTACTGTTTAACTGAAAAAGGGATGTAAAAACATTATATTTAGGATGTAGTACTTTTATTAATTGTTCACGTCCCAAAACACCATTGATTGTTCCTTGATCCATAGCGTCTATTTTCCCATTTCGCCTTTTTATAAAGTCTTTACATTTTTGAACAAAATCTATCTGTCTACATATATTTAGATTCCAAAGAATCATTCCCGAATTAATATAGGTATCTTCATCTTTCAGCCCTACATTGTAATGTCTTTTTATCGGATTGGTATCCATAACCCCCGCTATTGCACAATTCTTCATGTCTTGATTATACAATTCTCTTAAATCTTCCAATACAATTGCATCCACATCAAAATATAATGCTCTATCCTCATCAACAATTTCTGGAACAAAAATACGTGCATACGCAGATAAACTTCTATCTTGATCTACACATCCACCTAGCATATTTAACAATTGTTGTTCATACATTTCAATAAAATGTATTACTAAATTTGAATATCTTCTTTCTAATTTTGTAATTATATTTTTTGACTCACTTTTTATTCCACCATCTAAAATATATACAATAATTTTTTCTACTTCTCGGTTATTTTCACCTATAGAAACTAATAATGTAACTAAATGTGGCACATAATTCTCATCACTTGCTACTACAATATTCATACTATTTCCTCTTACAATAATTCAAAAAAACATTCTATTTTTTTTATTGTTTCAATCGTGTTAAATTTTGCACCTCTTTTACATGCCATTTTTTTTAGGTACTCTAACTCAGATGGATTTTCAAGTAAACTTTTAATTCCTTGATAAAGAGCCTTTTCATCATTTTCCACAATAATTCCATACTGATTCTTTCCTAATAGTTCTTCCATCCCTGAACACATAGTTGTTATTACTGGTGTTCCAATAATAAGAGCCTCTGTTACCGATGTGCTAAACCCCTCATGCAACGATGAACATACGAATAAATCTGCGTTTTTAATATATTTGTAAGGATTTTTTTGATAGCCAAGAAATTTAACATTTTCTTCTAATTTCAATTTTCTAACTTGTTCTTTCAATTTTTTTTCCAATTCTCCTGTACCTAACAACAATAACCTCACATTTATTCCATCGTTTACAATATATTTTATTACATTAATCAAGCGATCAAAAGATTTTTGTTGAACTAATCGTCCAACGCTAATTAAGGTAAACTCCTTATCATACAGTTTAGGGATATCTATGCTTTCTTTCGATTTTTCAATAATCACATCTGACTCTACAACATTATAAAGTACTTTGTCATTCTTTTTAATCTCTGGAAATGTATGTAAATAGATATCTTTTACTGTTTCTGCAACATATACTGTAGCATCGTATCTCTTCTGTAATTGAATACATTCTTCAACATTTCTATAACACATTGCTATTTTACTTTTTTGATAAAATTCATTATGAATCCATTGAACAAGTTTTGTCGATTTATCAGGACATCCCGCAATAATTCTTGTTGTCGGACTTTGAAAATAAGAAACAACAATATCATAATGTCCCTTTATCATTTTTTTATATAAAAATTCAGGAGAAAACATCTTCAATATCTTTGTATTTCCTCTGATCACTTTTTTGAAAACATAGTCATAATTTACCTGTGGTGACAAAAATTGTTTATTCACCCCATAATCGAAAAGTGTTTTAACCGTAATATCATACTTTTTATTATCAAGATGATTTACCATATTAACTAATACCTTTTCTGCACCACCACCTGCTAACGATGGAATAAAAAATAATATTTTTTTCTTCACTTTTTTCTCCTTACCATGTTGAAAACAAATCAAATCTATATGGTACTAAATTTGCTTCTCCCAAAACATATGCCGTTAACACAAATATCGCAAAAAACCAACTACAAATTATTAAATCTGCTAATTTTCGACTTCTTTCAGTAAAACAATATGGAAGATATCCAAATAAAATCATTCTGGCTGGCATCGAAAAATAATAGCTCAATCGCTTCACTTGTGGGTGTGAAAATCCTGTCAGACCTATCAATACAGATACAATCAATATATTTATCATAAATTCTATCCTATCATCTTTTTCTGACATATAATTTTTCAAGACTAATAGTATGATTAATTCAACTACATAAATTATTAAATCTCTATTTTGACCACGATTACTCACTTCAGCATACACAGAATAGGAAGTCATTGATTCCACTTGATTAGAGACAAATGTAATTATATTCTGATAAAAAAATACACATATAGTTGTTAATGTTAAAGTTATTACTCGTCTTTTTCCTTTAATTACACCTGAACTCTTGTGATTCCAGAAAAACCAAAGTGCAACTGCTATAACTGCTGACTGATGAAAACCAGATGCAATCAGAATCACAATCAAAAAACGAATTGGTTTATTTTGATATATATATTTTATTCCCCAAAATACAATAGCAACTGCAACAAATTGTCGTGTAACATTAAATGCAGCGCTATAATATGCAAATAGAAAAACAAAAAAACTAATTCCTATTCCTAACTCAGGATATTGTTTTTTCAATGTTACATAAACTGGAATAACAGTTAAAGCTGCAAACACCCCCCAAGTTAATATTCTACCTCCACACATATACGTAACTTTCGCAATGATTGCAAATAAAATATCTGAATCCACCTGTTCAAAGAAATCATTCCATTCATAACTGCTATATCTTTCAAATATAGTTATATATGTGTCGCAATCCGTTCCTACATGATATCTCCCCGCAGCAAATAAAATCAAAATGCCAATAGACAAAATGCTATAAATATTAATATTTTTTTTATATTCTTTACTTTTTGCAATCAAATATGCTGATACTGCAAACGCTGTTAAATATATAACTACACTTGTCATTCTAGCACTCCTATTTTCTGTGATATTTTGCCAATATTTTTTGTGGAAGAATCGCTGCTATTACTGGCTTTAATGCATAAACATATTTATGAAATGGAATTTTTAATATTTTATAGCCATAAATTGCAGTTTGAGTATACATAAACGCAGTTTTTAATGTTCTCTTTTTATAATCTCCTTTACTTTCATGATACATCAATAATGGTTCTTGTAAATTATATCCACTATATCCTTTTGCAAAAAATCTAAACCATAAGTCCCAATCTTGCCCCCTTACTGTTCTTTTTGCAACTGTATATCCTTTTAAATCATCATATACACTCTTTCTCATCATAATTGTTGGATGCATAAAAACAGGCCCCTTTAAAACATCCTCTTTTGTTGGTATTTCTTTGGTGTACCTTATTCCCGTCACTTTTTTACCATCATAAATTTTAGCAGCTGTTCCAACCACATCTATGTTTCTATGCGAATTCAAAAAGTTAATTTGTATTTCCAATCTTTTAGGTGCACATTCATCGTCTGCATCCATTCTAGCAATGTAATTTCCCTTACAATACTTCAAACAATGGTTTAGCGAATAAGCTAGTTTTGAATTTTTTTTATTTCTAATCACTTTGATTCTTGCATCTTTTCTTGCATACTCTTTCAAAACATCTAGTGTTTTATCAGTAGAATCATCATCACATATAATAAATTCCCAATTTGTATATGTTTGCTTAAGCACACTTTCAATACATTTTTCTACTTCTCTTTCACAATTATATGCTCCCATAATAATACTAACTAAATCATTTTCCATACTTTTTCTCCATTGTTACTATATTTATCGACTCCCCAACAACCACTTTCTTATCAAAAACTTCCTCCATCCTCTTTCGTCCGGCTATTCCCATAGCCTTCCTTTCCTCATACGAAAGCTCACACATCTTCTTCAGCTTCTTATACAAATCATCGGCATTCTGTTTTTCGCAAAGATACCCCGTCTTTCCATCTTCCACAGCCTCCAAACACCCATGAATATTACTGGTAATCACCGGTCGTCCCATTGCCGCATTCTCAAGATTAGTATTCGCCATACCCTCATGCCATGACGGAAGTACAAAGCAATGGCTTTTTTCTATAAATGGTCTGACATCATTTTGATACCCCTGATAATGTAGCCATCCTTCATCTTCATACTTCTTTATCTTCTCTGAGTAATTTTCTTCGAACCCACCTAATACATCCAAAGAACATTTATAACCATTCCAATTCAATTTTCGCACCGCCTGAAATAATTCATCAATCCCCTTTTCCTGCATCACACGACCAATAAAAAGGAATCGTATATAACCATTATCTTCCGGATACCCAGCATATTGAAAATACTCCAAATCCACTCCTGCTCCTGCTAATACATGAGTTCTGTTTTCTGCTATAATTCCTTCATTTACGAAAACATCTCTGTTCTCCACATTTTCAAAAAAAACAATCTTTACTTTCTTTAATGCAATTTTATACATTTTAGTTACAAGTTTTTTTAATATTCCATTTCCCTGAAATGCGGTTCCAAGACCTGTAACATTTACAACATATGGAGTCTTTAATGCTCTGCATACCATTCCGCCATATATATTCGGCTTTATCGTGTAAGTTAACACCAAATCCGGTTGCATCTTTTTTACTGTTTGATAGTAATTTTTCATTAGTCCAAAATCTTTCAATGGATTCATGCCTCGACGTTCCATTGGAACTCGTTTTAAAACACAATGCATTTTTTTCAAATTATTTTCTGCTATCTTTTCATTTTCATCATCCAGATTTGGTACAAGCGCTTTTACTGTATGTCCTTTTTTTATCAACTCTTGAATCAACATTCCCCGAAATGTATATAATCCCGATGAATAATTACATATGATCAATATCTTCATCTTTCTACCTTTTCTTTGCCGGAATCCCTAGATAAATCCCCGCATCATCTATATCTTTGACTACCACAGCTCCTGCGCCAATCATAACTTCTGAACAAATAGAAATATTATTGCTCACAATTGCTCCTGCTCCAATCCACGTTTCATCACCCACGGAAACCGTTCCACACAAATGGCTTCCTACTGCAATATGAGCATAATCTCTCACATTACAATCATGATCAACAGATGCACATGTATTAATAATACATCCCGTTCCAATTCTTGCACCTGAATTAATCACGGCTCCAGCCATAATTACTGTTCCAACTCCTATGATTACATCTTCAGCAACAACAGCACTAGGGTGAATAAGTGTAGCCATTTTTCTTGCCGGAATAGATTGCTGTATTTTCTTTCGAATGCTTGCATTCCCAATTCCAACGATTATATCCGCGTTGATTGTTTCCACTTCATGACTTCGACCAATAACTGGATATCCTCCACATTCATGAATATTTTCATCATCATCCAAAAAAACGATTTCGTGATATCCATTCTTTTTCGCTATATCTGCAATTACTTTTCCATGCCCGCTAGCGCCAATAATCACTAATTTCTTAGACATTTTCCTCTACCTTTTCTTCTGTTCCCATAAACACTTCCATGGTTGCCCCCGTCTCAGAATTAATGCCATCTCGTTTTATTACATTCAATACCGTCTGGAATATGATTTTCCAATCCCCTAAAAATGTCACATGGTCAACGTATTGTACGTCATATTTAAACTTAGCTTCCCAACTGATTGCATTCCTTCCATTTACCTGTGCCAATCCACTCAATCCAGGACGCACCTCATGACGCCTTCTCTGTTCTTCATTGTATCTGGACAAGTATTCCACTAACAGTGGTCTGGGGCCAACTACTGCAATATCCCCACAAAAAATGTTCCACAGCTCCGGTAACTCATCTAAACTGGTACTTCTTAATAATTTTCCAAACTTTGTAAGTCTTACTTCATCTGGAAGAAGATTTCCGTCCGAATCCTTCGCATCTGTCATTGTCCGAAATTTATAAAGGGTAAATACTTTCTCATTTAACCCAGGTCTTTTTTGTTTAAATATCACCGGACTCCCTAACTTTGTCCTAACTAAAATTGCCGTAATCAAAAGGACTGGTGATAACACGATCATTGCCAACAATGACAGCAAAATATCCTGTGGACGCTTTATAAACTTTTCATAAACCCCTTTTTGGTGTGGAATCCTTGCGTTCTGCATCTGTTTTTCCTTACTCAACTTTTAGTCCTCTCATGATTTTACTCAAAACATCTCTTTACAATTTCAATCACAACATTCTGTTCTTCTACCGTCATCTTATTGTCACTCGGCAGACACAATCCTCTATGGAACAGATCCATTCCGACATCCAGCGGTTTTCCATCTTTTCCAACTGCACCACCGGAGATATATGCATTCGTCTTTGCTCTTCCATCCCCTTCGCGGGTGACAAAGCCGTTCATCCTGTAAATCGGCTGCATATGCATTGGTTTCCAGATTGGACGCCCTTCTGCATTGTATTCTGCCAATGTCTCTAATATTTCTGTCGGACAGGTCTTACCCGCTTCGCTGATATATAGCGCTTCCTGCTCTCCACGGACCTGTTTACACATTGCCTCCGGATTGATCAACATGCAAGACAGCCAGAAATTCGGTTTTGATACGTTCTCGTCATATGGATTCATTTCAATCGGTAAATCTTTAAATCCTTCTTTATATCTCTCATAAATTGCTTTTTTTGCTGCGATATGCTCCTCCAGATATGGGTACTGCCCTCTGACCACACCCGCAATCACATTACTCATGCGATAATTATATCCCAGCTCTTCATGCTGATACCATGGAGCATTCTCCCTTGCCTGAGTAGACCATTTACGAACTTTATTCGCTGCTTCCAGATCATCTGTAAGCAGCATTCCTCCTGATGATCCTGTAATGATCTTATTTCCATTGAAAGAAATCACACCGTAATCGCCAAAATTTCCAGTCTGCACATCTTTATAAGTTGCTCCGAGTGACTCTGCAGCATCTTCTATTATGACTGCTCCATGTCTGTCGCAGATTTCTTTGATCTCATCGATTTTTCCAGGTGTACCGTAAAGGTGTGCCACTACAACCACTTTTACCTCGGGATACAATTCAAATGCTTTCTCTAAAGCAACTGGATCCATATTCCAGGTATCATACTCTGTATCAATAAATACTGGAACTCCACCTTCATACACCACTGGATTTACTGTCGCATCAAATGTCACATCAGAACAAAACACGCGATCTCCCGGTTTTATGCCAGCCAGCTTCATTGCCATATGAAGTGCTGCTGTGCCGGCAGACAATGCAACCGAATATTTACAACCGATTTTCTCACAGGTAAGACGCTCTGCCTCATCAATATTTTTACCAACTGTAGACATCCAGTTTGTTTCATATGCTTCTGTCATATATTTCAATTCTTCTCCATGCATTGTAGGAGATGATAACCATACTTTATTTTCAAAAGGTTTTAATTCCATTGTTTTTCCTCTTTTATCATTCAGCAATTTATTTTTATCTTATCTATGCCAACTTCTGCTGCGCTTCACTTTCTTCCCCCAGCAGTCTCTCATACACTTCGCCCTTTTTCTCGCTTCCATGTTCTCCTGCCGGGTGGTACGTTGTCACGATCTCAGCTACTTTTTCCCGGATATTGTCTGCATTGATGTATGCCATACCCATTAATGTCTCCAGCTCTTTTAAAAATGTTTCGACTTCGAACGGAATCGGACATCCGATATGGATCAGTTCATTCCTCGTCTTCTTCAGGCCTTCTTCTGCCATCAGTTTCTCTTCATAGAGCTTTTCTCCCGGTCTTAATCCCGTATATTCCACCTTGATATCCACATCCGGTTTCAATCCTGACAGCTTGATCAGGTTTCTTGCTAAAGTATCGATCTTCACCGGACTTCCCATATCCAACACAAAGATTTCTCCGCCATGCGCATACGTTCCTGCCTGCAGAACAAGGCTGACTGCTTCCGGAATCGTCATGAAATAACGGATAATATCCGGATGAGTCACCGTGACCGGTCCGCCTTCTTCGATCTGTTTTTTAAACAGCGGAATCACAGAACCATTGCTTCCCAGCACATTTCCAAAACGGACTGCCACAAACTCTGTCTTGATATCTTTCGGGAATTCCTGCTGCACCATTGCTCCGTCTTCATCATCTGCATGAGCATACAGAATCGGCAGCTTCTCCGGTGTCCCCTCTTTGATCATACGGTCAAAGGACTGGATGATCATCTCGCACAGACGCTTGCTCGCTCCCATAATATTCGTCGGATTGACCGCCTTATCCGTGCTGATCAGAACAAATCTCTGACAGCCGTTCATCATCGCCGCATAGGCCGTCTTATACGTTCCGATCGCATTGTTTTTGATGGATTCGCATGGGCTGTCTTCCATCAGCGGTACATGTTTATGAGCAGCTGCATGGTACACCACCTCTGGCCGATACGTCTCAAATACCGCATTGATCCTTCTGGAATCCCGAATGGAACCAACCAGGACCACCAGATCCAGATCCGGATATTTCTTTTTCAATTCCTGTTGAATATCATATGCATTGTTTTCATAAATATCAAACACGATCAACTGTTTCGGCTGATACGATGCGATCTGACGACAAAGTCCGGATCCGATGCTTCCGCCGCCTCCGGTCACCATTACCTTTTTGCCATGGATAAATGCATGGATTTCTTCCATATTTACTTTGATCGGATCCCGCCCCAGCAGCTCCTCCACGTCGACATCCCGCAGAGCGCTCACCTTGACCTCTCCGGTCAGGAACTGATACACACCCGGCAGGTTTTTCAGCTCACATCCCGTCTCTTTACAGATGTTCAGAATATCTCTTTTTTCCTCTGCCGTAGCACTCGGTACTGCTACAATGATCTTGTCGATCTTATAGCTTTCCACACACGATAAGATATCGTCCCGACCGCCGACGATCGGCACACCTTCGATGTACCTTCCCCATTTATTCGGGTTATCGTCAATAATACAGCAGACAATATCCTTCAGCTCTTTTGCGGTCTTGATATCCCGCAGGATGATCTGACCGGCCTTTCCTCCACCGATCAGAAGTACCCGCTTCGCTTTTGCGATCTCTTCCGTTTTACGCCGCTTACTTCTCTCCAGTAAAACGAAACGATAGGCAAAACGTACCATCAGCGTCATACCAAACTGGATCACCGTTCCGAAAAAATAATACGAAAGCGGCATTCTGCCCAAAAAAAGCGTCATACCTGTACAATGAAACAAACTTGAAATACCTGTTGCAACTATCATACGTACTAACTCACTATAGCTTGCAAATCTCCAGATACTGTTGTACAGACGTAGACGCCAAAATACGAATAACGAAAATATGACATAAATACCAATAAATTTAAGGTATGCTCCCAAAAATTCCTTTGGGATCATAGAATATCTGCAGTCAAACCGAAACCACAGTGCCAGAAAAAATGCAATCACAATAGAAACTGCGTCGTATCCGGCCAGCGCAAGGGAAACAACCTGCCAGTGCTCAACCTTCTTCTTCGTGTATCGAACCGCATTTGCTTTTGCTTGATTCAAACTCTTTCCCACAAAACTCTCCTCCTAAGTGTTACTTATTTTCAAACATTGGATAATATCCTTATCCTCTTCCATCCCCAATCCCTAATGTTTATAAAAATTTCATAAACATCGTCTATCTATTTAAATTTACTACATTTCTCTACGTTTTTCAACATATAACGCCTTTTTATACAATAATTTCCTAATTTTGATAACAGTTCACAATATGTAACAAATCCTCACCTGTTTGACATAAAAAGCGCAATAATATCTCCTCACATTCTTTCGTTTTTTGTATAATTTTCTAATTCTTCCAAGGACTTCTTTTTTATTTTTTTGTATATATTTTCAAAAAAAGTGGAAGAAATCTCTTTCCTCCACTTTCCATTTAAATATTAAAGTCTTTTTCTGTCAAAATAATGCGGTCTGCATCGTCTGTATTCTTTCCAAGTACCCGTTTTACAAGTTTCTTTGCAGATACCTTCTGGGAATGCGCCATAGCCTCATCCATGATATCTTTTACTTCTGCGACTGTCACTGCATGATCTTCTCTCTGCAGTGCATCGATACGGCTGTACAGCGCCAGGATTCCCATCTCGTCGATCCGGTATCCATTCTCCTGTGCATATGTCTGACCGAATGTAACCAGCTCATCATTTACAAAGATCGGCACTTCCAATCTGCTTGTAAATTTCTTTCTGAATTCTCTATTGGAAGAAAGCACCCGATCCAGCGGCTTTCTCTGCTCTTCCAGCACGATCAGCATCTCTCCGGTATCTTTTTCCATTGCCTTGTTCAGCTTCGCAACCGTTCTTTCACTTAATTTTCCTGCTTTTTCAATGATCAGCGCTCCGCCGTACAGCTTGGCAATGATATCACTGATCTTCTTCTTATTCAGCGCTTCTCCGGTGATGATCGCAACTCTTCCCTGACGGATCTTTCTCTGCTTCTGGATCGCTTTGACCACATCAACCGCAAGAACCGTCTTTCCGTTGCCTTTGTTTCCGACGATCAGCAGGTTGCCTGTATTGGATGTACCTCTTCTGTTCGTACAGTTGCGGTCTTGCTCCAAAACATCCACAAGCTGTTCGCTCATGCCGCGCACCGGAACAAAGTAGGAGAACAGCTTCTTCTGCTCTTCTGTCAGCCCTGCTCTTTTTGCGCCCTGTCCGGACAGGTCATAGCGGCTGTGTACCAAAAATCCTGTATCGGAAATCGATAATGCATCTGCAATCTCATCCATCGGAAGCGGTGCAGTCTTTCCTGTCGCGATCAGCTTCGCAGTCTCTTTTCGGCTCAGCGGTGTCGTAGAACTCAGAATATCCGACTCAACAGGCTCTTCATCCGGGATCTCACGATCATCCGGTTCATCACTCAGCGTCGGCTTGAACTCTTCCTGCAGTCCTGCTGCAATCGATTCGTAATCGTCCTCATAATCCAGTTCTTCTTCGAATTCCTCTTCCAACTCCTCTGCTGCATCTTCTGTCAGAAGATCCTCATAATCTTCTGCGCTGTCAACCTCCAGAGTCAGCTCTTCCGATTCCATTCCAAACTCCTCTGCCGCTTCCTCCTTATTCTCAAGAGGTTCAACAGAAGTACTCGTGTGTACCGGAATCTCCTCACTCTCTTCTTCCGGAATCACACCTTCGATCTCATCGATCATCCTCTGGATATCCGGGGATAAGATCGGGCTCTTTGGCTTGCGCTCGATCTGCTCTACATCCTCTTCATTCACTTCCGGAACTTCCTCCGGTTCAACACCGCCCTCTGCGGCTTCCCACTCAGCAAGAATATCATCAATATCAAGTATATCGTCAACCGGCTCGTCTATTCTCTCATCCTCTTTGATTTCTGTTTCTTCTAATTTAATAGATTCTTTTTCCATATCTTCCTTCTCAGCCTCTTCTGCTACTTCAGGTTCCTCGATTACTTCCACATCCGCTGCATCTGCCGTTTCCGGTTCTGCCAGCTCTTCTAATTCTTTCAGGTCAACTTCCTTAACTTTCGTCTCGATCGTCTCCTCAATGATCTCTTCTACAGGTTCTTCGATCACTTCTTCCTCTGCCACTTGATCCAGCAATTCCAGATCTGATAATGACTCAATCTCTTCCAACGCTTCTGCCAGATCTGAGCAATCATCTTCCCCTGTACTCTCCTCGTCATCACCTTCCACCGGTCCTGCGTCCTCTTCTGCCAATTCTTCGATGTCTTCTTCGTACTCTTCCGCATCCTCTTCTGAAAGTTCAATCTCTTCCTGCTCCTGCGCTTCTTCTGTTTCTGTATGGAAAAGATTCTGAAGTGCCTCGCCAAGCTTCATCGTATCACCCAGCTTCTTCTTCGGCGGCTCCGCTTTTTTCAGCTGCTCTGCCACTTCATCCTCACTGAGTTCGGCATTCTCCGGCTCTGCGATCTGCTCAGAACGCTCCAGCATATCCTCTGTATAGCGGGCAGCTTCTTCCTGCTCTCTTCTCCGCTTTTCTTCTTCCTCAGCTTTTATTCTGCCCAGATCAATCAGTTTTTCCGCTTCTCTTCCTGAAGATTTTTCTGCTTCTTCCAGCCTTCTGTCATACTTTTCCTGCTGAAGCGGAGTCAATGGCTTGTATCGCATCTTCAGCTCCATAGCCTTGTATACATACTTGCCTTCGCTGAACCACAGAATCAGATCATCACACTCTTCCAGACATTCGGCTGTCATCCCGGCTTCTTCATATCTCTTGGCCAGCTCGTATGCCCACTCTTCGACATACTCTGCTTTTTTGAACTGCTCCAACGCACGGATCTGCTGCTCGATCGGAGCTCTCCGTGCTCTCAACAGGCGGTATCTTAAGATGTACTGATTGGGATCTTTTGGCGCAGCCTGTACGTATTCATCATAATAGTCGATCGCCTCTTCCAGATTTCCAACCTTTATCGCAAGAGTACACAAGCGATATAATATCTTTCTGCTCCCCTCTGTTCTATGATAGGCAGCTCTCAGAACTCCAAAACTCTTACGGTAATCTCTGATCTTCTCATATATATTGCTGACGTTTAACAGCATATTTACATTTCTGACACGCTTCCAATCAATGCTGTCAGCAATCTCAGCGGCTCTGTTGTATGCACCGTTTTCCATAAGTTTTAGCATCTGTTCTGTCTTCAACTTATATTCATACTTGTCCACTATGCTCACCTCATTATACTTAGTCTGTACCCTATAGGTATATTTCTCTTCATTGCCTAGTTTGTTCTAGTTTACCATATGACTCCCGTAATGTCAAAAAAATGCACCCTCAATTGACATTGAAGATGCATTTTATATTGTATTTAAATTTTTCATATTTTATAAATCGAAGGAACTATCTCGATTCTGTTCCTGTAAGACCTTTACACTTGTTAATTGATATAGCAGTCTGTCCACTAAGACTGGCTTATATGAAACCTCCTGTTCTTCAATTTAACAATATCTATAACCTAAATCCGACTCGGTATCGGTATCATCCTATCATGAAAGTCCTCTCTTCAGTTATTCTCTCTATAACCTTTCGGCTGCTGCAGTATCATCTGACGATATTCCAACATCCTATTTGATTATTCTTTCTATAACTGGGGGTGCTTCATATAAAACTGATATTCCTTATCCATGTTTCTTTACACATGTTCGGGAACTTTGGCTACATGTGGTATCTATATTCAATACGTCTGTAGATGTCGAATCTTTTCATTTTCATCCAGCTTTACAATCTCTTCGATTTGATCTTTTCATTCACTTTTACTGGATCTTATCTATTGTGGTAAAGGTCTCTTTTACAGGAACCTGCATCTACCGTACCACTGACATATTGAAATGTAACTGATGATATACTGTCCATTGGACCTCTGCCTCCTTAGTTCGTTTATTTTTAATCTAATAGAATGATGTCTTACGAATAAAGAATCATTCTTTAGTTAAATATCCTTTTGAGATGTGTGATTGTTGTATCTCTTTTGGATTGACTTAATAATACCACTCCGCCTTTTATTTGTCAATACATTTTTTATATTTTTCTTTAATAATTTTCAAACTATTCTTTTTTGTTTGAATTTTCTGAATATTTAATTTGTATAATATGCGCATTGCGATTGTACGCAGATACAGATATAATGAATTTACTTTTTAGCTGTCGTCTGTACAGCATTAGCTTCTGTCTTTTAGAAGCTGTCTGTTTTCCGGCGTTTCGCCAGATTTTCAGTTATTTTTAACCGAACACAAAAATAAG